>Ga0206130_10006312_pt1 | contig 13625 bp, 11 predicted proteins | sample Helgoland_Spring_9_FD_148637 | JGI IMG/M metagenome (GOLD analysis project Ga0206130, IMG submission 148637) | Pelagic subsurface seawater microbial communities from Kabeltonne, Helgoland, North Sea - Helgoland_Spring_Bloom_20160512_1 | ecosystem: Environmental > Aquatic > Marine > Epipelagic ... | reverse complement strand
TTTCTTCGATAAGGGACTTACAGTTGATGGAGGACTTATTGGAAGTTATAATGAAGACCTATCAATACAAACATCAGGTACAACTCGAATGACTATCGATAATAATAATGGATATGTTGGAATAGGCGACGTAAGCCCTGAAGCCAAATTAAAAATCCAAGATGTTGAAACCGTTCCTGGTGTAACATCTCAAATATCATTTGAAATTGAAAGTAACAATTCTTCACTATCAATGGGTTCAAATGCGGATTGGAATTGGCTTCGTTCATCAACCGGATCATCAGCCCCCGGTTCGAATAAACCTTTAAAATTAGTAGCTGATGGAGTTAATATAGATCATGGTTATCTTAATGTAGGTGGCACCTCTGCATCTACAACAAGATATGGTGTGATTGAGTTTTATAGGGCTATTGATTGGGAATTAGAAGACGAATGGCAAACGGTGAGATTATATGATACGAAAACAGGTAATCAAGCGGAATTAAAATTTCCGGATGGTGCAACTCAAATTAACATATACAGAGTTGAATACGACATCACCGCAGAAAGTTCTGATGTTGATGAAAATCAATTTTTTGAATTTAATATTGGTGGGTCACCTTGTACTGTGGCGACTGGGTCAGGAACATGTGCAAGTGGTACATCATTTGCCCGCACTTCGTGGGACGGCGGAGGTCCACGGTTCGGACAATATTTTGGCCTTGGAGATAACGCAGCATTTAACATTAACGAAGTCGTTTTAACATCGCAAACCATATCCACGAATGATCAAGAGGTTTACTTAACAGGATATGACGAGAATAATGGTGCTGGCCAAGTTTATATTTATTCAGCCAAAGTGAAATTATATTATACATACACTGTTGCTGCTCAAGACGGGGATATTGTTGCTGGTGGAAGAATATATGCTAATTCAGAAACATCTGTAGGTGATGTTGCTGAATACTTCCCAATTAACGCCGGTGTAGAACCTGGTTTAATTATATCATATTCACCAGAAAGTAATGGATACGAACTTTCCGAGACACCATATTCAGAACATATTGTTGGAGTTATATCGAAAGATCCATCAGTCGTTTTAAATGATCCCAGCGTAGGCCCCCCTGTAGCATTAGCGGGAAGAGTAATTGTAAAATTAGTTGATGGCAATAGTTTAATTAAAGGCGGGGATTATATTACAAGTTCATCACAACCAGGCCTTGGTAAAAAAGCAAATAGGGAAGGGCGAGTTATAGGCTATGCCGTTAAAAACCAAGAGGAAGGGCAAGACTTTGTCGAAGTCCTTATTCAGCCCGGTTACTGGAAGCCTCAAGGTAAAATTGATAACGATATGCCAGGAATTGAGGAGAGAATTAAAAGGTTAGAAAGAGAATTAAATAAAAAAAATGACTAAATCTTAAAACAAGATTTATTTTATTATTAGTTTCCATTCCAGCCCTGTTTTAGTTATCTCTATAATTGATGTTGATTTGTTAAAATAAATTTTATTTGTAACAATAATTACTGGGACAATTTTTCCATTTAAATCATATACTGATATCTCATATTCCTCCAAATTAATATTTGAATATATTACTTCACGAAAAGGATTGGGGTAGAAAATAATATCTTCCAAGGAAACATCTTCAACTGAAGCACAATCCTGTACTTCAATGTTGATTTCATCAGAAGCGGTACACCCAAAACTATTGGTAACAATAACACTATAAGCATATTGTCCTGAAACTGAAAAATCTGGACTCAAAGTAGAGAAAGTTGAATTGTCACTCCATAAATAGGAGTCATGTTGGCCTGCATCAAGGATTAAAGAATTCCCAGCACATATAAGGGTGTCAGAGCCAAGAAACAAATCGGGTAGGGGGTAAGCTTCGATTTCAATGGTATCCAAAACATGTATATTTCCATTTAGAGCTTGGTAGTATATCTGTGTCGAACTTTCTATTGTAGTATTCACTTGTGCATTATTAGATAGAATATTTCCGTCAGAATCCATCCATGTCACATTGAAGTCGGTAGAAGTGTAGCCAGGTAAATATTCAAAACTCGAAAATAAAGGCCTGCACATTACCCCATGATTGCTATGTAAGCTGGCATCCTCCAAGGACCAAGAACATTGAATCGGACGCTTGTACAATCCAACAAGATTCGCGGCATTTTCATCTATAGTTGACATCAAATGAAGAGTGATGTCACCCGCATTGACAGAAGAATTCCAAATACTAATATCAGCCATTTCACCATGGTAATAGTTAGATGCCTGAAAACCATCAAATTCTTGTCCTAATGACGCTCTATCCGTGCTTTCAATAGTAAGATCGAGTGAAACACTAAGCTCCTCAACACCATCAACGTAAAGCCTTAAATTATTTGAAGTTACATTCCAGGTGTACCCCACATAATGCCATTGATCGTCATTTACCAGGCTTGAACCTGAATAATGATCGCTTGGTACATAAATATCCATTTTTCCATCATGAATACCAAAGAGAAAGCGGTTGCCACCATATCTGTCATTCACAGCAAAAACCCGCTCATCAGAGGTAGGATTTGATGTCTTGACCCAAGCAAAAAAGGAGTGAGAATCATTCTGAATATCGTCAATAACCGACTCTAAATTGACATAATGCATACCATCAAAATCAAATACATTTCTCGGCAAATCATATTCTGCAGATAGGTTTATGGGTGGACAGCTGCTCACATCATCAATCAAATTTTCATCTAAATCAGACATCGCATATACCAGTTCTTCACTAAAACTACATTCCGATAATGAGCTTGTAGAAAGCATGATTACCTCTTGATAGGAGAGGGGGCGGTCATATATTCTAAACTCATCTATACTGCCTTTAAAATAGTTGCCGTTATTTCTACCGAGCTCAGCACTTTGATTTGTTCCTAATTCACCAATACCACTGGTAGTGTGACTATCCATGAGCTCTCCATTAAGAAATATCATGGCCTCTTTTCCATTATAAACAGCGGCAATATGAATCCATTGATTCAATATGAGCTGAGATTGAGGAATACCAGGCCTTGCAGTTAGACCATTTTCATCCTTCACCTTAAAGCGAAGTTCCTCATTATTCTTATCTAAGTATAATATGTAATAATCTTCATCTGAATCATATATCGGACCAAATCCATCTGTTATTTGTGAAGGCAATTGATCCAGCTTGACCCAAACACTCATGCTTACGGCATCTAAAGAAATATTTAAAGATGGGGTAGGGGTAACAGTCACAAAATCATTGAAGCCGTCAAAATTCAGTGCTGACCCATTTATTCCAGTTGTCCAAGAAGCATTGCTTGTATTCAAATCATTCCCATTCTGGCTTAGGTCTTGAGTACTTGATCCGGAGTTTTCATCAAAAGACCAATGTGTCATGAGGCCACCATTTTGAATGTAACCTTTAAGAACCATCATGTCATGAGCATTATCCGTAATGATTCCTGTAAGTCCTTTAGACATTTTATTGAGCATCGAGCGTGCATCATTCACAGTATAGTTCCATATTTCTAAACCTGCATTACGCGCGGCCATAATATTCGCAACACTAGGATCTTGACCAACTCCTAAAATTTCCGCATCAATTGAGAGGGCCTCATCGATATCTCCTGGAGTCATAATACTTGACAAAAAACAGACTTTAATATTTGGATTGATATTTTTTACAATTTGCAATTGAGAAAGACTGAATGAAAAAATAACGACATCATCAATCATACCCATATCTTCAATGAGCTGCATTGCTTGGGATTCTATGTTGCTTGCTTTCAATTCGACACATACCTTGGTTTTGCCCTGAGCTAAGGCTAAAGATTCATATAAAGTTGGGATTTCAGTTCCTAAATATTCATTTGAAAACCAACTCCCCGCATCCATTTGTTTTAATTGACTGTAGGAATAGGCGCTGACCAATCCGGAATAATTCGTCGTTCCATTCACTGTAGGGTCATGAATCACCATCAAACTGTCGTCAGACGATTTTTGAACGTCTAATTCAATGTAATCCACATTTAAATCTATACCCAATTGAAAGGCCGGTATGGTATTTTCAGGCGCCAATGAAGAAACTCCTCTGTGTGCAATGATTATAGTTGTATCACAACAAAAGCAACACAGAAATGAATGAATAAATAAAAGTATAATGCTAAATTGAGTGTATTTCATAGCGTTTTAATTAATGTAAAATACAATTATTATTCTAGATGAATTTTGAACCTCTATCAATTCATAAATACGACATAGGCATTTAACGAGGTCGCAATAAATAACCAAATCACATACGGTAAGAGCAATAAAGTATATCCTTTTTGTAAGGACCTATATCTAAATAGAAAATAAGTGACAAGGCTGGTTAATGCTACAATGACAATTAATCCTATGATCGGCTTATGCAGATAGAAGAATATTGGATTCCAAGCCACGTTTAGCGCCCATTGTATGGCGTATAAAAGGATAATTGTCTTGACCGATTTAGTTTTGGTGTATAATGTTGCCATATATACTGAAAAACAAAGCATGATTGTCGTCCATGCAAAACCAAACACCCATCCAGGAGGTGTCCAAGGCGCTTTATTTAGTTCAGCATACCAATTTGAACCCGCACCACTCCCTGCAAAAAGGCCACCAAGCGCTAAGGCTCCGAAATTAAGGAAGAGAAAACCAATAATTTTTAACCACATAAAGACTATTTAAAAAGTAAGGTATAAAAAAAGCCTGTCATTATTGACAGGCTCTTAAAGACATATATGTTTAATAATCCTTAGATTACTTTTACATTCAATGCATTTAATCCTTTAGGACTCTCTTCAATATCGAAGCTTACTTTATCTCCTTCATTGATTTCATCTACTAATCCGTTTGCGTGAACAAACACGTCTTTATCTCCATCATCTGGAACGATGAATCCAAAACCTTTTGAATTATTGAAGAATTTTACTGTACCGTTACTCATATTTTATATATTTTATTAGATGGCAAATGTAGGGTATTATTGTCAGTGTACCTAAAAATCGAAGAAATTCACAAATATTTTTTTTAATTCGAAAAAAAAGAACCCAACTTTTTTGTTGTTTTTACTAATTCGATACTTTTAGAAAGTGTTTTTTCTTTCAGACAAAATAGAATTCCCTGAGGTGCATTTTGCAGATAAAAATGGAATCCTAGCCATAGGAGGTGATTTGACCATACCAAGGCTAAAATTGGCCTATGCAAGCGGTATATTTCCATGGTATTCTTCTGGTGAGCCTATTACATGGTTTAGCCCTGATCCGAGAATGGTACTTTACCCTAAAGATTTAAAAATTACTAAAAGCATGAAACAAGTGCTGAAGTCTCATCGTTTTCGAATTTCATACAATGAAGCTTTTACAGAGGTAATCTCGCATTGTAAAACCATTGATCGTTCCTCTCAAGGGGAAAGCGGTACTTGGATTACAAATGAAATGAAAGAAGCCTACATTGCCTTGCATCATGCTGGAATCACAAAGTCCGTTGAAGTTTGGGAAGATCAGGAATTGGTTGGTGGGCTTTATGGAGTTGAAGTTGGAAAGGTATTTTGTGGTGAAAGTATGTTTTCTAAAGTAAGCAATGCCTCAAAGTTGGCATTAATACATTTGGTCCGAGATAATCATTATAGCTTGATTGATTGTCAAGTTTACAACCCGCACTTGGCCTCATTGGGAGCCAGGGAAATCGAGCGAGCTAAATTTTTAGCCCTTTTGAAACAGTAATTAGTTTTTGCTTTTATAAATACTTTCGACTTCTCTTATGCGCTCCATTACACAACCTGCAACGGCCTCTAAATCCTTATGATATTTATTTGAGCACTTTACGGCCTGAAGATTTGTGCTGATGGTCATCTCCAATAAAACAAGCTCTGTTTTGTACTTAACTATATTTGGAAATTCACTGAGAAATTTGATTGCATCTTCCTTATTACGAAAAACAGAAACCTTGTCTTTCATTATGGAATCATAAAAGATCCCGTGTTTTTCATAAAGAGAGCTGTAGGAGTTATAAGAGACGCTTCTCGATTTATACCGAAATAGACCTGTAACCGCAGAATAATAGTTTAGATTTTTCTTTTCAGCTACTTTGAAGCCAACAAAAGTTTCTTCCTCTAACGGCTCGAAATCACTGTATCTACAGAGCAGTTCTTCACAAAGCTTATTTGATGCGTTCATAGTGCTTAGTTTTACATCTCAATGTAAAAGTAAGTAGTTATTGTCTTTATAACACCAACTAAATACGTTTATTTAAAAATTACGCAGAAATTACTAGTTGGGATGTTGTATAAAATGAATAATTCCCTTTTTTTAGAACTTTATTTGTATCCGTAGCGTTAAGAAATGTAAACAATACAAAACCAATGCTTAGTTACTCTACTTATATTCATCAATCTTCAGAAAAATGGGTGACTTTTATCCATGGTGCGGGCGGTAGTAGTTCAATTTGGTTTCGTCAAATACGTGCCTTCAAAGAAGAATTTAATGTTCTTTTAGTGGACCTAAGAGGTCATGGAAATAGTAAAATACGATCTCATGAACAGGATAAGAAAGATTATACCTTTGAGGTGATTACCAACGATATTGTTGAAGTATTAGATCACTTATGCATTGAACGGTCCCATTTTGTAGGTATTTCATTAGGTACAATTTTAATTCGAGATTTGGCGGAGAGGCACCCCGAAATGGTTGAAAGCATGGTGCTAGGTGGTGCAGTTTTGAAGTTAAATATACGCTCTAAACTACTCATGGGCTTTGGTAACTTTTTTAAATCTGTAGTTCCGTATATATTTTTGTATAAACTGTTTGCATTTATAATAATGCCAAAGAAAAACCATAAAGAATCACGACTATTATTTGTTAACGAAGCTAAGAAGCTATATCAGAAAGAGTTTATTCGTTGGTATAAATTGACCGCTCAATTAAATCCAATATTGCGCTTATTCCGTTTAAAAGACATCAATATCCCTACTTTATATGTTATGGGGGAGCAAGACCATTTGTTTTTACCATCCATCAAAAAAGTCATCTCAGGTCACCAGAGTGCCCAACTTCATGTTATAAAAAATTGTGGTCACGTCGTTAATGTTGAGCATCCACTTGAGTTTAATAAAGAGGTTCTTTCTTTTCTAAAAATGAAAAATTGATTACTCTCCTACAAGCCCTCTGACGGTAGGAATCATCTCATCAACCCATAAGGCATATTGTGTTCCACTTGGATGAAGATTATCCGATGCAAGTGCACCTTCAGACGCTCCTAAAATCCTTGATATTTCTGTTATGTTGATGTATGGAATATTTAAGGTATCACATTTCAACCGAGCATATTCGTTATATTCGTCAAGTTCTTGCGCTATTGTTTCGCTATTGTTGCTCCCGAAAGGTGTTACTCCATAGTCTGGGATTGAAACTATAAATACACGGCTTGATCCAGCTGCATCGATGATTCGCCCCAGCAATTCATCGAATTCAGAGGTGTATACTTCAAAGGGTATTCCTGAAAACTGGTTGTTTACACCAATCGAAAGTGAAATCAAGTTATAATCCTCGAGATTAGTTCCTTCAATAGCATTTAGTAGATCACTTGTTTTCCAACCGGTTTGTGCAATGATATCAGTTTTTTCAATAGTGTAATCGTCTTGTTCCAGTTTTGAACTGAGCTGATTCGGCCAACGATCGAGGGTATCCACACCTTGGCCAATAGTATATGAATCGCCCAATGCTAAATACTGAATTGGTTGTGTATCAGCTTGATTTTCCGCTTTTTCTTGACAAGAAATCAGCATCAGCATCATTGTAACTTGAATGAAGGTCGCACTTATAATTTTCGATATCTTTAATGGCATTTTTAAAAAAAGTAAATAGGTTGTTTTGAAATAATTAATTTTTTTCAGCAGAACTTTTAATGTGGTTTAAAACTCGTTTATGAATCTTATGAATAACGAAGTCTGACCATAATCTCCAATAGGTCTGGGGGAGAATATCTAGTTTATACCAAGTTGTGCCTTCAAGTTCAGTTTTATTTTTTGATAGGCGTTTAAGTTTGAATTGTCCTTTTTTAGAAACAAAATAGCCCTCTAGATGAGGTGGGTGTATATCCCAAAATGGATTAAATTCATTCATAGGAATGGGCTGCTCTATAACATCAAATTGCAATAATTCTGGCTCGTTCCATGTAGTAATCGGTTCCACAAAGCTTCCTGTTGTAAAATTGCAATACCTAACTGCTCCGACGCCTTGTCCTTTTATTGTTGCGTCTGTTGGTGAGGAAATCCCAGTTTTAAAGATCCAATCTTGTGGTGTATCTATTTTGTTGAATGTCACTACATGTTCCCAAACGTCCTCTATTGGAGCATTTACAATGATTTTAGTACGCACGGGGATGAGTCCATTGGCTTCATTAATCGTATCAAAACTCATTGATAAACCACAAAGAAGGATTATCATTAGTGAAGAGTTGGTTGGGTTGATCCATTTACCAGCATTTACTTTGAATCCAATATAGGCTCCTAACCACACGAACGCTATTAAAATAGGGGAAGCCATTGCGATGCAAATCAGTCCCTCAATAGCAAAGAGAAGAAGTGCTAATAGGACAAGGCCTAATGTCGAAAACCCCATTTTGTAGCTTTCTTTAAGTCGGATTTCTTGAGTTCTACCCACAATATATGGAGGAATAAAGCCCATTAAAAACGGAACCGTAATAAAGACAGTCCAACCATAGTCACCTAATATAAATATTGAGACCCCGCCAATTAATAATGAAAGAATGAGTCCTGAAAAGACAGCTATAGGTTTTATATATTTCATATTCAAAAGATTTAGCTTTTCATAGCGATCTATTCCTAAAGATAAAGGAAATTCATTACAACATTAATTGACTGAAATTTATGAATTATACACTATTCCAATAATTAATTTTTTATCAGATTCGAATATGGAAATTATTCTTTTTGATAACACATTACGAGCTATTGAATAAGTTTTTTGGAATTATTCGATCACTAGCTTTTGTATCTGCTCGTATTCCTCTGTTTCAATGATTACCTGATAGAGTCCAGAAGGATATTTTGACGCATTTATGAAAAAGTTCTTTTCACCTGAGGATATTTCACCCGTGTATATTTCTTTTACGAGCGACCCTTGTAGATTGAATAATTTAATTTTAAGTTGTTGCTGTCGGTTGCTACTGATTGGAATAACTGTAATGGCTTTCGCGGGATTCGGATAGATTTGATTTAATTGGATATCAGCACCTTCGTTTAGAGAAACAGTTCCGGGATCAATTATATCGAACACATGAGTGCCCAACGGCGCAGGGAAGGGGTGTGCACCCTGTTTTCCGTTGCTAGCAATACCCTCAATGTAATAATAGACAGTAGATCCCAATGGCTGCGCTGGAATACTCGCAGACCATTCATCGCCAGTGGTATTGGTCATGGAAATCTCTGTGTACCCATCTTCAGGGTCTGTTTTATAAAATAGCGATGCTTCAGCAATGCCATTTCTGTGTAAAATAGTTGCGTTAGCCGTATAATCATTTTCTGTGTCCGCAGTATTTTCAAGTTTTTTGTGCGTGATGTAAAGCGGTTCATTTACTCCGACTGTATGCGTAATACAGTGAATTCCTCCACCGTTTGAGATGAGGCTCTGACCTGAATTGTCAATATCAATAGGAGCAATTGTATATCCAGGAAGCTGCTCTTCGAGAATTCTAATCGCAATTGTATCGTATTCCTCTCTGTACGTTGGCAGTAAAATAGTGTTATTTACAAAAGTGAGATTCGTAAACGTTCTGTAGTAGGCATTGGGTGGGAAATTCCCATTCGTTGCAGATGGCTGAGGAATGCGTACAACTTTGAATGGTGTACCGAATTTTGTATTGAAATTACTCAGTACATATTGAATATTGGCCTCGATTTGTGGTCCGTCTGAGGTGCCTTCTGGATATTCTCCAATCAACAAGGTCTCTTCGTCCAGTAATTTCATGTGCATATCAATGTGATGAATTTCATCGTAAGGAAGCTCTGTCATTTTGATATACTCATCAATACCCATCCAGTTTTGAAAAATCTCGTCTAATTCAGCCTCAGTGTGATTGGGGTATGATAAGGAACCAAAATCTCCATTTCCATCGTTTTCATCGAGGACTAGGTTAGAAGAAAAAGCCACACCCTCACCATCCGACATCCAATTTCCACCTGTCGACATTATTTTATTAGGATTTGCCGTAGTGGAGTAAACATCCAGTCCCAAGTAATCACCATAGGCATCTGGAATGGCGTCATCAGAGGGCCTTGGCCTATTGTAGATCCAGTCTACTAGAAAAACATCTTCTACCATGTTGGCGTAACAAGTGTTTGCGCCATAATCCCGAATCCATATCGAATTATAGGGTGCTTCAATATAATCGATGTTTACATCTGGCACTCCTTGACCATTTAGGTAAGATTTAACCTGGTTTGAGTCTGAACAATGAATAATTACGGTGCATTCCTCTTGGGCTGCATCAACAATTTTTCTTTGTATGCTGTTGTACTGATTTGTCCAGGTAATTACAAGTGCCTGAACCTCTTCCCATTCGGCAGCAGTTCGGATATTATCATAAGGTGGTGGTGAGCTAATGCCTTTACTATCGAAAGAGGAAAGGTAGGCGTCCATCATTATTTTTTCATCATCTGTCATGTATTTAGGCAGCACATCTTCTTGCGAAAAGTAGTTGTAATTCAGGAGAGTCAAAAAGAAGCTCAGGAAGAGTAAGTTGAGTTTTTTCACAGTATGGTATTTTAAGAAAGTTAAATTTAAGAAAAGGGACGCTTAAATCATAAATATCCTGCCATACTTTCTACTTATTCTAATAACGTTGCCAGCAAGGTGTAATATCTTTGGGCGATAAAGTCAGCTCCTGTTACATTGTAGTGAACGTCATCAGCAAGATAGATATCACTGAATCCGGTATACATATCTACGGCGACTACGGATGAATTTGATGAGGTTTGCTCCTCGCAAATCGATAAGATTCCTTGCTGAAGCTGCTCAAAATAGGTCGTCAATTCAGGGGTCATCATATTTGAATGCCCAGGGGCCATTAGCTCTATGATAATCGTAATGTCCGGATTAACGTTTTGGAGCACATCAATAATACTATTAATGTTGTCAATTGCCTCATTGAAGGGTAAACCGAGTAAGGCATCATTTCCGCCAGGAGAGCTAAATAATACGAAGTCTGGAGCTCCGGTTTCTTGCAGATTATTTGGAAGGGCCTGCAAAATTTGGGCGGATGTCCATCCACCTATTCCTTCGTGGTCGATGTCAAAATCAAGGGAATTGAAGCTAGGATAGTTGGCCTCATCTGATTGTGTACCAATGAAATCAAAGGTCCAACCATTCTCCTCTAGATCCTTCCAAAGCTCGTAACGGAAACTTTCATAGTCTGGTCGATTGCCTTCTACGCGAGATGCACCGAGAGGCAATATTTTATTGATTGAATTGCTGATGGGTTTTGCCCCCTGCTCATCTTCCTTGTTGCATGACAGGACTACAAAAGCGATACATAAAAGTATTCCGAATAAGGGTTTTTTTTGAGTCATTTTCATTTGTATGATGAATGTTTACATTCAAACGGTTAAAAAAAAAATTGTTACGCTTCGAACGAGGAAATAAACGTAATACGTTTATTTCTGAGTTTAATATAGGGTTAGATACATCTTTATTTTTCCATTGTGAAGACCTGTAAATACGCGTGTGTAGAAGGAGAGGGTTCTATGCGCAGATAGTTTCCTCAGTAGTTTTAAGGATTTTTCGAACTTCATCGAGGGTCGGCGCCTCCGCATAAACCCGCAATACAGGTTCCGTTCCAGATGGTCGAATCATAACCCAACGCTCATCATCCAAAAAGTATTTAAAACCATCAATGGTTTCGACATTACGAATCGTATAGGGCCCAAACGAGTTATAGTGATTGGCTTTGCAATTCGCAATAATGCGCTGCTTTAATTCCTCTGTAATATGGAGATCACTGCGCTCAAACTTGAACGGATTTACGATAGCATATACTTCATTAATGAGTTCATCTAATGTTTTACCTGATTTCGCCATGAATTCCCAGATAATAAGTCCCATCCATATGCCGTCACGCTCTGGGATATGTCCTTTAACTGCTATCCCTCCTGACTCCTCACCACCAACTAAAACATCGTCGGTTACCATAATCGAAGCAATCTCTTTAAAACCAATTTTGGTAGTGATTACTTCAAGTCCGTAATGATCACAGAGTTTTTTAACTCTCGGTGTCACACTAAAGGCAATGGCAATCTTTCCAGTTTGACCTTTATATTTTACTAAGTAATGGATCAATAAAAGGATGAGGTGATGAGAATCTATAAACTCACCTGCACCATTGAACATTCCAATACGGTCTGCATCTCCGTCAGTTGCAAGTGCGCAATCAAACGAGCCAGTAGATTTTAAATGTACCTCCAATTCTTTGAGATTCTTGCCTATAGGTTCAGGTGCTTGCCCCATGAATGATGGGTTGTAGTCACAATGCATTAAGTCTACATTCGGAAGAATTCTCGGTAAAACACGTTGTCCGGCGCCATACATAGCATCATAGATCAAGTTCAAATTCGAAGCTTGAATTGCTTGGAGATCAAAATTATTTTTTACGTGGTTAACGTACATTGTTTCGATATCATCAACAATAAGATTGCCTTCTTGAATGTTTGAGTCTAGGTTAATAGTAGAATAATCAAAACTACAGTGATCAGGAATGAGATCTTCAACTTCTTGGACATGCGCTGGTGCTAAAGGTCCTCCAAAATCGGCTTTTAATTTATATCCATTGTAAGAAGGGGGGTTGTGGCTCGCAGTGAGTACTACACCAATTTGGCAATTGAATCTGTTTGCAGCTAAAGAAACCATTGGTGTCGATACAAAGCCCCTCGACATGCGGACTTTTAAACCCATTTTCAGAAAAACCTTTACGCTCGTCTCCATGAACAATTCACCAGCAAAACGGCAATCATGTCCCACAAAAACAGTTGGGTTATCATAATTATTTTTCAGCCATAAACCCGTTCCTTCAGAAACTCGAGCAACATTTTCTACGGTGAATTCTTTCGCGATAATTGCGCGCCATCCATCTGTACCAAATTTGATTTTATCCATGAATTACTTCTTAAATTCTAAAACTGTTTTTTCTATGATTGCTAAACAAGTGTCTAGCTCTTTTTCACTAATCACTAAAGGTGGTGCAAAGCGAATGATGTTTCCATGAGTAGGCTTTGCTAATAGCCCGTTGTTTTTTAGCGCAACACACAGGTCCCATGCCGTTGAACTATCCGGAGTATCATTTATGATAATGGCATTTAACAATCCTTTACCTCTTACGGCACTTATAAGTTCATTTGAATCGATGATCGCTTGCATTCCTTTTCTAAATCGGTCGCCTAACTTCCTGGCGTTCTGGATGAGATTTTCATCCTTCACGACTTCAAGAGCAGCAATAGCTACTTTTGCCGCAACAGGATTCCCACCAAATGTTGAGCCGTGTTGTCCAGGCTTAATTACGTTCATGATTGCATTGTCTGCAAGGACCGCAGAAACGGGGT
>Ga0206130_10006311_pt1 | contig 13627 bp, 15 predicted proteins | sample Helgoland_Spring_9_FD_148637 | JGI IMG/M metagenome (GOLD analysis project Ga0206130, IMG submission 148637) | Pelagic subsurface seawater microbial communities from Kabeltonne, Helgoland, North Sea - Helgoland_Spring_Bloom_20160512_1 | ecosystem: Environmental > Aquatic > Marine > Epipelagic ... | reverse complement strand
AACCATAGAAACAGCAAAAAGAGCTCCATTACAATTTGCTGCAGCAATGATATTAGGGTCCAGCTCTAATAAATTTTTATTGGAAGATTGAGCGCTTGTAGAAATAGCGGTCAAAAGAAGAAAAATAATTAATATTTTTTTCATGATAGTATTCCCCAATTATTTGTCTACCATATAAGAATTAACATCGGCACATGTTTTTGGGAAGAAGTTTTGTTCTACAATCTTACATACAATATCTTCTGCTGCGTCCAAATTTCTGCACTCATTTTGTCATCAATACCAACTGTAGCTCGTTAAGCAAATAATTATGCAAAAAGGCACATATATTCTTAAATAATAAAGCAGTATCTTTAAAGCATCATACGCATCAATAGATTAAGAATGAAGGTGTTTAGTTTAAACCCGTTGAGGCCATTTATTAAAACATTTTTATCAATTATCTTTGCACTGCTTAAGTTACTTATCGTTCCTGCTGAGTCTTGAATTTAAACCTTTTACCTTAAACGGAATAGTTAAATTAAGTATAAGATGAATTAATTTTACAAAATGCATTCTCAGATACGAGGCTTGGATAGGATACAATGCTAACATTTTATGCTTAGAATATAAATAACTTGTAGGTGTCTGATCTGTAATTGTTGTATACCTGACACAATTGGGTTTTCTATGAAAAATTTATTTGAAAAACTATTTTAGGTTTTTAAAAAAAGCCGCCCCATTCTAATTAAAGATTAGGGCGGCTTTTTTTAGATATTATGTAACTTTTTTTGATTAGCAGCCTTCACCTAGCTTACCAATTACAACTTCACAAGTATCGGATGTTACAGTAGGTTGATCAGACCAAGAAAATTGCGGAAGCGCATAGTCTCCCTCTTCTGGAATATCGCTTAAGCCAAGTCCAAGATCCGCTAATGATTCAAACGATATATCATCACAAGCTTCTTCATCGCCTTCATCAAGTCTGTCGAGAAAGTCTCCCATTTCCCTGTTTAAAACAACGTATTTTTTGCTTTCATCATTTACATCTGTCAGAATTGTTCCGTTTTTTGGAGTGAGAACGTTCATGTAACCCCTGCCTGTTTCCACACCTCCATAATATTGTGAGTGTAGTGACTGCCCATTAAACTCAAACACAGTGTTGGAATTATCCGATACACCAGAAGAATTATACTTTAACTCTTCAAGATTTATTTCACAGATATAACCATAATCCTCTGATTCTAAGCATAAACCAATTTCATCTACACCAGGTCTCCCAGGGTTTGAACGAGGGGAGTCAAAGGCTAATATCCAATATGGACCTTCTTCGTCTGTAAGTACTGGTCGGCCTCCGTTTACATCATCAGTTTTAAAATCGTAATCCTTCTCAAGGTAAAGTGGCGGGGATATATCATATACATTACCGTCCTCTTTAATAGCTACATAATTGTGATCCCATTTGTAGTAATTTAATTTCCATTCGAAATCATTATCATCACTATCCTTCAGAGACATAGTTTTATCCAAATTGACTGCATATGAGCGAGTATCATTAGCATTGCTTGAATAAGAGTACCACTTTTCAGCATTAGCGTCGTTGTCCCAATCGACAGAAAAATCGTATCTTATTGGATTCTCATCACTATCAATTAATCCATTTCGATTTGCATCATGAAACAGAGTAAGTGGTTCTGCATGGCTTGAATTTGATAGAATATAAAGCTCAGTGTCATTGTTAGAATCTTCAATCAAGTCATTTTTTGTAGCGTTATATGAAAAAGGTGCGTCAGTCACATCACCCGTCCCTAACAAACATTCATTGCTATCACTGCTGGTACATACAAAATTTGTACCACCATCAGCGCTCATATGTGTGCTAGTTGTCAAAACTGATGTCCCAGTATCATCTAAAAGTTCACCTGAGGTCCAGATTAAATCTAAAGCATTACTGGCGTTATCGACGATTTCAAGAGTCGGACTCGAAGGGTTTGGACGCATATCTTCGTCGGCAAGCCAAACTCCCCATTGTGAAAAATACCCCCTGGAACTTGAGCCTTCTACAGTCGTTGTGAAACTAAACGAACCAGTAAAGGGTATTTCTTCACCCGTTGTGTAATCATAAAGTGCAGCCTGATATCCAGTTTTCCAACTTGAATTACGTGCATAACATGCTTCTTTTGCAGTAGATGCGTCTAGTTCACCATCTACATAATCTGCTGAAATTTGGAAATAATAGTTTTCATTGGTTCTGCCTGCCTGACCTTTATCATATGAATCACCGTCGCCACTCACTGATTGGTCACGCCCAATAAATTTTGCTGTTGTAAGATCAGCGCTGAAAACGAATTTTCCTCTAACACTGTCAACCTCTTCGCCCTCAAAAATATCGAAACTTTCAATGACAACTCCGCCAGGATTATTTGTATCTGTGTCTTTGCTCACCACAACAAAACCCGTAGCTGGAGAATCCTCAGCTGTGAATGTTTCACCGATGATACCGGGTGAAGAATACATATAATAGGCAAAATTCCACCGGCCATAAGGAGCAAAATCTTCAGCTGATTCATGGATTGCAACTGATACCACAAATTTGTTTCCGTCAGCTGAAGTGAACCATATTGAACCTTCTTGAGGCGTTTCATTTGATGCACGACTAGATTGATTAACGCCAGATCCCAAAACGACAGATTTAGTTTCAGAATCTCCCAGACCACATTTAGTTTCGTCAATTAAGGTAGTCCAAATCCCATTTGGGGTAGCATCAGTGCGTGAGTCTGCTATTATGCATGAAAAAGCCTTGGCCATTTCAATATAAAGGTTAGAAGCATCTTCAAGCCATATTTGTGTACTTGCTTTTGCTTTATAATAGTCAGTGCCCTCAACATCATAGCCTTGTGCAATTACAGCACCAGGTGATATGAGGCAGGTTATTATAGCTAGATTCTTTAGAAATTTCATATTTTTTATCCTGATTAATTTGAAGAAGGAATTCCAGACATGTTGGCCGGTACAGTTATGCCTACAACTGCAGTTTCACTTGCTGTAACGGATGCATCTTCAGTTTTACATCCAGCTAAAACAGCTAAAGTTATTAAAAGATATATTATTCGCATTTATTTGTTCCTATGATTAATATATAAATGTGGTTCACGCGATAGGGACTTAGTTTTTCTATACACAGATGTTTTAAAATTAGTTATAATAGAATATAACATATCATTATGAGATTTTATTTCAATAAGAAACAATAAAAAAAAAGGGTAGCAATAGATGACCATTCAAAAATTATTAGTTTATTTAATTTGCGTGGTTCCTCTTTCTTGCACAGAGATCGAAATACTCCCAAAACAAGAGTTAAACTGTTCTGATGGTAAAAATTTTAAAGTAAACTCGTCAGTTAAAGTAAAAAACTTCTTTGTATTTAATGATGACAAAAGATCATATCGAACATTCAACCTCGAAAGCAATCAGTTTGAATGCGTAGCTATAGGCAATTTAAATAAATCAGATCATTATGAATTTTCTGAAGCAAAAAAAATATATCAAGGAGCCATTGAGTTAGAAAAAGGTAAAAAAACTATAAAGTTTTTTGTAACTGATTTGAACGAAAAAAGCATTGTTACTCGAGCAAAAGAGATTTGTAACAAAGCTGATCTCAATTATACTTTTGGTATGCAACCTGAAAATACTGAAATTTTTGGCTGTCAGGCATCAAAAGCTTCGCAAACTGCGGTTATGTTTCGGGTAAACAATAATGATAATTTAATGACAATCGCTGCGATGGCAATTTATGCACCAATTATCAAACCTTAAATTAATTAAATAATGAAAAAACCAAACACCATGCCGCCAACATGAATGGTATTAGAGGCACTGCAACTTTAAGGTTTGCAGAACTTATTATGTGTAAAATTCCTAATAAAGAGAATAGTATGACCCAATAACCAACTATATGTAATTCTAAAGAAGAAATAAAAACAATCGCCGCTAAATAGTCAGCGCCTCCAACTAATTGTTGGTTTAATACTTTTTCTGCAAAAAAAACAAAAATCCTGAAAAGAAGGACAATAAAAATTATCGAAAAAAATTTGATTGGTGAGATAATATCAAAAAAAATAAAAATAAACGTGCTAAACAGCAAAACAATAAGAAATGGCCAGTAAGAAACTGATTTATTGAAAAAATCATCTATTGCCAGGGGTGTCCACATCAAATTAATTACGATAAATACCCATAAAAAATCCGTATTTTCTATTAAAAAAAAACTTCCTATTTGAAAAATAACTAAATAACAAAGCGGCTTAAGTAATCTCATGCCATGAGATCTATGTTGAACAAATATAATCCCAATAGTGAATAAAATAAGTAAAATAATTATTATTTGATAATCAGCTGGATGCATAAGTAATAAAAATGTCAAACATTTTCTCAGAGCTAGAAGGTGTGACAGAAACGCTATGCAACCGAAAGGTATCTAATTGTTGACATTTATCTAATAAATAAAGCACATCAGTATTAGTTAATGCTGAAAACTCCAAAGTGATTATATGTCGGTCAAACTTAGAAATTGAAGCAGCATAATCAAAGTAATTTGAGAAATAAAGCTCAGCATCTGATTGAGTAGTAGGGAGCTGCGAAAATTTGCTCTCTTTATCAATTTCAATACTATCAAACATACTGTATTTTACAGTATAAGAAACGAATATTAAAAGAATTAAAAAAAAATATTTATTCACTGGATAAGCTTTTCTTGAAATTAATGTTTATTTGGCTGTTATCAAATTTAATTTTACAAGAGAGCTCTTTACAAAATTTCTCAACTTCAATTTTTTGTATATCATTTAATAAATCATGGGTAATTATTTCAATACTATTTAGTGATTTATTAAACGTAAGCTTTTTAAGGCCAGAGAGCTCCGCAGATACGGCCAACTGTTCGAAATATTGAATTAACAAAACCTTATTTTCAAAAACTAGCCTTTCTTTTGAATTGTAATCGAACCAATGCGAAATCCATGGTGCTGTTGATAATAAAATTACGGCGATTGTGGTAAATATAAATAATCTATTTTTGTTACCCGATAGAATCGGCTGAAAACTTATAGCATCATTCAAGAATTTGGCATTGGACAAATTATCTTTATGAGTGTCATGCTCTTTGACAGCTAAACATTCTGGATAAAAATATTTTACTGAAGGGATCAAATTCGCAATATCCAACATCAAATGCCTTGATGCCCAAAATTGCTGCCATGTCTTATGGGCCTCGTCATATATTGCTGGTATATAAATCAAATCTTCGTTGCGCAATATAGACTGGTCTGAAAATAAAAATTGACCTTTATCAGGACCAAATTTTACGCTTACCGCTGGCATTGATGCAGACACATAATGAGATGGTGTGAGTATAATCTTATCTACTTTATATTTTGCGCAGTCTTTTCTTTTAATGCGACCTTTGAACATTAGTTTATTTCGTTTAATATTATATAATTCTATATTATCTGGCGATATAAAGCGAAAAATATGTTTATTCATCATTTTAACTCAGGAATCCATAGAACAGTATCGCTTAAAACAGACCACCCACCTTCAACACTAAAAACTTTTTCAAAATAAGCGAATGTTTCATTTTCAAAAGTCCAATAAGTTACAGAATGATCTACTTGATTAGATATCATTATATTCCAGTACCTTTTCTTTAAAACATCAATGGACTCTTTTTTGCTCAAATATGCAAGTAATTCTGACTTTTTTGAAATCTGGCCTTCCATAATTAGGCGTTTAATAGTGATTGCCTCGCCAATAGGTAAATCTAAATAGGCTGCTATCTGTTTGGCACTGGAAAACTTTAAATTTATGCGGCTAGACCTAGACGAGATCCTAAAGCAAACTAGCATATCTGCAATGGTATTTTCTTCTACTTCCAGAAATGCCAACAAATCAATCATTGAAAAGTTATTGTTTATGTTCGACCGGGATAATAAAAACGATAAAATTTGCTCTTTATATAACGCCGGCAAATCACACCCCCTAATGATTTCAGTGAATATTAAAAGCTGCTTTTTGTTTATTGAGCGCGTGCCTTTGATAGAATTATTTACTAAATTATTTAAGTTAAAAAGACCACTTAATGGGATATCGTTTTTGACAATATTTTGCCAGGGGCTACTGCCATAAGATGCTGATATAGTTTTTAATTTTTTTATTGTATTAAGAAAATCGATCTTTTCTTTAGTACTAAAATAATTTTCAAAATACTGCTTTTGAGCTGAATATATTTGCAGCGAAGAAATTGAGATAGCAATCAACACAGCTAATACCAAAGGTAGCACAAAACCATTATATCTCATAATTTAGCGGGTATCCAAAATAAGATTTTTATAATTTTCACCTATTTTTGAAGATAAATAGAAAACATTTTCATTAATTTCTTCTAAAGTATGCTTCATATTTGTACTAACAATTTTTAAAGGATAAAGATCAGAACTTATTTGCCGTAACACTTCACTATCTGAAAATTTCCAATTCACATTTACTAATTTTATCATACGAGTGTCTGGAATAACTATAGGTTTTGTTAATATAATTTGTATTTCGTTTGTATTAACCAAATTAATTTTGACATTTTTATTTCCGTCTGTATTTTTTGTTGTTGTTTCTAAGTCACTTCTTAGAAGTCGTAAAAATAATTCATACTTTAAACTCAAATTTTGTTCAGATGCAGAAGCTCGTATGCTTATTAGATTTGAAAACAAACTAGACGAAATTGATATAACTATTGCCGCTACAGCAATCGCTACCAATACTTCCAGTAGGGTAAAACCTAATATTCTTTTCACTTAATTTTACCTTGCTTATTTTTATAGTTATTCATTAATTTTGGTATTTACCATACCCATACTTTGAAAGCTTGTTTAACATTTTTAATTCCAGTAATATTTCTCTATCATGCGTTAAGCGGTCTGTTGCAAACCGTTTATGCAGCTCTTGATCAAAAAGAGATTGATTTACTCTAGCATCCCATAAGAGTGCCATTGCCATACCTAAAATTGAAAGTGACACTAAAACTTCCAATAGAATAAATCCACTATATCTAGCTTTAATAATTTTCATAGACCTGTCCCGATTGAGAAATAAAAATCGCTTTCTTTTTACAATTAAATGATCTTGGGTTCACATTACCACCAGACCCAATAGTTAAAATTTGTTTTTCACAAAGTCCAATAGGTTGTAATTTTTTAACTGCTTGCGTGGGATTATATGTTTGTTCAACTAAGCTTAGTAATACTTGTAGTTGTAGAAACTCCATCTCTCGTTTAGAACCTCTAAAATTATTATTCAAAAGTGATAACCAATTTGGTGTCGCTACCAATATTCCAATTAAGGCCAATGCCACTATCATTTCAAAAAAACTAAAAGCCTTCATAGAAATTAATCTATTGTTTTGTTGTCAATATCGTCACCATTATCATCAGGTGATCGTATCGCATCAGGGCCAATTGAGAATATCGTAAAATCTCTTGAGCCTGTTTCTATTTCTAAAATATATTTGTTGCCCCAAGGATCAGTCGGGATAGTTGAAAAATAACTATTTCCATCGTCATTTCCACTAGTCAAATCCTTTAGGCCTGCTTCAGGACTTGGGTAAGTCCCATTATCTAGTTTATAAAGTTCCATAGCCGTCTCAATTGCCAAAAAATCATTTTTAATTTTCAGCATTCTGGCCTGATCTGGACGATCTAAAATATATGGACCTACAAAGGTCATTAGTATTCCAATTATTGTTAGCGCAACAAGCACTTCAATAAGAGTGAATCCTTTGATTTTTTTCAACTAATTATCCAATCGTATTTTGCATCATAAGCATAGGCGTGATGATTGTATATGCAACAACAAAAATAACTGCACCAAGTAAAAGGATTGCAACTGGGCTGATGATTTGGGTTATTAAATTTAAATTCTTTAATCTTCTTTTAACATTCTCTGACGCTAAAACTTTCATGGTTTGCTTTAAACTATGTGAATTTTCAGCAATTTGTATTGATGCAATATCTAATTTAGAAAATAATGAAGTTTGATCAAGTGCTGTGGAAAGTGAATGACCATTTTTCAGTTCATGAGTTACCAAAAGTAGTTTTTTCTTGTGTAAATAATGTTTTACTGAACTGGCTGCTAGATTAACACCTTCAGAAATATCACAGTTTAGCTCTAGAGCAAGTGACAAAGAATTTACAAACTCACCTGAACTTTGCATTTTTGATATTTTAGAAATAATTGGAAGATTTACAAACATCCTATAAATCAATTCTTTGAACATGTTTGAACGCTTTCCAAGTTCAATAAAGGTCATAAATAATATCGCTGTCCAAAAGAGTTTAATGAAAGAGCTATAACCTTTACCTGCGCTAGCAAGAATAATTTTTTGAATATTATTAGTTGTATTTGGGTTTGAAAGATTAGCAAATTCAGGTAACACCATATCAAATATTACTATTAGTGCAATTATGGCAAAAAAAGTTACAAATGCAGGATATGCCATCGCTTTATTTATTTCTTGTTTTAAGCCATCCTCCATTTCCTTCAGCGAAAGAACTGCAGAAATTGCGTGGTTAAGACCACGTTTCTTGCTGCCAATTCGTAAAATTCCAATTGTGTATTTTGCTACTGTTGGAAATACTTCGGTGAGTATTAAATTAAACTCTTTTCCACTTTCAAGCTCTATTTTAACTCTATTTGCAAGGGAAGAAATTGTATGATTTTTTTGCTTGGTCATTACATATATCGAGTCTGCAAGAACCATATTTTGATTAGTTAATATCATTAACTGTCTTATAAAGACCCAAAATATTTTTTCGCTGAATCTTTTCTGTTGTACTATTTTTATTACTTTCAGTCCCTGAACATTCAAAATTTTCGCCGCAGTCTTTTTGTCTTTAGCTTCTATACTTCCATGGACTTCGCTAGTGATCGATTGGGCTTTATAATCATAAAAACGCATTAACTAAGACTCTAATTTTAAAATTTCAAATAAGGGCGTTTGCATTGTTTCGTGCAGGCTTTGTGCCTCGAGAGACATCGTGTTATTGCAAGCAAGATCTTCTAGTCGACTGCCAAGAAATTCAGCATTTTTTTCATCAATAACTATGTGTGACATTACCGGCAATCTTGATTTAAAACCCGTATTGTAACAGACCTCACAGCCAGAAAACGGTTGTGGGTATTTGCTTGTATGGCTGTCTGATGATATGGAGTCTTTAAAACAATTCTTGCAATACATTTTAATTAGTCTTTGACTAAAAACTCCCTTTAAACAATCAGATAAAAGTGATTGATCTACACCTAAATTTATTAATCGTTTTATAGCGCTAATCGGACTGTTAGCGTGAATTGTAGAAATAACCAAATGTCCAGTCATAGCTGCTCTTACAGCAATTTCAGCAGTTTCGGCATCACGAATTTCGCCCACTAGAATAACATCAGGATCATTTCTTAAAAGTGATTTAAGACCATGAGCAAAGGTAAAATTTGCATCTTCATTAACTTGCGTTTGTGTTACTGTTTCAAGTTCAATTTCAATAGGGTCCTCAATTGTCATTATATTGAGTCCTCTATTAGTTAATTCGTTTATTAGGCTGTAAATAGTAGTTGTTTTTCCAGATCCAGTCGGTCCACAGACAATTACTATACCATTTTGTCTTGAGATCACATCCCTCAATGCTTCGACATGTGACTTGCTAAGTCCAGAATTTTCTAGTTTGAGTAATTTAGTATCTTGATTGAATATGCGTAAAGTTATCCGTTCTCCAAATTTTGTTGGCATTGAAGCACTCCGGATATCTATTACTTTTCCATTATCAATTACACTGAAGCGCCCATCCTGAGGCAGACGCCTCTCAGTTATATCCATCCCGCTCAACAGTTTTATTCGAGCGGAAAGCATTTGAGAAATCTGTTTGTTTAAACTCACAAAATCAGTTAAATTTCCATTAAACCTCATTTGAACCGAAAGCTCATTATGCTTTGGATTTATATGAATATCAGAAGCACCTCTTAAAATCGCCACAGAAATTAAATTATTAAACAATTTAATTACTGGCGTTTCCATATCTCCTTCAGACTGGAGTGCTATTTTTGCCGAATTAAAAATATCTGCATCAGTTGCAAAATGATCTATATTCAAATCTATCGTTTCTACGAGTTCTTGAGCATCTGTAAATGTTTGCTGATCTATTAAATGTGATTGTTCGTATGTTATATTTGATCCAAGTATGTATTCCAGCTCTGCTTTTGTTGTATCAGAGATTTTATCACGAAAAAGTATGTGTGGCGTAGCTCGATCTTTTATAATCCGAATGCCTAGTTTACTTACTTTATCATTATTAATCATATCACCTTACCAAGGTCTCATTACAGGTTTCAAACTAGTTGTAGTATTCGTCATTATTGTTTTTTTTGTAAAATATTCGCTCAAATTATTACTCTGATTTAGTAATTTTCCACCAACCTCTTTTTCCCATCCTTTATAAATTTCTCGTCGATCCTTCTTATCATTTACTAATGTTGGTCTAAGAAAAATAACAAGGTTACGACTAACAGAATTTGTAACTTCTTGGCGAAAAGCTTTTCCTATGAATGGTAAGTCGCCCAAAAATGGCACTTTAGAAACTCCAATTTCTTGCTGTTCGACCTTAAGACCACCTATCGCTATTGTTTCTCCGTCGTTGGCCGACACTACTGTTGAAATCTGACGCTTGACAGTAACGATATCACTTAGTCCAGGAGTAGATTGATCAATGCGAGACGTTTCTTGCCAAATTTCCATAATTATATTACCGTTAGCTCCAATTTTTGGTTTTAGCCTTAATGACGTTCCTAGGTCCTCACGTTGTATCGTTTGAAAAGGTCCAGAATTATTTCCTCCCTCATTTGTAAATTGGCCGGTGATAAAAGGAACGTTTTGTCCAACTAAAATTATAGACTCTTTATTTTCACTGGCCATTAAACTTGGCGTTGCAAGTATCCTATTATCAGAATTACCTTGAAGTGCGGTTAACATTATACCTATATCAGGCACCAAATTTGCACCACGTCCTAACGCTAGAATGCCACCTGTGGCGCCAGCTAATAATGCGTCACCAGCAACAGCTCCAATGTTTGTACCAGAAACACCTGTTACGCTTGATGTTGAAATATTTTCAGTATTCACAGAAAACTGCAAACCTAATTTGATTGCGGATTCTTCTGATACTTCAGCTATAATTGCGTCCAAATACACTTGCCTTGGAGCGCGATCTAGTTTCTCAATAACTTCAGAAAATATTTTAACTGAGCTTAAGGTACCACTTAGCACAATTTGATTAGAGCTTTCTTGAGCAGTGATACTTATTTCATCATCTACTGATGGCGCTAGTGTTTTAAGGCTTTCAATTATTTCTTTAGAGTCAGCGTAATTGAGTTCGAATACTTTGACTTGAACAGCTTCTTTATTGTCCACTTGGGCAACCTTTGGCCTCAAGACCATGTCATTGTTTGTTCTTTTTTGAACTGCTTGACTTTCCAATGTGTTTAGTAATTTTATAAACTCAGATAACGAACTTTTAATACCGCTGAGTAAAACATTATCTGTTGATGAATTCTCTTCTATTATTTTTAGTGAAACAAAACGCTCATCTGATTTGATTAAATTTTTCAAACCAGAAAATGAGATCTTTTGTTCCAAATCTACTCTTACTATTGATCTACTCTTTTTTTCATTTTTAGTAACTTTTTTTTGTACTGGTTCATTAGATTTATGGAGTATTTCAAATGTATTGGCAGAAACTTTTTTAACAATTCCTCCTAAATCATCCACGGTATCCACAAGTATCAAGTGAATATCTTCTTTTGTGTCCAAATTCTCTCTTGTAATTGATATTTTCTTTATGCTGCTAAAATCTAAAATATACGTATTTCCAGTTAGGCTGGAAACGTATGCAACAAATTCACCTATCTCACTGTTTAAAATTTTAAATGAAGATTTTTGTGCCGAAGCGCTCACACTTAAAAAAATCAAAAAAAACATGAAAAAGCTGAATTTATTATATAATTTGAAAATTATCACTTACTTACCCTCAAGAGCTTTAACTTTCCAGCTCTTTCAATTTCAACGTTGAATACGCCATTTTCTACTTTATTCTGCAATTGCAAAAGCAAACTATCAGTATCAACAGCAGAAATAGTGTCGATAGTTAATATTATATCTTTCTCTTCAAACGGTATCATTTTTGATAAAAAATCAGGTATTTCAGAAGTAACCTCAAGTCCAGGCCTTCCAGCACGACTATGTGATAACTTTAAATACCTTGATGGTTTCCGTAATAAGAAATTAGGTAGGCCAAGAGACTTCAATAGCTCACGAACTTCTTCAAGATTTCTATCTAATATTACAACATCTTTACCATTTTCTTCATCGAATTTTACACCATTAGGTATCACCTCATATAGAGCAGAAACATCGTTTGTAAAAAATTCAGTAACTTTTATACTATAAGTTTGGCTTTGTTCAGACTCAAATATTAGGTAGCCAGCGTTTATTTCTTTTATTCGCAGTGAGAGATCATTTAATTTAAAATATTGGCTTTCGTCGACCACAAACAATTCAAATGTCTTATTATTCCTAAATAGGAAGGATTTTAAATTAAGGTTCTTGTAGCTTGCCACAAGATCTATTTCTGAAAGATTTGTTGTTTGTTTTTGTTCCCCAAAAATTTTATCCAAGTCTAATTGTGCGTATGCAATGTGAGGCACCCAACCGATTAAAATAGTTGCAATGAATATTTTTAGGCGCATTTTAACTAACATGTTTCATCCAAAGCAGGTGAGTTTGATTCTCTATTATAGTATCGTACTAGTATTATCATTATTAGAAGAATTGCAAAGTTTAGTTTTAATGTGAGACAGTTGCCATTTACTATTTTGGGCAGATATAAATTTGCTGTATCATTTTATTATAATTTGTTAAGAACAATTCCAGCTTATAATATTGCTAAAGTTGAGTTTGTTTACTCATTATAAAGTCGTATGTATCCACTTACTTCAAAAACATTAGCACTAAACATCCACATCTACATCTACATCTACATCTACATCTACATTAAATGTTTGAATGCAAGCACAAAAATTTGTCAAATCTCTCTATGTATATTAATTCGTAATATGCGGTTGGTAAAAGTATTGAATGTTAACAAATTGTGCGAGATTAGGGCTATGGAGATATTTATCTTTTGAGTAAATACGTATAAAATTAAAAAGTTGCATATTTTTTTGTGCCAATAGTGTGTGCTACACAAAAAAAGGGTTGCAAAATGATGCAACCCTTTGTTTTTGTTGTAAATATTGTAAGTGCAATATTAACGTTTAGAAAACTGGAAGCTCTTACGTGCTTTAGCTTTACCGTATTTTTTACGTTCTACAACTCGTGAATCTCTTGTGAGAAAACCTGCAGCTTTAAGTGCTGGACGCAAAGATGGTTCATACAATTGCAATGCTTTTGAAATCCCATGCTTTACAGCACCTGCCTGACCAGACAATCCGCCACCTTTTACTGTTGCCATAACGTCAAATTCACCAGTAACACCAGCAACTGAGAACGGTTGGGCAAGAA
>Ga0206130_10006308_pt1 | contig 13630 bp, 10 predicted proteins | sample Helgoland_Spring_9_FD_148637 | JGI IMG/M metagenome (GOLD analysis project Ga0206130, IMG submission 148637) | Pelagic subsurface seawater microbial communities from Kabeltonne, Helgoland, North Sea - Helgoland_Spring_Bloom_20160512_1 | ecosystem: Environmental > Aquatic > Marine > Epipelagic ... | reverse complement strand
CCGTGGGAGAAAGAAAGTTGGGACGGATCATGCGGTTAGCTGAATCGTTCTACGGTCAGACGTCAACCCGTCAAAAGTCGGGTGCTCGAGGACTCTGTGTATAGGTTTTCTAGTGTCAGCAGGTCAGCCACGGATTTGTCCCCCGAGTTGGTCTATTTTGTGCCTCCGATAGCGGAGAGCACAGAAAATAGGAAAGGGGGAATTCCTCAACCTTAGCGGCGCGGACCTGAGGGTTTGCCGTTCGGGTGCCCTGATGGTTTGCCGCCTTTGCGATCCAGCGGCCTGCCAAAGCCTTTGCCTGATGGCTTGCCGCTCGATTTACCAGCGGGTTTGCCTGACGCCTGACCTGAAGCTTTGTCGGCCAAGGTCTTGCCAGATTTACCCACAGGTTTGACACGCGCCATAGGATCGCTGGTCGAAAACTCATCTCTGCCGCGCATCGGGCCTTTGTTCAGAGGCGGACGCTTGCCGCGGGTGATGTGCGGGCGACCCTTTTGCGCAGGTTTAGGCGGGGCACCGGGCGCTTCGAGGTCTTCATCGCTGAGCCCAAGTTGGTCTTTGAGCGTTTTACGTCGCAGTTCTTCGACACCGCTGACTTTGAGGTTGCCAAGCTGGAAAGGGCCGTAGCTGACGCGGATCAAACGGTTCACGTTAAGCTGAATCGCTTCCATCGCGCGGCGAATTTCGCGGTTCTTACCTTCGCGGATGCCGATCGTAAGCCACGCATTCGCGCCTTGTTGACGATCAATGCTGACAAGCATCGGCTGAAAGTGCTCGCCTTGCAGGTTAAGACCTTTGCGTAAAGGTTCAAAGGTTTCCTCGGTTGGGCGACCATTGATGCGTACACGGTATTTGCGCAGCCACCCTGTTGAGGGCAGCTCAAGCTTGCGCTTTAGGTCGCCATCATTGGTAAGAAGCAAAAGACCTTCAGAGTTGAGATCAAGACGGCCAACGCTCATTAAGCGCGGCATGTTTTCGGGCAGATCGTCAAAGATTGTCTTGCGGCCCTTCTCATCGCTGTCTGTTGTCACAAGACCTGTTGGCTTGTGATACATCCAGACACGCGGTGGCTCTGGCGGGGTCATGGGCTTTTTATCAATCAATATGCGCGCATTGGGCTGAACGTTCAGCGCAGGGCTGTCGATGATTTTGCCATCCACAGTGATGCGGCCAGCTTCGATCATGCGTTCTGCTTCACGGCGCGAGGCAACGCCTGCGCGGGCCAAGACCTTTGCGATGCGATCGCCTTTGGGTGTTTCTGTATCCATACGCGTGCTTTAGGGTATTGGGAGGCGTAGCGAAAGAGAGACGAGCACGAAAGATGCAATTCACATCCTTCATGGAAGCGGCACTGGCAGAGGCGCGTTTGGCAGAGGCGGCAGGCGAGGTGCCTGTCGGCGCAGTCGTCGTTCGTGACGCAGAGATTATCGGGCGTGGGCGTAACGCGACACGCGCAGCTTGTGATCCGTCTGCGCATGCTGAAATCATGGCGATTAGAGCGGCTTGCACAGCTTTAGGGCAGGATCGACTGACGGGCTGTGATCTCTATGTGACGTTAGAACCCTGTGCGATGTGCGCGGGCGCGATTGCTCATGCACGGATTGCGCGGCTTTATTTCGGTGCAAGTGATCCGAAATCTGGCGGTGTAACGGTTGGGGCGCGGGTTTTTGAACACACACAAAGTCATCATCATCCTGAGGTGTATGATGGAATCAGCAGCGATGAGGCTTCTGAGCTTCTGAGACGTTTTTTCAAAGAGAAACGTCTTTGAGAGCAGCGCGCGATTTTTCTAGAAAAATCGAAACCTGCCCAGTAAGCGTCGTTTTTCGGGCTTGTCGAACGTCTGTTTTGGGATAATCGTAGCCTCATGAAAACACCGCTGATAGACAACCTGCAATATGCCAACTGGTCCGAAACCATCTTCCGCCAAATGCGCGCAGGGGGTGTGGACGCGGTTCATATCACAATCGCCTATCACGAGAGCTTTCGTGAAATGGTGCTGAACCTTGAGGCGTTCAATCGCTGGTTCGAACGTTTCCCTGAGTTGATCTTCAAGGGCACCTGTGCCGCCGACGTGCGTTTGGCCCAAAGTACGGGACGCACAGCGATCTTCTTCGGCTTTCAAAACCCCAGCCCGATTGAAGATGACATCGGCTTGGTGGAAATTTGCCATCAGCTTGGCGTGCGCTTTATGCAGCTGACCTATAATAACCAATCCCTGCTCGCGACGGGCTGCTATGAGGACGACGACACCGGTTTGACCCGCATGGGCAAGCAAGTCGTGCAAGAAATGAACCGCGTCGGCATGGTTGTGGATATGTCCCATTCTGCGGATCGCTCCACCTTAGAGGCGATTGAACATTCCAGCCGCCCCATCGCGATCACGCACGCTAATCCGCATTGGTGGCATCCCGCGCTGCGTAATAAATCAGATGACGTGTTGAAGGCTTTGACGGGCAGGGGCGGTATGCTGGGTTTTTCGGTTTATCCCCATCATTTGAAAGACGGACCTGCCTGCACCCTGCAAAGTTTTTGCGAAATGGTGGCAGAGGCGGCATCGCGTTACGGAGCAGAACATCTCGGGATCGGCACGGACCTGTGCCAAGATCAACCTGACAGCATTGTTGAGTGGATGCGCGTAGGGCGCTGGAGTAAGGTGATTGACTATGGCGAAGGCAGCGCAACCGACGCGGGTTTCCCGCCTATGCCGAGCTGGTTCCAAGACAATCGCGATTTTGGAAATATCTCGCAAGGGTTGCTGGATGTTGGTTTTTCTGAGGATGAGATGGATGGGATCATGGGTGGCAATTGGTTCAAATTCTATGACAGCTCTTTTGGTCCTGAGACATGAGCGCGCCTGAGTTAGAAATTGCGCCGCAAAAAGCGCTGCGCCCGCCCAGCAGCGTGATGCGCTTGCGCCGAATGGGGGCGATGTTTCCGACGCGTTTGTCATTTTTACGCACTTTGATGCGAGATTTGTCGGCAAATAACGTTCAAGTTGAGCGCCGTGTTTGGCGCATGGACGATGCCGGTTTCGGCCATGCGGTTTATTCCGTGAGCCTTGGGGGGTATGACTATTCGCTGGTGGCGATTTCCACGGACCTGCCGCCTGATTTGCGCACGGATCGCGTGATCGCAACCGCTTGGGACAGTGCCTACGTGCTCTATGACGGCATCCCGAGCGAGGCTGAAATCGCGCGCATTGTCGCGTCTGCCCCGAAACAAGAAGCCGCACGTTTTACTGAGCGCGACTTGGTTCTGAGCCGTGCAAACAAATCCGTTCGTTTGTTCCAACATGTCACAGATGCTCTGAAAAGTGGCGTTCAGCCAGACGAAGCGATGGTGCGCGACGTTGGCTATTTGATGCGCACGACGGCTGTCTATGGCAATGGAAAATTCGGCATTGCGGATCGCGGACATATTGCGGCACGCCCTTGCCTAGGTGGGCCTTTCGCGGCTGAAATGCTGACGGTCTGGCTCATCCGTGGCTTTACTCATGATCTTGCGGAGCATGTGGGCGGCGCGGCGCTTGATGCGAAACTCAAACGCCATCTCGGCATTGGAAATTCAACCGGCCTTGGCATGGCACCCTTTTTAGTGAGCCATCCGCGCCTTCTTGATAGCTGGATGCAAGTGCGCGAAACGGCGCTTGCGCGGATCGCGGCGTTGCCGACATTAAAGTCAGCACAACAGGCCAAGATCTTGGATTTGGCTGCGCGCGCGGGGCGACACTTGAACGAGTGGTCTGTGCCAGACGAGATCGCAGCAGAGCGGATTGCGCAACTCCAACGCGATTGGCCTGCGGTGCAAGAGATGCTCGCGGTGAAGCTAGCAATGCCCGAGCCAATAAGCGCTATTCTTGACGCTGCAGAGCAGTGGTTCGAAGACACGCAAGAATTACTGATTGCACTTTTGCTAGAACCTTTTGGTGATTTGATCGATGGCCTGACGGAGTGCATGGCGAACCCGTACGGGGCTGAGCTTGACCCATCGATGCCGATTGAAGACTTGAAGGCCTTGATCAAACGCGATTGGGATTGGGCGACCGCGCTTGATTTTGAAAGCAAAGAAGAGACCGCGCAGTTTTGGTATGTCTCAGAGGCAAAGCAAGAGCCGCGTCTTGGACTGCGTCATGAAGAAGATGGGGCAAAATTAGAAAGCCCTCTCGATATCGCGCGGCAAGTCGCAAACTTGGCGACCGCACTTGAGGGCGCGCAAGGCATCACCGCAGAACTCGTGCTTAAACGTCCTGACCTGCGCTTTGCAGTGCGCCGTGTGCAAACACTGGCCATCGCGCCATATGGTGAAATTCGAGACAATATGATCGCGGATCGCTGCCTGCCGATTGATATGCTGCGCTGCAAACTGTCGTTCTTTGGAGCAGCAAAGTTTGATCCGAAATCGGATCGCTGGACGCGAATTACGCTCTGCCAAGGCGCTCCTTTGTTTGATGAACTGGCAAGCGCGGATGACTGGTGGTTGCCGTGTTTCGGGGAGTGAGCTATGCGCTCTGCCAATGAAATTTCAGCGATGGTTCTTAAGGCTGCGCGCGGTGCTGGCTTGCCACTTGGCTGTGCAGAAGAACTTGCACGTGCTGCTCCTGTGCTCGCCTCAACAGGGGACTTAATCTGTGTGACTGGGGTGCTTGAGCTCGCTTGTGAAGCTCCATCGTTCGAGCAGGGTGTCGTCAAGGGCGGTCATCCGGTTCAAGCGGTTGTTGCGTGGCAGGATCTGACGGCCGCTGGGGTCAAGGCAAAGCTTGAGTGTGACGTTGAGGGCGCGCTTCTGAGTGCACTTTGCGAGAGGGTTTCTGTCGTAGGCCCTTTTGAGGTGGACGAAACGCTCTGGGTTAATCTTTCGCAATTTGCTGCGAAAATGCTTGTCCCAGAGAGTGAGGCTTCGCGCCTTGCTGGGGCAGGGGCTGGTCTTAGTGATAACGACTAAACCGCGTGGGCGAACACATCTTGAAGGTAGCTCACATGCGCAAGGTAGAGCCCTTGTGGCGGGCTGACGGTTCCACATGCCCGACGCTCTTTCGCTTCTAACGCGGTGCGCACATCATCGGGTTCCCAATCACCTGAGCCGACGCATTCCAAGGTTCCCACAAAGCTGCGCACTTGGTTGTGCAAGAACGAGCGCGCGCGGACAGTAAAGCGCACTTCGGGGCCAGAAGGGCCATCAATTTGACGTACAGTGAGTTCATCGAGCGTTTTCACCGGGCTAAGTGCTTGGCAAATTGACGAGCGAAATGTTGTGAAATCATGATGCCCGATCAGATGTTTCGCGCCTTCTTGCATCGCTTCAACATCGAGCAAACGTGGCACTTGCCAAACCAGCCCTGCGTCATGGGTCGCGGGCGCGCGGCGCATCAACAAGCGAAATTCATAGCGGCGCTCGACGGCCGAAAACCGTGCGTGCCAATCGTGGTCAACGGCGACACAGCCGACAATCGAGATTGGATCAGGCTTGAGGTGAAAGTTTAACGCACCTGTCAGTTTAAACGGATCCCAGTCTTTTTTCAGATCACAATGGGCAACTTGACCCCACGCATGCACGCCCGCATCCGTGCGACCTGCGGCTGCGATGGTGTGCGGGCCAGCTTCTAGTTTTGCCAACGCCGCCTCGATCTGGCCTTGCACAGATGTCTGCGCAGTCTGACGTTGCCAGCCAACAAATGGCGCGCCGTGGTATTCGATTTTGAGGGCATATCTGGGCATAGCGAGGCTCATAACGACGCAAGGGGGCGGAAACAATGGTTTTTCCCCTCTGGTAACGTGCAGAGTGCACGCCTATCCTTAAAGCAGGTTATAGCAAGGTAAGGCAGCGCACGTGGTTATTTCTACCCTCGCAGATGGATTCATCCGAACGATGGAGGGTGCGCGCGACACTGTGAATGAAACGCTGTTTGAACCTGTGATCCGATTGGGTGTTACGGGTTTGGCGCGCTCTGGCAAGACGGTGTTCATCACGTCTTTGGTGGCCAATCTGCTGGATCGGGGCCGTATGGCGCAGCTTCATGCGGCAGCGGAAGGGCGCATCACGGCCGCCTATTTGCAACCCCAGCCCGATGATACTGTCCCACGCTTTGATTATGAAGCGCATTTGGGTGCGTTGACCGCGCGCGAACCCCATTGGCCCGACAGCACGCGCGCGATTTCAGAACTGCGCGTGTCGTTGAAAGTTCAGCCCAATGGTTTGCTTGGAGGCTTGCAAGGACCGCGCACAGTGCATCTCGATATCGTAGACTACCCCGGTGAATGGCTGCTCGACCTTGCGTTGCTTGATAAGAGCTTTGAGGAATGGTCCTCCGAGGTTTTGGCCCGCATCAAGAGCCGCAAAGAAGCAAGCGCGTTTCTCACAGTGATGACACATACAGATGCATCTGAAAGGCTGGATGAGCCCAAAGCACAAGCACTTGCTGGGGCATTTACCGAGTATCTGCATCGTGCGCTACATGCGGGCTACTACGACTGCACACCGGGGCGTTTCTTGCTTCCGGGGGATCTTGCGGGCAGCCCTGCGATAACATTTGCACCGATTGCGAACGACATGCCCTATGGTCGCACCAGTTTGGGCCGTGAGATGGCGCGTCGCTATGAGGCATATAAATCTCATGTGGTGAAGCCGTTCTTCCGTGATCATTTCGCGCGCATTGATCGCCAAGTGGTGCTGGTCGATGCATTAGGCGCTATTCACAACGGTCCGCGTGCGGTTGAAGACTTACGCGGTGCTATGAGCGATATTCTGAGCGCCTTTCGACCAGGCACAAACGCGTCTCTAAGCCGTCTTTTGCTGGGCAAACGTGTGGAACGTATCTTGTTCGCAGCAAGCAAAGCGGATCATTTGCACCACACACAACACAGCGAATTAACAGGGATCATGGAAGCGCTGACGCGTGATGCGCGCGACCGTGCAAGCTTTGCTGGTGCGAAGACCGCATCTATGGCGCTGGCCTCTTTGCGGGCGACCACAGAAGAAACGCTGGATCACGAAGGGACTGCGCTGAATTGCGTGCGAGGATCTTTGTTGGATACAGGTAAACAAGCGGCGTTCTATCCTGGACAGCTCCCGAGCGATCCGTCGCACCTGCTTGGTCCTGCGCGGGATGGGGCAGAGGCGTGGTTGGATCAAGACTACCAGATCATGCGTTTTGCACCTGCGCCATTAACGCTAAAGCCGGGGTTTGGACCGCCACATATCAGGGTCGACAAGGCCGCACAGTTCTTGATCGGGGATAAGTTGTGAGCCGCGTGATCAGGCCTGCGCGCAGCACCGATGCGGGCAAGCTTGGTGCGATCTTGTCGGAGGCTGTGCGTGCCCATACGTGGAAGCCGCAGCTCCATACAGGGGCCGAAGACATCGCGCATATGGGCGATTTGATTGATCGCGGTTGGGTGCGCGTGTGTGAAAGCGACGGCGTTGTTGCAGGATTTCTCGCGCTGGATGGAACCTCTGTGCAATCGCTTTACGTGAGCGTTGCGGAGCAGGGCAAAGGGATTGGTGGTGCGCTGTTGGTGCAGGCTCAAGAAGGGCAAGAACGTCTTGAACTCTGGACCTTTCAGGCGAACGAGGATGCCCAAAGGTTTTACCGCGCGCACGGGTTTACAGCGGCAGAGCGCAAGGAAGGGGCAGGCAATGAAGAGGGCCTGCCGGACGTTCGATTTACTTGGGTGAAGAGCAATAAGGAGCCGCAAAATGGCTAAAGGGCCCGTCTTATTTGATCTTGATGATGCACCCGCGCCGGAGCAGGGGCCAGAAGCGGCGCAGCCTGTGCCGGAACTCGACGCACCCGGGCCACAAGGACAAGCAATGCAAACGATTGCGACCTTGGCCGCGCGCAGACCTTCGCGTTTGGTGAAATGGTTCTGGGGCTTGTTGCTGACGCTTGTGGGCTTTGCGATTTCGTTGGCTGCGTGGGACTTTGTTAATGGCCTCATCGCGCGCATGCCCCTTTTTGGCTACGCGATCAGCATTCTAATGGTGGCATTCATCGTCGTGCTGCTGATTATGGCTCTGCGTGAACTTGCAGCGTTTTCAAGGCTCAAGCGGATGGATGTTTTGCATCGCGCTGGCGAAGCGGCACGAAAGAGTGGGGATTTGAGCGAAGCCAAAGGCGTCGTGGATCAGATCACACGGCTCTATAAAGGGCGCGAGGATACGCGCTGGGGGCGTGACGCTCTGGCTGAGAAAAGCGCGGACATTCTGGACGGCGACGGGTTGTTGGATTTGGCCGAGCGCGATGTGTTGGGACCGCTCGACAGTGCCGCAACGCGAGAGATCGAAGCCGCCGCGCGTCAAGTGGCGACTGTGACAGCGATTGTGCCACTCGCTTTGGCGGATGTGGCGACGGCTCTGACCTCGAACCTGCGCATGATCCGCCGGATTGCAGAAATTTATGGCGGTCGCTCTGGCGCGCTGGGCAACTGGCGGCTGACGCGTGCGGTGATGACGCATTTGGTCGCGACAGGGGCCGTTGCGATTGGCGACGACTTTCTGTCCTCCGTGGCAGGGGGCGGTGTGCTTGGTAAAATCTCGCGCCGCTTTGGCGAGGGCGTGGTGAACGGTGCTTTGACTGCGCGCGTCGGCGTCGCTGCGATGGAAGTGTGCCGTCCTTTGCCCTTCACAGCCCTGAAGCGCCCATCAGTGACTGGCTTGGTGAGCCGCGCTTTGACAGGACTATTCGGTGGGGAGCGTTCCTAAAATGGACGGTTTTTTGATCCTTCTTGGTGTCATCGTGTCGCTTGCGGTTTTGTTCGCGCCGATTGGGGTCTGGTCACTGTCTCGCAAAGTTCGCAGGCTTACGGATCGCTTGGAGCGGCTCGAGGCGCATTATGCGGAGCATAGCGTGCGCGCAATGGAGGCTGCTGAAGAGGATGTTGAAGAAACTTGGGTGGCCCCCGAGCACAGGCTCGATACTAATTCTGCAACAACTGATGCAGATGCAACTAAGAGCGAGGATGCAGCGCCGCCGCCTGCGTTTGTGTTTCGTGGGGATATGTTTGCCAATGGTTTCAACTGGCTGAAAGAAAATTGGTTTCTTGGTATTGCGGCGATCTCGCTCGCGCTCGCGGGGATATTCATGGTGCAATACGGGGTAGAGCAAGGGTTGCTGACACCTTTCGCGCGGATCATCGGCGCGCTGGGTCTCGGCGCGGCCTTTATCATCATTGGTGAATTCGCACGCCGCCGCTTTGGGGATGAAAGCGGTACAATGAACGCGCTACCGTCCACATTCTCGGGCGCAGGCATTGTTACGCTTTTCGCAGCCGTGCTTTCTGCGCGTCATCTCTATGATATGTTGCCGTCTGACCTGACGCTTTATGCCTTGATCTGCGTTGCGGTCTTGTCGGTTGTGTTGGGCTGGTTCTATGGCCCATTCCTTGCGGCGATTGGCGTGATTGGCGCTTTGGGCGGGCCCTTTGTCGTTGGCGGATCGAGCGATGCGCCGCATCTTTTCTTTTACTATTTCGCGTTAGTTGTTGTTATGGCGCTGGTCATAGACACTGTAAGGCGCTGGGCTTGGGTGTCTGTTTTGGCGCTTGTTGGCGGCTTCTTTGCGACGTGGATGTTGCTAATCAGCGGTGCACAAAGCGCGCATGCATTGGTGTTTGCTCTGATCTCAGCGTTGGCAGCAACGGCGTTGCCAGTCAGGCGCATCTGGCCTGATCACGGCGACTCAATGATGTCGGATGGTGTCGCTAAATTGTTGCGCAAAGGGTCTGGAAACTGGCCGGATTTTCCAACCCGTCTGGCTGCGGGCACGTATATTGCGGCTCTCGCGCTTAGTGCGATGATGCCACTTGAAGTCGGTCTTTCTTTGGAAAGCTGGCTGGGTATTTTGAGCGTTTTCGGGCTTGGTTTGCTCGCGTTGATCTGGATGTGGCGCGCGCCGGCGTTGCAAGATTTAAGTGTTCTTGCGCCGCTCGTTCTGCTCATCCTGATCGTCGTACTTGCAGCAGACAGAGTTCTGATATTCAAGGATTTCACGCAGATCAAATTTGCCGATCGCCTTGAAGGCGAGGCAATCCCACGCGCTGCAAGCGTCTTTGTGGGCATGTTCGCGGTCTTTGCGGCACTCGGGTTCTGGCGTGCATCCCAAGGTGTGCGCGCTTCTTTGATCTGGATCGGTGCCAGTGCTTTTTCGCTGCCTGCGGCATTCGGTGCGCTAGAGATTTTCTGGACGCCTAGCGCCTACATCGGTGCTTATATTTGGGCAGGGCATGCTATCGCCGGCGCGGTATTGATGACGCTGTTGGCCGAACGAAGCGCCAAACGCTGGCCCGAGGACATGCGCCCTGCGGCGCTCTATGCGATGTCGGCTTTTTCGCTGGTTTCTTTAGCTTTGTTACTTATCCTTTCCACTGCTGCGCTCAGCGTTGCGATCGCCGTGATAATCTTGATCGCTGCATTGATAGATCGCCGTTTTGATATGGCCTGGCTTGGGTTTTTCATTCAGCTTTGTGTCGCAGTTTTGGGCTGGCGCTTCTTAATCGATCCGGGCGTGCCTTGGGCGTCGTGGTGGAACACGCCGCTTTGGGAGGTCGTCTTGGGGTTTGCCGCGCCGCTCACGCTTATGGCAATCGCATGGTTGATCTTGCGCCCTTTAAAGCGCATTGGCGCACAGTTGGCGCTTGAAAGTGCGGTTTGGTCGTTTGGTGCCGTCTTCGTACTGATCCTTCTGGAACGCTTTTTACGCGGTGATATCGATAGTTTCTGGGGGCTTTCGCTCGCGGGATCCGTTGTTCTGACTTCTATGGGCGCGCAACTTTATCGTTGGCGAGGGGGCAGTGCTTTGGGCTGGCTGCGCATCGCACTTGCTGCGTTGCTGGGCGTGATTGCTTTTGTCACGCTTGCAATCGCGCTCGTTGGTATGTCGCCGCTGACCCTTTGGGGCGCGCGTGATGTTGCGGGACCGCTTTTGATGGATACGATTGCATTGGGGTATCTCGTGCCTGCCAGCGTGCTTGCGGTGTTTGTGTGGAAGTTTGAACATTTGAGCCGCTATCTGCGCGGATTTTTTGCAACTTTGAGCGCAGCGATGGTGCTTGCCTATGTCGGTTTAGAAATTCGCCGTTTTTGGCGAGGTCTCGAGATATCAAGCAATTCGGTCAGCCAGGGCGAACTCTATAGCTACACGGTTGCCATGTTGCTTGTCGCTGTCGCACTGTTGTTTTTCGCCTTCGCGCGCCGATCTGTCTTTCTGCGCAAAGTTGCGATGGCAGGGATTGCTGTGACGATTGCGAAAGTCTTCTTGGTGGACATGAGTGGGCTTACAGGCCTTATCCGTGTCGCGTCTTTCCTCGGGCTTGGCCTTGCACTTTCGGGTTTGGCTTGGCTCAGCCGCGCGATGACTGCGCGTTGGGATGCAGAGGATGTTCAAGCGCCTCTGGACCCTGATCAATAGCGCGCATATAAGCCCCTTAACATGGCTCTGATATTCGCGATCATTATACGAATTACAGGCCCGGCGCTCACAAGCTGAGCTGCCGGGGTAAGGCGTATGGGCTTGCTCGCGCCGCCGATCTTTCCACTTGAAAATTTCCGTTCCAAAGGACGCCCGATATGTGTGCTGACACACCCGAAACGACTGCCGAAAATACTGTAGATTACAAATCCACGCTGAACCTACCTAAAACCGATTTCCCAATGCGCGCGGGATTGCCCAAGCGCGAGCCCGAGTGGCTAGAGCGTTGGGAAAAGATGGGCGTTTATGATCGACTTCGCGAAAAAACAGGCCGCACGCCGTTTACGCTGCATGACGGTCCTCCTTACGCGAACGGGCATTTGCACATCGGCCACGCGCTGAACAAAACGATCAAGGATATGATCGTGCGCAGCCACCAAATGATGGGCTTTGATGCGCGTTATGTGCCCGGTTGGGATTGCCACGGTTTGCCGATTGAATGGAAGATCGAAGAGCAATACCGAAAGAAGGGCAAGAACAAAGACGAAGTGAACATCGTCGATTTCCGTCAGGAATGCCGCAAGTTTGCCGAGGGCTGGGTCGATATCCAGCGCGAGGAATTCAAGCGTTTGGGCATCACGGGCAATTGGCCTGATCCGTACCTCACGATGGATTTCCACGCCGAGGCAGTGATCGCGGCGGAGTTCCAGAAGTTCTTGATGAACGGCACGTTGTATCAAGGCTCCAAGCCTGTGATGTGGTCCCCTGTTGAGCAGACCGCATTGGCCGAGGCCGAGGTCGAGTATCACGACAAGGACAGCTTTACGATTTGGGTGAAGTTCCAAGTCACTGGAACAGGTGATGCGACACTAGACGCTGCGAAAGTGGTGATCTGGACGACGACACCTTGGACGATCCCGTCCAACAAGGCCGTCGTTTATGGTGCCGAAATTTCATATGGCTTGTACGAAGTGACATCCACACCGGACGAGTGCTGGTTGAACACGGGTGAGACGTATCTGCTGGCTGACAACCTCGCCGCTGACGTGTTCTCACGCGCGCGCTTGGAAGAGGGCATGTATACGCGTCGTGCTGATGTGACGGTAGAGCAACTCGCGTCGATCTCGCTGAAGCACCCTTTGAACGGGGCGACAGGCGGCAACGGCGAATGGGACGACATTCGTGATTTCCGCGCGGCTGACTTTGTGACCGACACTGAGGGCACAGGTTTTGTTCACTGCGCACCTTCCCACGGTATGGAAGAATTCGAACTCTACCGCGACCTTGGGATGCTGGAACAGGTCATCACCTACAACATCATGGACGACGGGCGGTTCCGTGCCGATCTGCCGTTCTTTGGTGGCAAAGCGATCCTCAAGCCGAATGGCAAAGAAGGCAACGCAAACGCGGCTGTTATCGACAAACTGGTCGAAGTTGGCGGCCTGCTAGCACGCGGCAAAATCAAGCACAGCTACCCGCATTCATGGCGCTCCAAAGCGCCGATCATCTATCGCAATACGCCGCAGTGGTTCGCCGCTGTCGATAAGGCGGTGGGCGATGGGCAGGACACTCATGGCACGACGATCCGTGAGCGCGCTCTGACCTCTATTGACGAATTGGTGAAGTGGACACCGCAAACGGGGCGCAACCGTCTCTATTCTATGATCGAAGCGCGTCCTGATTGGGTGCTCTCGCGTCAACGCGCTTGGGGCGTTCCGCTAACGGTGTTCACGCGCAAGGGCTTGCTGCCGACCGACCCTGAGTTCTTGCTACGCAACGACGACGTCAACACGCGTATCACCGAGGCATTCGAGGTTGAGGGCGCCGACGCGTGGTACAAAGATGATGCGAAAGCGCGGTTCCTTGAGGGTATTGTGAACCCTGACGACTATGATCAAGTGTTTGACGTTCTGGACGTTTGGTTTGATTCTGGCTCTACGCACTCTTTCGTTCTGCGCGATCGCCCCGATGGCACGGCGGACGGCATTGCGGATGTGTATATGGAGGGCACGGATCAACATCGCGGGTGGTTCCATTCTTCGCTGTTGCAGGCTTGTGGCACGCTTGGTCGCGCGCCGTACCGCAATGTTGTGACGCATGGATTTACGCTGGATGAGAAGGGCATGAAGATGTCCAAATCGCTCGGCAACACCATCGTGCCTGAGACGGTCGTCAAACAATATGGCGCGGATATCTTGCGTCTTTGGGTGGCGCAGGTGGATTACA
>Ga0206130_10006304_pt1 | contig 13632 bp, 9 predicted proteins | sample Helgoland_Spring_9_FD_148637 | JGI IMG/M metagenome (GOLD analysis project Ga0206130, IMG submission 148637) | Pelagic subsurface seawater microbial communities from Kabeltonne, Helgoland, North Sea - Helgoland_Spring_Bloom_20160512_1 | ecosystem: Environmental > Aquatic > Marine > Epipelagic ... | reverse complement strand
GAAATCTCAAAATGTGACAATAGGGTGTAAGTTATAAAGAGTAACAGGCTATTGGCACATTTTTAAAGTCCATATAAATACCTTAGGAATGTAAAATAAATCAAATATTAAAGACTTTAATCTCTGCTTAAAAACCTAGGGGTACCGTACATACAAGAATTACTAGGACACAATAGCATTAAAAACAACTTATATTTACGCTCAAGTTGCTGACCATAACACCAAGGATATTATTAGTTCTTTAGATTAATACAATAAACACATTTAACGAGTGGTGGCAAGCAAGGTCCAGCGGAATTGGAATCCAGAAACGCCCAGTTTTTTTTACAATTTCCGCATTTAGGTGTTTGATAAATCGCCATTGACCTTACTTTTATTGCGTTCTATGTTTTATTATCTCCTGTAATGTTTGTAGATGCAAGATCGCGTTTCTTATTTCTTAAATTAACTCCTATTCCTATAATTATTAGAGCAAATGAAGTTGAAAATCCAATATGTTTTCCTAATAATTTACCTATAAATGCAGTAATACGGATGTGTTTTGGAGAAGGATCTACTTCAAAATAGGCTCGAACACCTCTGTAATATTGAGACATAGACTCACCCTTGCGTTCTAGTTGAAACACATTATTCAAACGCCTACCCCCACCCTCAGTAAACAATCCTAATCCAAACATAAAACTGAGACCAAATACAAAATGTTCATTTTGTTTATTTAGTTGCTCCAACTTAATTTCGTCTGAAATTTCCTTCAACGCCCAAAAATATGCTATTCGAACATTCATTTTTGTTGAATCGGAAAGTGAGTCGAAATATGGTAATCTGGTACTTATGCCAAATTGGCGGTCGAATTGACTGGGATTGGCCCCATTTGTTACTGCCTCTATTTTAACTTTGTAGGATCTTTGATTGAGACTATATTCTTCAATAAGATCAACCTCTTTTAGAATCAATAGATTTATTAAGAAGGTTAAAGATGCAAGTGCAAATAATAATTTTGTGTTCTTTTTTAATACCATATATCACTCTTTAAAACATTAACCTGTGCATCAGTCTTGTTTTCATTCACCAGTTTTTTTCTCCCTCTAGCAATGTATCAGTGCCTTGACCATTATTACATTTACCAGTATTGTCTATAGAGCTCGTACTAATAATATCTGGTGCTTTCATCTTATGTAAGCATTTGAATCAAAATTTCTTTTTATTGCCTTCTGATTGATCGACTATTTTTTCTCAATTTGAACTTGTTGACGCAAGTATTTCATCAAATAGTGCATGGGAACTTTCAATAAAATCGTCCATATTCTTTTTTTCATAACTTGATATTTCAGGATACATTAGTTTCCCTTCATTATCAATCGTAGCTTCTAAGTCTTCAACATTTAATATGTCATGAGCAAGTTCATGGTACATTAAAAAATATCTCATGGGTTTATTGAAATTATTCCACGTCGAGGTATTTATATAAATTTCAATCACATCATCATCATTACCACCAAAAGAAACGCCATGAATGTGCGTTGCGTTATCTAATTGGTCCAGCCTTGATAGTCTTATAATTTTTTTCTTAGGTTTTTTTGGAAAAATACCGTGGTATTCAAGGTCACGGTAAAATTTCTCCACATACATTTCAAAATTTTCGTCTGATTCATATGAGCTTGCGGCAATTTCATTCTTAAAATTCTCCTCAGATTTATTTTGAAAAATAGAGTATGCTAATATTGAAATAAAAAGAATTAAAACTGACCCAATTATCCACTTGCCTATTTGACTGTTTTTTATAGAAGGCATAGGTGGTTCTTGGTTTAGTTGATTTTCTATACTTGGTGTTTCATTGAGGGAAGAAGAATACCGATTATTCAAGTCTGGTGGGATTGACGAATGCATATCCTTTAACTCTTCGATTTCCGATAATTCCGTCCATTTTTCCATACCATAGAACCAAATTTTAGTTCTACGCGATATTTTTTGATGTCTCAATTCTTCTTTGGAAAAAGGCCCAAATTTCCTGACACCATCAGTATAGAAGTATTTATTCATATCTAATCGTATTGCTCTGGAAAAATCACAGAATTAGTAATTAAAAAATACAACGGTTCAAGAGCTTTAAACTCAGCCTTATTCATTCCACTACATTGGAGAAAAATTATTTTATCTTCATAGAAAATAACCCAAGATTTCATAATTACAGACATTGTCACACCAGAACGTTCAATATTTCCTTTTACTTTAAATTGCATAGCGGGGTAAGTGTCAAGAGACAAAACCGATTGATCTAATACCACAGCATTATTTAAAAAGGAACGTGTTTCTTGAACAAACTCGTTTAAAAAACTTTCATCTTGAAGTAAATCCTCCGCTTCATTGCGTGAGAAAAAAGTCATATTTTCTTTTATCAGGATTAAATATGTATTTCCGTTATTTTCAAATTTCTTCACAATATTCGGACGATTCCCTTCATTGATTTCCCAACCTATTGGCACTTTTATTTTGAGGTTTACGTCTTTTGCCTTTGGGTGGTCTTCTATACTTAAATACTCCCCAAGCTCAAGGCTGAAAGTTGATAATTCGTTAGAATTTATGCTTATTTTTTTAACTAATGAATTACCTTCAAAATAATAAAAGTCAACATTTATTTTATTCAGATAAAAGGTTTTTGCATCACCTGAAGTTTTTAAATTCGTTATTAGATCTTTTTTTAGAATGTTGTGAACCTGCGAATTTATTGGAACCTCATATTTAAACATCAATGTTCTTCCAAATGCAAAACATCCTATTGCTGTAACACCATTGCCAACATCAACTCCTTTTACTTTTCGATTAATTTTTTCAGCAATGGTCTTAATGTCAGACTCAGATAAAGTTTGGCAATACGAATTATTAGTGAGTATGATACTCAGCACTAATATGCTAAAAAATGTCTTTATAAATTTTTCCATATGGCTGTACTTATAAATCCAAGAATTGCCATAACCCAACCAGCTCTCTTCGTTTCCTTATTATATTTTCCAAAGGCATAATTAAAGCCGATAGCAATACCAAGAAACCCACCAAAAATAGCGAAAGCAAATCCTGCAATAACCCAACCGTCACTGGCTTTTTTTAATCCTAGGACCAAGGGTTCTTCTTTTTCTTCTGGCAACCTAGGGTAATTATAGGTAACCTTATAAGGTTGATCCTCTTCAGCCGTGCTGTCAAGAACAGGTTCTTTTTCAGAGGCTATAGGCATAGGAGGTGGGCTAAGTTCCAAAATCGGTTTCATATCTTCGAGTTCTGAAGCTGGAGTCCAATCGTCCAATCCTTCAAACCAGATCAAAGTGTCATTATTAATGTCTTTTTGCCTTAGTTCCTCAAGTGTAATTGGACCATATTTTTCCTTGCTGTCGGAGTAAAAATATTTCTTCATAGGTTTCTGTTTAATTTTTTATGAGCACTTGAAGTACGAATACACTACGATTAAACTATTAATCATGCTTAGGGGGCAATTTTATTGCTCCTCATTTGTTTCTTTTTGCTCTTCAAAGTTCATGTCTTTCACACTTTCATAAGTTTTTCGCATTTCTAACATAATAGAATCCACTCTTCTTTCGGAGGCATCGGACTGCTGCTGCTGAAATCGCTTCACAATCGAATCAAGTTGCTCTTCATGTTTTGCAGAATAAATTTTAGGCAATTGTAACTTTATAGAGTCAATTGCATTTGTTTCTAATTCTTTTATCAATTTATCCACCTCTTGTTGACGTTTTTTGTTAATCATTTCAAACTTTAATCTCTCTGTTTCAGCTTGTCTATAGCTTCCTATTAAAGAAAAATAACAAATGGCAATAATTATGACGAATATGATTCTAGTTGTTTTAACCAAACTTTTCTTTGTGTACGTTTTGCGAATTAATAGTTGGGGTAAACCTATTATAGCAGAAACTATAATTGTTAGTAAAATTGGCAGTGCTGAACTAGAGAATGCCTGAAAGGTATTACCATGGTAGAGAATAGACGCTTGAGTAAAACCAAAAACCAAGCATAAAACTGGTACAAATACGTAAGTCAAGCTCATTTGGTTGTTAAACGCATTTTGAATAATTTTACCTTCTGATGATTCCTTTTCCTTTGGTAGCTTTGGGTAAACATTGGTATCTTCATTTGGCTCCTCTAACTCATATTCGGTGTTCTCAAAAACTTCGGGTTGTTTTTCAATGGATAACGGCAAAGGTGGTGGGCTAAGTTTCAAAATCGGTTTCATATCTTCGAGTTCTGAAGCTAGCGTCCAGTCGTCTAATCCTTCAAACCAGATCAAGGTGTCATTATTAATGTCTTTTTGCCTTAGTTCCTCAAGTGTGAATGGACCATATTTTTCCTTGCTGTCGGTGTAAAAATATTTCTTCATTTCGTTTTCTTAATCACTATGAGTAGTTAAAGGATTGGTTTTGTGCAACTAATATAGTTAAAACAGAAAAAAAATGTCATTTATTAGTAAGTTTCCTATTAAAACAAACAATGCAAAGAAATTCAAGTCATTTTTTATAAACCTTGTACTTTTTAATTTCACAATTAGCTTTTATTTTCAAAAGTACAATCCCTTTAATTGTTCTTCAAGGTCAATGGTCTTTAAGCTAGACTTAATAATTAAGCCGCATTGACTAACCTAGATACAAGCGTTACCACGACACATCAGCATTAAAAACAACTTATATTTACGCTCAAGTTGCTGACCATAACACCAAGGATATTATTCACCCTTTAGATTATTAAATTTGTTATGTATACAGCAGAAATAAGCTGGCCAGTGCGCTTATTCGATTGTTGTATGCCATTGGAGAAAATATAAAACAAAGTAATTACTAAATTGAAAAGTATACATGAAGGCCAACGAATTACCAATAAATAATTTTTTACAAGCACCTAATGTTCAGTTTGTAATACCAGTCTACCAGCGTAATTACGATTGGACAGCAAATGAATGTAAAGACTTATTAAATGACATTATTGCTGTTGATCAGGAAGAACGAGGTACGCATTTCATTGGAAGCATTGTTTTCATTCACGAAGGCGCATATAGTACAAGCGAAGTAAAGGAATTGGTAATTATTGATGGTCAACAACGTTTAACAACAATCAATATATTGTATGTCTCCCTCTATCGTTTTGCAAAAGAAAATGATAAGGAAAAAGAAGCCGACATGTTGTACAATATGTTTTTAACTAACCAATATGTTCAGCAGGAGTCGAGTAAACTCAAACTAAAACAAACTGATACTAATTCACTTGCATTTAAAGCTATTATGAATCAAGCTGAAAATGAGTTTGATAAATTTTCAAATGTTATTGAGAACTACAGCTATTTTAGAGAGAGAATAAATTCCGACAACTTCAATATCATTCTTAATGGGATTAAACGTCTAATTTTTGTAGAAATATCATTGGAAAGAGGAAAAGACGATCCTCAGCGAATTTTCGAAAGTTTAAACTCTACAGGTTTGGAGCTCTCGCAATCAGATTTGATTCGCAATTATATTTTAATGGACTTAGACCCTAAAGATCAACATCGCACATTTAACCAAATATGGCACCCCATTGAAGAAAATGCCAAAGATTTAAGTAGACAGCAATCTATGGTTTCAGACTACATTAGAGATTACTTAACACTGCGCAACAATAAAATCCCAAATAAAAGTAAAGTTTACTTAGAGTTTAAAAAGCTATATACCAACAAAAAAGACGAAGCTTACCATCAAGAATTAGAGAAGATTAAATCTCTTTCTGCACATTATAGGAAATTGATAAACCCTAGCACTGTAACTGATAGTAATTTAAGAACAGAGCTGGAATATATAACACGTTTAGAAATCAACGTGGCTTTTCCATTTCTATTACAAGTATTTGAGGATACTGACAATGGAATAATTGACAATACCACTCTTATCAAAGTCTTAAAGCTTATTCAAAACTATACTTGGAGAAGATTTGTAGTGGGCCTACCCACTAATGCATTAAATAAAATTTTCATGACCTTATATTCTGAAGTAGATACTGAAGAATACTACGCCTCTTTAGCAATTGCATTAATGAGGAAAAAAGGAAGTGCTAAATATCCAACTGATGAAGAACTATTGACCGCATTAAAAGACAAAGATCTTTATAATATAAAAGCAAAGAACAGGAATTATATGTTCGAAAAGTTGGAGAACTACAACAATAGAGAATTTGTAGATACCTCAAATGAAAACATCACAATTGAACATATCTTTCCGCAAAACCCAAATGAAGATTGGAGTACAGATTTAAGCTCAGATGATTTTTTCGTGTTTAAAGAAAAGCACATAAATACTCTGGCTAACCTTACACTTTCAGGTAACAATGGAGCATTAAGTAATAAGTCATTTTCAGAAAAGAAATCCATGAATAAAAATGGAGGTAAACAAGGCTATACATACAGTAGACTATGGCTAAACGACTATTTAAAGACAATTAATGTTTGGAGTACTGAAAACTATGACAATCGTTTTTCCATTATATCAAAGCGCTTTTTGGCCATCTGGAAGTATCCAGATATTGAGTTGCCAATAGTTGAAGATGGGGAGGAAGTAAACTTATTTGATGCTGAAAAACCAACACATAAAAAACTAGAATACTTCATTTTTGAGAATACAAAAATTGAGGAACATGCAATTGCTCAAATGTATTTTTATGTTGTAAAAAAACTATTTCAAAGAAACACAGAGTTTTTACTCGCTCAGCAAGAAATAATTAAAATAACTCGTGACAAAAATGATTTTCGTGCTCCACAAGATTTAATTAATGGCTACTTTATTGAAGCTAATATTGATAGCAATACAAAACTCAATACTCTTAAAAGACTCTTGAAAGCTTTTGAATTAGAAGATGAATTGGTTATAAAATATGCAACAGATTATTCTTCGAGTATTGATACCAGTCGCTTCATAATTAGAAGGAACTTCTGGAAACAGCTGCTTCCGCAAATAGAGGATACCCCATTATTTAAAAATATAAACCCATCTAAAGGTCACTGGCTAAGTGCAGGAGCTGGAATAAGCGGTCTCTCATATACCCTAGTAGCAACTAGAGCATACGTCCGTTTGGAATTTACAATTTCAGCTTCAAGTAAAGAGCTAAACAAACGATATTTTCATCAAATAATTCAAAATAAAACACAAGTTGAGGAACGATTAGGGGCAAAGCTAGTATGGGAAGAACTGCCTGATAATAAGATGTGTAGGGTTAAATTTGAATTAGGAAATGTGTGTATATTTGAGGAAAGCGATTGGAATAAAATGACCGCCTTTATCGTAAATAACCTATCAAATTTTGAGCTCGCATTTAAGCCAGAAATTGATACTATAAAAAGCAAAAAAATAGCGTACAACATTCCCTAAGAAAACATAACCGTCCTTCGGGTCGGATTCGTTTCTTAGCTGAAACGCTATGTGCAATAAAAAATAACAAATGGCAAAAAAAACAGACACCACCTTCGAACAACAACTGTTCAAGGCAGCAGACAAGCTGCGTAAAAATATAGACGCAGCAGAATACAAGTATGTAGTTCTGGGCTTAGTATTTATAAAATACATCTCCGAAACCTTTAATGAACTCTACGAGCAATTAGAAGCTGATGAGTACTCTGATCCTGAAGATAGAGACGAATACTTAGCAGAAAATGTATTCTTTGTTCCTGCGACAGCTCGTTGGTCACACATCCATAATAATGCTAAGCTTCCGTCTATTGGAGAGACGATTGATGAGGCTATGGAGGCCATTGAAAAAGAAAACAAGGAACTTAAAAATGTACTTCCTAAGGTATATGGAAAAGCCAATTTAGATAAAGCTTCTTTAGGACAGTTAATAGATTTGATCTCTAATACAGAGTTACAAGCTGAGAATGAAAAATCTAAAGATTTATTTGGTAGAGTGTATGAATATTTCTTAGGAGAGTTTGCCAATGCAGAAGGTAAAAAGGGAGGACAATTCTATACGCCTAAGGCTATTGTTAAGTTAATGGTAGAAATGATAGAGCCTTACAAAGGAAGGGTGTATGACCCTGCTTGTGGTTCTGGTGGAATGTTTGTAATGAGTGAGAAGTTTGTTACGGAGCATCAGGGGAAAATTAGTGACATTACCGTTTATGGACAAGAGAGTAACCAAACTACATGGAAGCTGTCGAAAATGAACTTAGCGATTCGTAATATCAACTCACAGTTTGTTTCTTGGAATACGGAAGGATCTTTTCTAAAAGATGCACACCCAGACTTAAAAGCAGATTTTATATTAGCCAACCCACCTTTTAACCAAAAGGATTGGGGAATTAACATATTGCAAGATGATGCCCGTTGGAAATTAGGCGTACCTCCTAATGGTAATGCCAACTATGGCTGGATGATGCACATGCTGTATCACTTAGCGCCTAAAGGAGTTATGGCAACGGTATTAGCCAATGGTTCTTTAAGTTCCAATACTTCTGGTGAAGGAGATTTAAGACAACGAATGGTTGAGGAAGATCTGGTAGAATGTATTGTGGCACTTCCAAAACAACTATTTTACAACACAGGTATTCCAGCATGTATTTGGTATTTGAGAAGAGAGAAAGCCAACCATAGTAAAGAGGTTTTATTTATTGATGCCTCTGAGATGGGGTATATGAAAGATAGAGTTCATAGAGACCTTGCTGATGAAGATATTGATACCATTACAGAGACTTATCATAACTGGAGAAAAGGTGGTGATTATGAGGATATAAAAGGCTACTGTAAGAGCGCTACTATTGAAGAAATTCAAAAACATAAGCATGTACTTACACCTGGAAGATATGTAGGTATCCCTGATGAAGAAGATGACGGAATCCCTTTTGAAGATAAGATGGCTGACTTGTCTACAACCTTAAAGGAGCAGATGGAAAAGGAAGCGCAGTTAAACCAAGAAATAAAAGACCAACTTTCTAATATTGGAGTCAATCTATAAGTATGGGAGTTGAAAATAATATACCAGAGGATTGGGTTAAGTCTACAGTAGGTGACGTTGCTGATGTAAAAGGAGGCAAGAGAATGCCAAAAGGTACTGCTTTAATTGCCGAACAGACTAACCATCCATATATTAGAATAACTGATTTTCAAGGAAATTCAATAGACAAAGAAAATCTGTTATATGTACCGAATAATGTTTTTGATAAAATATCAAGGTATATTGTTAATTCTGGGGATGTGATAATCTCAATTGTAGGAACTATAGGTCTGATTGGGAAAATTGACAAAGATTTAGATAATGCCAGCTTAACGGAAAACTGTGTAAAATTTGTTAATCTAATAAATGTTATTCCTGATTATCTATTTTACTACTTATCATCCAGAATTGGACAATATGAAGTAATAAAAAATACTGTTGGAGCCGTTCAAAAAAAATTGCCTATTTATGGTGTGCAGAGTATAAAAATCACACTCCCACCTCTTCCAGAACAAAAAGCCATTACCAAAGTCTTAACCGCTTTTGATGATAAAATTGAGCTTTTACAAGCCCAAAACAACACCTTAGAAACCATGGCTCAAACTATTTTTAAAGAGTGGTTTGGGAAACACCAAATTGGAGATGAATTACCTGAGGGTTGGAGAGTAGCTAAGGTTAACGAGTTTGTTAAGTCTTCAATTGGAGGAGATTATGGCAAAGAAACAATTGAAGGAGATTATACGGAAGAAACTATTTGTTTAAGAGGAACAGATCTACCTGATATGAAAATGGGAACTCCAAAAAAAGCTCCAATTAGGTTTTTAAAAGCCTCAAAGCTTGAAAGATGTAAACTTGAAAATGGAGATATTGTTGTTGAAATTAGTGGAGGAACTGAAAATCAATCAACTGGTAGAGCAATGTATATAAATGAAAAGATCTTAAGCAGTGCCAACCATCCAATGACTTGTGTTAATTTCTGTAGGATAATTAGACCTTTAAAAATTGAATATTCATACTTTTTACATTCTCTATTTGATTACTTATACACAAGAAAGGTGTTTTTTAATTGGGAAAATGGAACGACTGGCATAAAAAACTTAAACCTAAATGCCCTATTAGAAGATTTTGATTTGTTTATTCCAAAAAATGAAGACTCAATACTTGACTTTAATAATAATGTTCAGGCGGTTTTTAATAAGATTCAAACCAATAACTCCCAGGTTCAATCCCTCACAAAAACAAGAGATACACTATTACCAAAACTCATGAGTGGTCAGGTTCGAGTAAATAACATAAAACAAACTGCCAATGCTTAATGAAGATCTCATAGAAATGGCATTTATTGATCAGTTAACTGGTCAAGGTTTTGAGTTTCATCATGGGCCAGATATTGCCCCTGATTCTGATGCTCCTCAGCGCAAGAATTTTGATAGTGTTGTTTTAGAAAACGAACTATTAAAAGCTATTCAAAGACTCAACCCAAATATTCCCTCAACTGCAATAAATGAAGCACATCAAAAAGTGCTGAATTTAGGTACAGAAGATATAATGGAAAACAACGAGCGTTTTCATGCCTATCTTACAAGTGGCGTTCCTGTTGAGTTCACAAAAGATGGCGCATCCAAAGGAGTAAATGTTGATTTATTAGACATTGATAACCCTGAAAACAACAGTTTCTGGGCAGTCAACCAATTAGTAATAATTGAAAATAATTATAACAGAAGACTTGATGTAGTTATCTACATTAACGGCCTTCCTTTGGTGGTTGTAGAGCTTAAAAATGCCACCAGTGAAAAGGCTACAATTCGTAATGCCTACACACAAATACAAAATTATAAAACAGCAGTACCAAGTATATTTTACTATAATGCACTCTGTGTTATTTCAGATGGAATAGACGCTAAGGTATCCAGTCTTTCCGCACCATTCACTCGTTTTTTAAGTTGGAAAGCACCAGAAGAGGCAGGTTTACAAACTGACCTTCAGGTAATGACCAAACACATGTTTGATAAAAAGGTTTTATTAAACCTCATCAGATACTGTACGGTCTTTGAAGCAGAAGAAAAGAAAGACGAACAAACAGGTTTGGTTTCTATTTCAAAAATTAAAAAAGTTGCTGCTTATCATCAGTACTACGCAGTACAAAAGGCAGTACAACAAACCCTAAGAGCAACCAACTCTATTGATGGAGATCGTAAGGTTGGTGTGGTATGGCATACCCAAGGAAGTGGAAAGTCATTATCAATGGTATTCTATAGTGGACAGATTATTACCCATCCACAAATGAAAAATCCTACTATTGTTATCCTTACCGATAGAAATGATTTGGACGATCAGCTCTTTGGAACCTTTGGAAATTGTGTTGGACTATTAAGACAAACACCTGTTCAGGCAAAAAATAGAGACCATATAAAAGAATTACTAAAAGTTTCTGGTGGAGGTGTGATATTTACCACTATTCAAAAGTTTAGTCCTGAAGAAGGAAATATATATGACACGCTCTCTGAAAGAACTAATGTTGTGGTTGTAGCAGATGAAGCGCACAGAAGTCAGTATGGATTTAAAGGTCGTCTGGTTGAGGTAGAAGACGGTTCTGAGATTCGTTATGGTAACGCTAAGTATATGAGAGACGCACTTCCTAACGCCTCATATATTGGTTTTACAGGAACACCTATAGAAAAGGCAGACAAGTCTACTCTTGCAGTATTTGGAGACTACATAGACATCTATGACATCAAGCAAGCGGTAGATGATGGAGCAACTGTACCTCTTAGCTATGAAGCCCGTTTGGTGAAGATTAAACTAGACAATGAAGCCAGCGCTGAAATAGATGCCTTGGTAGAAGAAATATCCGACACTTCAGAAGATCAAATAGAGAAATCTAAAAAGAAGAATGCAACCATTAATGCGATAGTAGGTCATCCAGATCGTTTGAAAGACGTAGCTACAGATATAGTCACTCACTTTGAAGCTCGACAAGAAGCATTTGAAGGTAAGGCTATGATCGTTGGTATGACAAGGCAGATATGTGTAGACCTATACGCTCAGATTATTGCATTAAGACCTGATTGGCATGACGATGATTTAGACAAGGGGATGATAAAACTCATTATGACAAGTTCTTCTGATGACCCCGAGACTTTTCAACCTCACCGCACTACAAAACAACAAAGAAAGGAATTGGCTATTCGGATGAAAGAACCAGAGGATGAACTGCAACTAGCGATTGTCCGAGATATGTGGCTTACTGGTTTTGATGCCCCAAGCATGAATACCATGTACATAGATAAAAAAATGCAAGGAGCAAATCTGATGCAGGCTATTGCCAGAGTTAACAGGGTTTATAAAGACAAACCAGGAGGGCTAATAGTAGATTATATTGGTATTGGTCAAGAACTTAGAAATGCCATGGGTACCTACCTCCAAAGTGGCGGAGAAGGTAAAGCATTTGAAGATATTAGTGAGGCAATTGCACTAATGAAAGAAAAGTTTGAAGTAGTGAATCAAATGTTTCATGGTTATGACTATAAGTCTTATTTCGAAGCAGAAACAAATATTAAACTTCAAGTACTTCTTGGTGCGCAAAATTTCATTCTTACCAGTAAAGACTTAAAAGACAGATTTCTTAAAGAGATTACAATACTTTCTAAGGTGTTTGCTATGTCCATCCCAAGCTATGAAGCAAACGCCATAAAGGATAATGTCGCTTTCTTTCAGGCAGTAAAGGCAAGAATTAATAAGTTCAATCCTTTAGGGGTTAAATCAAATTATGAGGTAGACACTGCTATTAAACAAATCGTAGATGAGGCATTAAGTAGTGATGGAGTTATCGATGTATTTGAAGCCGCAGGAATACAGACACCAGATATAAGTATTCTTTCTGATGAATTTTTGATGGAAGTTCAGAACATGGAGCAGAGGAATTTGGCTTTTGAATTACTAAAAAAATTACTGGGTGATGATGTCAGAGCTCGAAAGAAAAAAAATATCGCTCAGGCAAAGAAGTTTTCAGAGATGATAGAATCTATAGTTAACCGATACCATAATAATCAGATTGATTCTGCGCAGGTGTTAGAGGAGTTATCTGCCATTGCAAAGGAGCTGAGACTGGAGGATAGTAAGGCTTCAGAGCTTGGTCTTACAGAAGAAGAATATGCTTTCTATAGTGTCTTAAATCAAAATGACTCCACTAAAATGTTGGATGATCATAAGATGAAAGAACTCATACATCATATTGTAGGTGTCATTCGTAAAAACGCTACGGTTGATTGGAGTAAAAGAAGTGATGTGAGAGCAAAGTTGAGGTTGAGTGTTCGAAAAACTTTGATACGATTCGGTTATCCACCAGATTTAGCTCGTATGGAAGCAGATAGGGTTATTGAACAGAGTGAGTTGTTAGCAGAATCATTTACATAACAATGAAAATAAAACGGGATACAACAATGTATTGTGCAAAGCACCCTTAGGGATCCTAGGACACCATACACGGAACGTTTAAAACCTTAAATCGCTGCTTAAAGACCTTAAACTCTTGAGTTGTACAGATAGCATTTATCTTCAATAGATAAAGTCCTTTAGACTGCTCTTTAGAGTTTCAAAGCCACTACTTTATAATTGTTTTCAAGAGTCTAAAAGTTAAGTTATAACCTTATCACAAGCTGAAACTATTTAGCTATAAAAACA
>Ga0206130_10006303_pt1 | contig 13635 bp, 10 predicted proteins | sample Helgoland_Spring_9_FD_148637 | JGI IMG/M metagenome (GOLD analysis project Ga0206130, IMG submission 148637) | Pelagic subsurface seawater microbial communities from Kabeltonne, Helgoland, North Sea - Helgoland_Spring_Bloom_20160512_1 | ecosystem: Environmental > Aquatic > Marine > Epipelagic ... | reverse complement strand
AAGGGCTCAGCCTTTGTTGATTTGGATGGAGTATAAGCGTAAGTTGTTTTTGATAGGACCTATTGTCCAAAAAGATATTGTTGCTTGGATAATGTCTATTGGAGGTCTTGCCTTTGATCTCTCTTGTGCTTTTTTGTTGATGTTTAAAAGAACTAGAAAGCTAGGAATGACCTTAGCTATTAGTTTTCATATAACCAATGTTTTAATTTTCAATATTGGTGCCTTTCCATGGTTGTCTATTAGTTTAAGTTTGATGTTTTTTCCTCCGGATCTTATTCCAAGATTTTTGAATTGGTTGGATAAGAGATGGGCTTTTTGGGCTCGAAAGCGAAGTGCCTATAATAATCGATTCGCCGCATATGGAGGGCCTATGGATATTTCTGCAAAAAAAGGTAAGTATATGAAAGTCTTACTAATTTCTTTGGTAAGTTTTCATTTGCTTGTTCCATTGAGGCATCATTTATATTCGGGCAATGTAAACTGGACAGAGGAAGGGCATAAGTTTTCGTGGAGGATGATGTTGAGGAATAAGAGTGGAACAGGAGAGTTTTTAATTAAGGACGGAGATGGAGTATTGATTAAGCGTGAAAATGGTAGGTCTTATTTGAGTAGAAGGCAGCGACAAAAAATGTTAGGTCAACCAGATATGATCCTACAATTTGGGCAATTCCTTGGAGCAGAATACGAAGCGAAGGGCTACAAGGATGTATCTGTTTTTGCCAATGTTCGAATAAAATTGAATGCTAATGATTATCAGCAATTCATAAATCCTGAGGTGGATTTGATGCATCAAAAATGGCATGCTTTTGAGTCCGAAGACTGGATCATGCCATTTGAGTATTCACATTAATATTATTGCTTCAGATTATACAAGGTGATCGATGTTTTCTTATTGCTGAAGTCATCCTTGAGTGTTGAATTAGGATGTTTATAGAATTTTAATGGTTGACCTGCGAATCTTTTTAGCAGCCGTGTAAAGATTATTCCTTCGGCATTAATGGTCTTTCCTTTTTTTGTGGATGTTGGAAGGAAGGAGATCATTTTTCCGTGGCTAAAGAATATAAAGTCAAGCGCAAGTATAGTTTTGTCTGAGTCTTGAAGCGCGAAAACTTGGCCAAGTTGCCTTTGTTGTGCGTTGTAAAACAAACGCATTAGGCTAAACTTTTCTTTGTTCTTTAGTTTGTTTTCACGAGCCATAAATTCAGCAGTCTCCTCAATTTTTAGAGAATTTAGTGTGTATTTATCTAACTCAATATTATGTTCAATGTTTTTCAACTCTTCGGAGAAGTCATTAAGCAATGTTGTGTATCTACTTCCAATATTTAGAATATCTATTGAATGATTGCTTTGTTTGATCTGCTCTTGTTCTGGATTTATGAAGCCAATAAAGGCATTTTTTATGTCTATGCCGGCTACTTCTTGTTGGGCTAAATTCATAAATGCTTTCACTCTTTTGAAGGAGAGTACATTAACAGAATATAGTTGAAAGAATGGAAGCAGTTTAGGGCTTTCAAATTTAATCTTACCCCAAAAGCTCTTTGTTTTGAAAACGGGCATAACGGAGTGGTAGTCATCTTCTACGATGCCAATCCAGTCTTTGGAAATATTATCGAGAAACCATAGATAGCCAAATGGATTGCCTTTTTCTGCATAGTGTACGCAGGAGTTCCACTTTACTTTATCGATATCTTCTCTTTGAACGATTCTTATATTCATTTAATAAAGCGGATAAGGTTGCATGAATGCGTTTACTTCAGAACGAACCGAACGCAAGAGTTCTTCGTTTTCGCAGTCTGATACGACTGTGTCAATCCAATCAACAATCTTCGTACAATCAGTTTCATTCAGACCTCGAGTAGTTATGGCTGCAGTACCTAAACGAATCCCTGATGTGACAAAAGGAGATTGTGTATCGAAGGGAACCATATTTTTGTTTACTGTAATATCAGCAAGTTCAAGTGCCTTTTCGATTTCTTTCCCTGTTCTTCCTTTTGATCGTAGATCAATCAACATAAGGTGGTTATCTGTTCCACCTGAAATTAGGTCATATCCTTTGTCAACGAAGGCTGCTGCCATGGACTGTGCATTTTTGACTACTTTTTTAGTGTATACCTTGTAATCATCTTTTAATGCTTCTCCGAAGGCGATTGCTTTACCTGCAATTACGTGTTCAAGAGGACCTCCTTGCATACCTGGAAATACTCCAGAATTTAAGATTGCGGACATCTTGATTGTCGTTCCTTTTTTGGTGGTTCTTCCCCAAGGATTGTCAAAGTTTTTACCCATCATAAATACACCTCCTCTTGGTCCTCTGAGTGTTTTATGAGTAGTTGATGAAATGATATGACAATATTCAATAGGATTGTTCAAAAGTCCTGTTGCTATAAGACCTGCAGGGTGTGAAATATCTGCAAGGAGTAATGCACCGACTTTATCTGCTATTTCTCTAAATCTTTTATAGTCCCAATCTCTTGAGTACGAGGAAGCACCACAAATGACTAGTTTTGGTTGTTCCTTTATTGCTATAGCTTCAACCTTGTCCATGTCTATTAGGCCAGTTTCCTTTTCGACGCCATAGAAAGAGGGTTGATATATTTTACCGGAATAATTTACGGGTGAACCATGCGATAGGTGTCCTCCATGTGCGAGATCAAAGCCTAGGATCTTATCTCCAGGCTTGAGTACAGCTAAAAATATTGCAGCATTTGCTTGTGCACCTGAGTGGGGCTGAACATTTGCATAATCAGCACCAAATAATTCTTTTACACGATCGATAGCGAGTTGTTCTATTTTATCAACAACTTCACAACCTCCATAATATCTTTTTCCTGGGTATCCTTCTGCATACTTATTGGTCAAGCATGAGCCCACGGCATCCATTACTGCTTTTGAAGTAAAGTTCTCAGAGGCAATTAGTTCTACACCTCTTAGTTGTCTGTTTAGTTCTTGGTTGATTAGTTCATCAACAATTCTATCGGCCATGATAAATTAGTTAACAGGTTTTAAAATTATCGCCTAAAGTACAATAAAAAGCAGATACAAACGATTATTTTTAGGGGTTGAGATGTAGATAATTAGATAAATTTGACACAAATTCAGATCTTAAGTTTATTTAATATCTAAATAAAAATAATTTAACTTTATTGCTTCATTTTCTAGAGGTTTAATAAACGGCCATTTATATGCGAGATATTGGGAATATTAAAGCCAATTTATTTTTTTTCGTTTTGTTCTTTTGCGGGATTAATTCCCTGAAAGCCGAAGTTGATAAACTTCGGGTAATGTGGGAAGGTGACGCCTCTTCTACAGCAATAATTGGTTGGAACCAAATCTCTGGCTCGAATCCTACGCTTTACTTCGGTACTACAGATAGAGGAACAAGGTTGAAGCAATATTTGTATTCTAAAACTGTAACACTTTCTACTTCGAGCAGAGGTATGGATAGTAAGTTTGTGCATCTATCAGGATTAAATGCGAATACGGTTTATTATTTTGTCGTTGCTGATTCAGAGGGCTTTTCTAATCGTTATTATTTTAAAACTGCTTCCGATTCAAGAAATGAGAAGATAAAAATGATTTCTGGTGGGGATTCTAGGAATTATAGAAAGGTAAGAAGGGAAGCTAATAAAATGGTGTCCAAGGTTCAACCAACATGTGTATTGTTTTCTGGAGATATGACAAATAACTCCAGTCCTACAGAATGGAAAGCTTGGCTAGATGATTGGCAGTTGACTTTTTCTGCTGATGGGCAGATTTTTCCAATAATTGTAGCTCGAGGGAATCACGAGCCTGATAATAAGTTGATGACAGAGATGTTTGGTTTGAAGGCAGCTGCTATATATTATTCCGTTCAGATAGGAGGAGACCTTGTTAATATAATTTCACTAAATTCTTTACATCCCTCTGCACCTGCGCAATCAGGTTGGTTGAGGCAAGAGCTGGAGCGAAGTCAAGGTTTTAAATGGAAAATTGCGCAGTACCATCATTCTATCAGTCCACATACAAGTAAGAAGAAAATGCGCTTAGATCTTTTAAAGCATTGGGCCCCTTTGTTCTATAAGTTTGGGGTGGATCTTGCTATAGAGTCCGATGCCCACGTTATGAAGACAAGCTATCCCATAAAACCATCTATTGGCCCCAATGCCGAAAGAGGATATGAGCGTGCAGGTGATGGAACAGTTTATATTGGTGAAGGCTGCTGGGGTGCGCCACTTCGAACTGTCAATATTGAAAATGCTTGGACAAGGCATACTGGAAGTTTCAATCAGTTTAAATTAATATTTGTTTCATCTTCAGGCATTGAAATTCGAACCATTCCAATACCTGAGTCTTCTCATAGAGTTCCAACTTTTGATAAGGTAGAACCGTTTCGTGTTCCATCTGATTTTCCTGTTTGGAGAAAAGATTCCGATGGTGTTTTGCAAATTGGTCGGCCAGATTTTTTTAAGACTGACTTATTAAGTGCGAGGGAGTCTGTTGTTTTTGATCTTAAGGAAATAGAGATTAAGAATGGCAAAGCCATATTAGGAATCAGTACTGAAAATGAACCCTCTGGTTGTACATTAGAAATCAGTCGGTCTGCGGATGGAGGTAAGACCTTTACTGATCTGAGTAATGAAAAATCAGTTTTATCTTCACAGATTAATTACTCCTGTACGGATTTAGACATTGCAGGAAAAGGAACAATTACATATCGATTTATCATGCGGGCTCCGGATAATTCAATTTTATTTTCTGAATTACAAGAACATACTTACTTGAGTGAAGAACCTAAGGTCAATGATATGTTGTCGGCGTGGGAACGATTTGCGAGGCTTGAAGTTCCTGTAAACAAGCGTGTGCGGTTTTCGTACTCTTTGGAGAATCGAGCGGCTGTCTCAGCTAAGGTCCTTCGGGTAAATAAATCTTTGGTGAAAAGTTTAGACCTACCTGTGCAGTCTGTTGGTAAACATGTTAAGGAATTGGATGTGAGTGATTTGGGACAGGGAGATTACATTTTGTTAGTATTTTCTAATAAAAAGGTCATTCGTAAATACCGCTTTAGGATTAGCGCTTAGTTATTTTAAGATAATTGTATTTTAAGCACAATATTATAGTTTTTAGTTAGTTATAAAGGTAATTCTAAATTCACTATAAATTAATTAGTCTATATGGATTATAACTCTACACATTTAAATTCTATACTTTTTATCTACGGCGAATTGAATGACGATGAGGAGTCCAGTCATCTGGATGTTCTATTAACTGACAATGTTGCCTTTGACGAATTTGAGGAGATTGATAGTACCTATCAGTTACTCAATAGCATAAATAGTAAGCCTAAGAAGCAGACTATTGATAATATTATGGAATACAGTAAACGATCAGCTTCTGAGAATGTTGATTAAAAATAAGGGCCGCTTTTAAAGCGGCTTTTTTATTTTTTTGTTTAAAACAATTTGTTTTTTTAAACAAAAAGTTTTAAGTTTGATTTGTATTGTTTAAATATTTTTAAATATACTCGCTTTTTTTGAAGCTTTTTTTGTTAATATTTGTTCTAATACAAACCACATAAACTCAGAATATATGTCAAAGGAAAAAGAAGCCAAACTGAAGGCACTGCAGATGACAGTTGATCGCCTTGAAAAGACCTACGGAAAAGGATCTGTAATGCGTTTAGGCGATAAGCAAGTCATGGAGGTTGAAACTATTCCTACGGGGTCGTTGAGTCTAGATATTGCACTTGGTGTAAACGGATTTCCTAAAGGTAGGGTAGTAGAGATCTACGGACCTGAATCTTCTGGTAAAACAACATTAGCTATACATGCTATTGCAGAGTGTCAGAAGAACGGGGGGATTGCTGCTTTTATTGATGCAGAGCATGCCTTTGACAGATTCTATGCAGAAGGACTAGGTGTTGATACAGAGAATTTATTGATTTCCCAACCTGATAATGGTGAGCAAGCGCTTGAGATTACGGAGAACTTGATTCGTTCTGGTGCAATAGACATCATTGTAATTGATTCAGTAGCGGCTTTAGTACCTCGTGCTGAGATTGAGGGAGAAATGGGGGATTCTAAGATGGGGCTTCAGGCTCGATTAATGTCTCAAGCTTTAAGGAAACTAACTGCAGCAATTGGTCGCTCGGGATGTTGTTGTGTATTTATCAATCAGCTACGTGAGAAGATTGGGGTTATGTTTGGTAATCCAGAGACAACTACTGGTGGTAATGCACTAAAGTTTTATGCTTCTGTTCGTTTAGATATTCGCCGTTCTGGTTCTGCAATAAAAGATAAAGAGGGTAATGTAAAGGGTAATCACGTAAAAGTGCGTGTTGTGAAAAATAAATTAGCACCTCCTTTTAGAATTGCTGAATTTGATATCATGTATGGAGAGGGTGTTTCGAAAGTTGGTGAGATTATTGATATTGGTGTTGATCAAGATATTATAAATAAGAGTGGTGCCTGGTATGGCTACGGCGGTGTTAAAATAGCTCAAGGCCGTGAAGCAGCTAAGCAATTTATGGTTGATAATCCAGAAGTCGCTAAGGAGATTGAAGAGAAAATAAAAGTTAAAATAGCCGGGCTTGATGTTGAGGAGGAACCGGTAACAAAAGAGAAAAAGAAAAAGAAGGAGGAAGATTCTTCTTTAGTTAATTAATAGGAAAAAAGGGTTTGGGAGTCTTCCCAAACCCTTTTTTTTACCATTGGATGTACAGAATGTATTTGTCATCAAATAGCTCTCTATCAATAAGATCTCTTAAAGGATATATTTCATGATATTCTTTTTTTCCGAGTAAGGTAGTTTCCCTGTTTATATCTCCTCCCTTCAATGCAATTACGCCATTTGGCAGCGTGTGTTCTTGCTTTTTCTTGATAAGTCTTCTTGACCAGTTTATCAATTTATCTGAACCTGCAACAGCTCTTGTGATAACAAAATCAAACCGTTCTGTGCAGTCTTCTGCACGAAGATGTTTTGGGCGTACATTTTTGAGACCTATAGCTTCTGCTATCTCACTTACTACTAAGATTTTCTTTTTTGTACCATCAATTAGTGTAAACTGAGTCTTGGGGAATAATATAGCCATTGGTATACCCGGGAATCCTCCGCCTGTCCCGAGGTCAAGTACTGAACTTCCTGGATTAAGTTCAACTAGCCTTGCAATACAGAGGGAGTGTAGGATGTGTCGTTCGTAAATGTTTTCAGTATCTTTTCTTGAGATTACATTTATCTTTTCATTCCATTCTTTGTAAAGTCCTTCCAGTGCTTTGAATTGTTCCTTTTGAACCTCAGTCAGGTTTGGAAAATGCTCTTCTATTAATTCGTATCCCATAAGCTTAGTTGCTGTTTCTTTGTTGAATTCGCTTCTTCTTTCTTTCATTAATGACTTTCCTTAACCAATTTGGAATGATAAATGCTCCAATTGTTAAATAGGAGTAGTAGGTTATCATTCGCCAGATAAAAGAAATAACCAATGTTTGCGTGCCTTTTTCCATATAATCAGTAAAAAAGGAACTGAACAATGCCTCGATTACTCCTGCTCCTCCAGGTGTAGGGCTAAAGGCAATGATGACGAACATGGTCTCTAAACGTGCAAATAACGCAAATTGTGTCTGGAAATCAATGGATATAGGTGTAAAAGCTATGATTAAACTAGATAAAATTGTGAATCTGAAGGTCCAAGCAAGGAATGTTGATAAAAATGCTTTGGTGTGGAATAGTTTGTCTTTGGATCGCATTTCTTCCGAAGCAATCATAATGTCATCTCCTAAGGACTTTGCTTTTTCGTTAAATCTTCTTAGTGGCTTAAGTTTTGTAATCCAGCTTAAAAATTGTTTTATTTTTTTGGGTTGTTGGAAGAGTCCCCAATAAAATAAAAATCCGTAAGCTGCCATACCTAGATAGGCTAATAGGAAAGTATACCCTAATGCATCAAGGTCTTTAAAGCTTTCCATATTAGGTCTTATAATTGAAAAACCGAGGATTGCGATCCAGATAGGTAGAGTAACAACAAAGAACAAAGTGTCGAGCACAATAGTGTAGGTTACTATTGTAGCTGTTCTTGCAGTGGATAACTTTTCTTGAGCTAATACAAAAAAGGCTGCTGCTGATCCACCGACTGAGGTTGGTGAGACTGCAGAGCTAAATTCCCATATAAAAATCAACTCTATACATTTCCACCAGGAAAACTTTTTGTCCGAAAGGGTGTAGATTCTATAAGCATATGCACAGTGTCTTAAAATTAAGAAGATTATAGCAACTGTTATCCAGATCAGTATATGTCTATCCCAGGTTATATCTCTGAACTCTTCTATATCAAATGATCTGTAGAGCAATATTATTACAACAGCTATACCCAAGAAGACAGGCAAAAGGATTCGACTAAGCTTGATAGATTGAAGTACTTCTGACTGATCCTTATCAAACATAGAGTCCAGGTCTTGATCATTTTTATTCAAAAGAAAAGATTTTCGATTATTAAAAGCCTAGTACTTAACTTACAACAAAATAACAAAACTTTTGATTTGTGGACGGTCGAATTAGGAAATGGCGGCTCATTCTAGGGAAAAGCCAAAAGGAAGGTGATTTGAATGATCTAAATACAGAAGATCAGGAAATAGATAATGCAGTTGGTTCGCTTTATCAGCCGGATTTATACGGGGATCTTCAGGGGCGAAATCCTAAAGTGCAGCGTTGGCTTGCCGATATAAAAGAGCACTTCCCAGACGACCAAGTTGTGATCATGCAAAAGGATGCATTAGAGCGGCTAGATTTAATACAGTTATTGAAAGAAAAGGAATTGATTGATAATCTTATTCCTGATATAAATTTAGCATCGAATATCATCTCGATGAAACATCTTATACCTGACGATGTAAAAAGCGCAGCACGTGCTGTTATTGAGAAGATAGCTTCTAGATTTAGTAAAGAAATTGGATTTAGTTTGGTCGAGAAGACAAGGGGAGCCTTGAATTATTCTGTTCGCACACGAAAACCAAAGTTTAGGGAAATTAATTGGACACAGACGATAAAAGCCAATCTAAAAAATTATCAAGAAGATATAGATGCAGTTGTTCTCAAACAATTGTTGGGAAATAAGCCAAAGGGAAAGAGCCTTGACAGGATTTATTTATTGGTAGATCAGTCCTATTCTATGACAGGCTCTCTAATTTATGCAGGATTAGCCGCAGGTATTCTTTCTCGCTTACCTGCATTAAAAGTGCACCTTATACTTTTTTCAAATGAAATAGTTGATGTAACGGACCAGTTGGAGGACCCAGTTGAGTTATTATTTGGTATTCAGTTGGGAGGTGGGACAGATATCCATAAGGCAGCTGCATATACAAATAAGGTCATCGACCAACCCGAGAAGTCTGTCTTGATTATGATCTCTGATTTGTTTGAGGGGGGATCGGAGGATGGCGCATTAGCTGAGCTATTAGATATGCATACGAAGGGTGTAAAGCTAGTCTGTATACCTTCTCTATCGGATGAGAACAAACCATCTTTTGATAAAAAATTCGCCCAGCGAATAAGGAATGTTGATATACCTGTTTTCAATTGTTCGCCCGCTCGGATTCCCGATTTGTTTAATACCTTGTTGAGAAATGGAGATCTTAAATCTTTTAAAGGGAAATAAAAGCATAATACTTAAACTTATACCTCTCTTTTTGCCTTATCTTTATTGTTTAAATCTAATGGCAAATGGCATTTAACTTACATGCACCTTTTAAGCCAACTGGAGATCAGCCTCAGGCTATAGATCAGTTGGTCGAAGGTGTCGACAAGAATGAAAAAGCACAGGTGCTTTTGGGGGTCACTGGTTCTGGTAAGACTTTTACCATGGCTAATGTAATTGCAAAACTCAATAGGCCTACTCTTATTCTTACTCACAATAAGACTTTGACCGCTCAGTTGTATGGGGAGTTTAGAGAGTTTTTTCCAGACAACGCAGTCGAATATTTTGTTTCTTATTATGATTATTATCAACCGGAAGCTTATATATCAGTGTCCGATACTTTCATCGAGAAAGACCTTCAGATTAATGATGAAGTAGATAAGCTTAGACTTCGTGCAACCTCTTCCTTGCTCTCAGGGCGGCGTGATGTTGTAATTGTAGCATCCGTTTCCTGCATCTATGGTATGGGTAATCCCGAGGATTATAAGGGAAGTATTATACGAATTGAGCAGGGACAGGTTTTAAGTCGGAATGCTTTTTTGTATAAGCTTGTAGATAGCCTTTATTCTAGAACAGAAACTGACTTTGGGCGGGGAACTTTCCGAGTTCGTGGAGATACCGTTTCAATAAATTTGCCTTATTTAGATTACGGTTATAGAATTACATTTTTTGGTGATGAGATTGAATGTATTGATCGTATTGAGATTGAATCTGGGAAACGTGTAGAGTCCCTTTCAGAGGCTGCTATTTTTCCTGCAAATCTTTATGTTGCACCTAAGGATAGGATGAAAGGTATCCTTCAAGAGATAGATGAAGAGATGCTAGGCCAAGTCAAGTATTTTGAAGAGGAAGGAAGGTATCTTGAAGCAAAACGTCTTAGAGAACGAACCAATTTTGATTTGGAAATGATGCGTGAGCTTGGCTACTGTAATGGGGTAGAGAACTATTCTAGGTATTTTGATCGTCGAAAGCCAGGGACTCGGCCATTTTGTCTGTTGGATTATTTTCCTGACGATTTTTTAATGATTATAGATGAAAGTCATGTGACTATCCCACAGGTTCGAGGTATGTGGGGTGGAGATAGGGCTCGTAAAAATAATTTAGTGAATTTTGGATTTAGGTTGCCTTCTGCTATGGATAATCGGCCACTTAACTTCAATGAGTTTGAGGAGCTGATTAATCAGGTTGTTTTTGTGTCTGCTACACCAAGTGATTATGAATTTGAGCGAACAGAAGGTGTTGTCGTTGAACAGTTGATTCGCCCGACGGGCTTGATAGATCCTCCAATAGAAGTTCGCCCGAGTAAAAATCAGGTTGATGATCTTCTAGATGAGATTAGGAAGCGAGTTGAGGTGGATGAACGGGTACTTGTAACAACGCTTACTAAGCGTATGTCCGAAGAATTATCCAAGTATTTTGCTAAGCTAGGCATCAAAGTCAGATACTTACACTCAGAAATCGATACGATGGAACGCGTTGAAATTATTCGAGATTTGAGACTTGGGGAGTTCGATGTATTGGTAGGTGTCAATCTTTTGCGAGAAGGTCTAGATATGCCTGAAGTATCTTTAGTTGCAATTATTGATGCAGACAAGGAGGGCTTTTTGAGGAACGATAAATCACTTACACAAACATCAGGACGTGCTGCCCGTAATGCCAACGGTAAGGTTATCTTCTATGCTGATAAGATAACGAATAGTATGCGTAGGACTATTGATGAGACCGATCGAAGACGTGTGGTTCAGATTGCGTATAACGAGAAACATGGTATTATTCCTCAGACAGTGAAACGGACTAAAGAGGAGATCATGAATAAGCATTCTATACTTGATGTACGAGCAACTGAAAAACCTAATTATCAAAAGGAACAGGAACCAAGTCTTGTAGCTGATCCGCTTATACAATATGCTGATAGGGATCAACTTGAAAAGATGGTTAAGGTCACAGAGCAGCGTATGAAAAAAGCTGCCAAAGAACTTGATTTTATCACTGCGGCTCAATACCGAGATGAGATTTTTGCACTAAAAAAACAATTGAAGGAATTGGACTAAGTTAAAAGTCTCTTGTTCAATTGCTTAATTTTGAATAATTTTGCAGTCTAAATAAATATTGTCTAATGGCAACACCAAGATCTGTAGCATTTTATACGTTGGGATGTAAGCTTAATTTTTCAGAGACATCTTCCATAGGAAGGCTTTTTGAAGATGCTGGTTATGCGGTAAATAAATTTGAGGAAGGAGCGGATGTATATGTTATCAACACCTGTTCGGTAACTGATTTTGCAGATCGAAAATGTCGTAAGACTGTTCGTAAAGCTTTGAGGATTTCTCCTCATGCGGTTGTGGTCGTCATTGGATGTTATGCACAGCTTAAACCTAAGGAGATTTCAGAAATACCGGGTGTAGATTTGGTGCTGGGAGCAAAGGAGAAGTTTAGGGTGCTTGATTTTGTAAATGAATTAAGCAAAGCCCCAGGTAAAGGTCTTGTGCACGCAAGTGACGTAAAGGAGGCTAATGAATTTGTTAATGCATTTTCTTTCGGTGATCGCACACGTTCATTTTTGAAAGTCCAAGACGGATGTAATTATAAATGTTCATTTTGTACAATCCCTCAGGCGCGTGGCGCATCACGATCTGATACGATCGAAAGTGTACTTGCTAATGCAAAAAAGATTGCTGCGGGCGGTGTCCAAGAGATTGTATTAACCGGCGTAAACCTCGGAGACTTTGGGAATGGTACAGAGGTGATTGAGGGACTTAAGCCAAAGAAAGAGGCTCTTTTTATAGACCTTATTAAAGAACTAGACGAGGTGGAAGGTATTGAGCGCTATCGTATTTCATCGATAGAGCCAAATCTAGTGGATAATTCTGTTATTGACTTTGTGGCAGCATCCAAAAAATTTCTACCTCACTTCCACATTCCATTACAATCGGGCAATAATAAGCAGCTGAAGGCAATGCGAAGACGGTATAAGCGAGAGTTGTATGCAGATCGAGTAGCTTCTATAAAAAGTAAAATGCCCCATGCCTGTATTGGAGTAGACGTTATCGTAGGTTTTCCTGGTGAAACAGAGGAAGATTTCCTAGAGACATACAAGTTTATTAATGAGCTAGATGTCTCTTATCTTCATGTGTTTACTTATTCTGAGCGCGCGAATACGCTTGCAGCCGAAATGGATGGAGTAGTTCCTGTTGAGGAGCGAAGAAGGAGAAATGATATGTTGAGTATTCTTTCCGAAAAGAAGAAACGCCACTTCTATGAAGGTTTCTTGGGTGAAAAGCGCAAAGTGTTGGTTGAGAAGCATAGGAATTCAAATATGCTCTCTGGTTTTACCGATAATTATATCAAAGTAGAATTTCCATATGATGATTCTAAACTAAATAGTATAGTGGAAGTTGAGTTGAAAGAAATTGCGGATAATGGGAATGTGCTCATCGTATAAAAAAAAGAAATAGATCGAGTAAGAGGAATTACATGGAAAAGTAATTAGTATCTTTGAGAAAAGTCAAAAATATCAGCTATGTATCCGGATTTCTCCTATGTTTTTAATGATCTTTTCGGAACTCCAGTAGATAACTGGACACAAATCTTTAAGACTTTTGGTCTGTTCTTGGTTCTCGGTATTCTGTCTGCTTCAGTTATTCTTAGAAGAGAATTAGTAAAGTTAGCGGAGCAAGGTAAATTCAAAGCCAAGATTGAAGAGGTTGTACTTGGGGCAAAACCTAAATGGCAAGACCTTCTTGCAAATAGCATCCTCGGTTTTATAGTTGGTTTCAAGGGTGGACTTGTTCTAACCGACTTTGAAGTATTTCGGCTCGATCCAGCTGCCGCAATCTTAAGTACGAAGGGTAATTTTTTATTGGGCTTACTGGGCTTAATAGTGTTTGCGGGTTTCAAATACTGGGAAATAAACAAAAATGCGCTTCCAAAGCCTATCATTGAAAAAAAATCAATTTTTCCTCATCATAAGATTGGAG
>Ga0206130_10006302_pt1 | contig 13635 bp, 15 predicted proteins | sample Helgoland_Spring_9_FD_148637 | JGI IMG/M metagenome (GOLD analysis project Ga0206130, IMG submission 148637) | Pelagic subsurface seawater microbial communities from Kabeltonne, Helgoland, North Sea - Helgoland_Spring_Bloom_20160512_1 | ecosystem: Environmental > Aquatic > Marine > Epipelagic ... | reverse complement strand
AGCGCAAAAATTAGTAATAGAAAATTTAAAATCGACGCCAAAAGAACGCGCCGATATGATATTAGAACCTTTACAAGTAATGATACAATTAGCTATACTTGGCTTTTGTCCCAAAGGAACAAAAATTAGTATTAGTGAAAATACACTTTTTTTACAGCAACCAACATTTATACAAGGAGTTCTAAGATGGTATGGGCGAGATTGTCGCGAAGATTTATATTATTTATTCCATGCTTTACGTAGATTTTACTTGTGGTATAAAAATGAAGATACTAGTAACTATGATTATATACTAGAAAGATCTAAACACGGAATAAAAAAATTAATTGAAACGTATGATACTGAGAGATCATCATTAATACATACTTTAAATTTATATAAAAACATACTTGATTTGGAAAGTCCTGATTTGTTTAAATCAGAAGAAGTCGAAACTGTTAATTTAGACTCTGTTTTCAAAAATATAACACAATTATATGATAAAAAGTTATTGAGAATAGTAATTTGTTCATTAAAATTAATGGAAGATGAGCAAAACGAAACACATGTTCATCATTATTGTCAAGGATTACAAAATATATTGATTCCTACACAAAATAACATTAAAGCTTGGATAAGAGAAAATTTAACATGTTAAAAAAATTGAAATTAAAAATTAAAGATTGAATTAACATATTCAACATAAAATAATATGGCTTCTTTATCAACAACACAACCAACTATTACTTCGGCAGTTAAACAAAATATTTCAGCTCAGGATTTCGCCTTTTCTGGATCCTCAGAAAATTTTGATTATATTGGAGTAGCTGACGAACATGGAAAAGTCCTTAACGCTCTATATCCAACAACGATATTTAAAAATTTAAATTGGGATACTTTTCTTCAATCACCCACATATTTTCAAACTATTATTGAAAAAACCAGTGTATTTGAAACGAATGGGGTTGGTTCAACACTGTGTATTTGTAAGATATATGATGACAGATTTGAATTTTCCTGGGTGGGTGACTCAACGGGAAAATTATACAAAAACGGCGAGTGTATTTTTAAAACTTTAGACCATGATAGAAATAATGTAAGTGAGAACAAACGTTTAAATAATGACCCAGATGTAGTGGTTCAAACTGAAAAAAAAGGACAGCCAATATGGGATATCGAAATCGTTAACCCAACTACTATTAAATCAGTTAAAGCAACCTTATATAAATTTAGGTATAATAACACAATTAACTTTACTCATTCGTTGGGGCATGGTGGTGTTACCGGTAAGCATTTCTCCACAGAAACTATCCCTCGCGAAAAAGATGCGTCATATAAAGTTGTCTGTGGGACAGATGGTTTGTGGGCGATGGTATGTGAAGAAGATAGTGAATTTGTAGGAAAAAACGAAACAACCGCTGAAAACTTGGTAGAGCTAGCAGCCAAACGTTGGAGACAAGAATGGAATCATGACAATGGTTCTTTTATTACAAAGGGAGCAAGATTTCCCGAACATAATATTGATGACATTGGCGCAGCATGCTGGCAATATCCTTAATTTATATTAAATCAAATTAAATATAAATAAAGCAACTTTTATAGAATGGATATCGCATTAAATAATATTAATACAAACTGGCGCAACGCCATTGAAGAATTTCCAGACATGCCAATATTAAAAGATAAATATAATGAAAAAATACAACAACAAATAAATATATATCCAGAAACAAAAAATATATTTAAATGTTTTTCATTTTTTAATATCGAGCAAACAAAAGTGGTAATACTCGGACAAGATCCTTATCATGGAAATAAGCAAGCAACCGGTTTAGCTTTTGAATGTGGTGTTGAAAAATGTCCTCCTTCATTGCGAAATATAAAAAAACTAATAAAAAAAAATCTGAATTTAGATATTAATAACAATGATTTGGAAAAATGGGCAAAACAAGGAATTTTATTGCTAAATGCTTCTCTCTGTGTTGAGGAAAAAAAACCGGGTTCATGTATGAAGTTATGGAAAGATTTCACAAATTATATAATTACACTTATTAATGAGAAATGTGAAAATATTATATTTATAGCGTGGGGTGCTTTTGCCCACAACATGCTTAAAAATATTAACATAGAGCGTCATGTATTATACATTAGCTCACATCCTTCACCATTTAGCGCAAATAGATCTTACAAAAATAATCCTAGTTTTATGAAATCAACGCCATTTCAAATTATTCTAAAGCATTTCCCTGAAATAGAATTTTAAATATTTATCTTATATTATATTTTTTTCTGTATTGATTAATAATCTTACCTACATATGATTTAGGTAAGTTAAAATAACCCGCTGTAGCTTTTATTCCTTTACTTGTGCGCATGAAATAGCTTATGATTTCATTTTTGTTTGCCATATTTATAAATATATTTTGCTATATTTCTAAATATTAAAATCCACAACAATTACAATCAGATGCCCATACACAGTCGTCTATTGAGTTACCTGGATATGTACAACCCTCAGGCGTACAGCCTCTTTTACAATTACATTGAGATGGAAACCAATAATCATATGAATAAAAAGGAATAAAATAATTATTCCAGTAGGGATAACTGTAACCTCCATACCAACCGTTGTTTCGTCTTCTAAAACGGTTTAAATATCCACCGGCCCATCCTCCGCGACCGGACCCCCCATATCCTATTTTGCGTTGTCGCCGACCGCCATGCCCACCACGATTAAAATTAATTAAACGACCCATTCCGCCGCCACCGCGTCGTCCACCGCCACCGCGTCGTCCACCGCCACCGCGTCTTCCACCGCCACCACGTCTTCCACCGCCACCGCGTCGTCCACCGCCACCGCGTCTCCCACCGCCTCTAAATCCTTCTCTTTGTCTAAAATAACAGAAACACATTAAAGTTAATATAAAGAAAAAGAAACCAAACAAATATAATTTCATATAATATAAATTAAGAGATTAATTATATTATTTACGACATTTACAGTTCTTTAGTTTTTTACAATTACATTTAAGAATGCTGTCAAATGTTCTGCCGTCACAATCTTTTCTTTTATATGGTGCCCTCAAGTTTTTATGTTTAGGTTTCATTTTAGGTTTTAAAGTAAACCGTTTCTTTAGTGGTTTTACAATTGGATTGTGTTTTTTAGCTATATAATACTGGTTTGTAGCATGTCTATTAATATGCGGATAAGGGTCGTGTCCACAATTGGGATACTTACCACAACAATGAGAAGAAAAATCTTCGTGTTTATGTCTATACTTGATATCTTTAGTGTTTGTTGGAAAATAATGATCATGGCACATACAACATGAAACATCATGAACAACTGGACATGTTTGATTATTTTTATATCCTACATCGCAATCAGAACATCGAATATTCATTTTTGTGTGCATTTTAAAAAATTTTGTTTTATATTTGGGATTTATGTTCGCAAGTGGGACAATTTTACCATTTAAAACGCGACAATTATCAAATTCATAATTCGGTATATATTCGCATTTGCTAATACCATCATCTCGTACTTTAATCTTATCAAAATCAAAAAAAGTATATCTGCCATCGGTAATGTCGTTGGCTTGATTTCTAATATCGTAACAGTTTGGCTTTGTTAAATAGTATCCTTTAGTAAAATTCAATAATGCGTTATGACCAGGTGCTCTTTTAAATTTATTATTACATAATGTTATTTTATTATTGTTACATTTTTGTCGTTGACAACTTAATGTTTTTACTTTAGAAATATTGGATTTATTTGATAAATGTTGACTTGCGTTTAATATCGTAGTATTTGAAAAAGGATTTGTCATACTATATATTTAGAAGTATTTTTATTTATACTAAATAAATAATTTTTTTTTTCTTTCTATATTGTATAAATGTCTACTGTATATTCTACATCACTCGCACACGACGAAGTTGTTGCCGCCCAAATGTGTTTAGACACAACTGATATTGTTTTAGAAGAACCACATGTTATTGATATTATTACCGACCGGGACTCCTCTACATTAGGAGGCGGTGCTGGAAATTGTGTAAAAATCTCCACGAACCATTTTGAAAAAATGTTTTACGGGAAAAGTAATGCGAGCAATAGTGCCGATGTTCCCTTCGATGCGGTTTTTTCTCTTACGGGTACTGGCTCAACGGCAGTAAATTATTATCATCTTGATGCGAGTGCTGACGCTGATGATGATGCTACTGGTGACACACTGTATTCAATTATGAACGGAAACGGAGAACCTACCAATCAAACAGTCAGCTTAGTAAAACCTGTTACAGATTTCTGGGTAAAAGATACTGGTCACGGTGTTGACTGTTGGTCATCGTGTTCTTACATGTTAATCCAGAAGGAAATTGATGCGACACATAATCTTCAAAACCTTGACTGTAATATATGCTGCTCGCTTTGCTATGGTGAATTACTTGGTCTTTTAGACTCTAAATTTCCGCTGGATTCTGGGGAGAAACGAACACAAGTTGTGGCTGGTGACAAAGTTGGTATTCGCATCCTTTACAAGAATGCTTTTGAAGGAACTAAAAATGTTGAAGTTAGAATTCACTACCAAATTGTATAAATGATATATTTAGTATAATATTTTTTATTAATTTTAAAAATATTATAACATTAAATAAATAATTCCTCAAAATCATCTCTTAACTTAGACTTGATATGGTTAACTGTACAACCTGGATTATTATCTAAATGTTTTTGAATTTCGTTTAAAATATTAGGTTGAAATTCTGAGTTTGATAATTTAGGATCACCAAAAATTATAATATAAATTTCATATTTGGCTTTTAAAATAATTTTACTTGTTTCTACTAGCAGTAAATTTGATGCGCCGTCGCCAAACATTTTTTTGTTTGCTTGGTCAATTGTAAATCTTGTTTCTATTGCCGATTTCATAACAATTACTACTTTTTTTAATAACTCTACTTCCTCAGATAATTTAGGAAAATCAAAACTATTTAATTTTTGTTCTATATATTCAAAATTAAAGAAATTATCCTGTAATTCTTTGTATTTTTTATTAATTACTGGGTCCATGAATTTAGATAAAATATAATTTTTTAAATTTAAAAATTCTTCATTGACATAAACATCTTCTTTGTATCCACTAGAATGACCATTTGAATAATTACAATATATATTTTTATTTCTATATTGATGTAAGCATAGATTTGTAGGCCTCCTTCTATAACCTTTTCCCATATATTATAGTTGTCGAAATTAATAATATTTAATTTACAATAATATTAATTTTTAATCACAAAATTGAGACGTACAAATATATCTTCTGTATAAGTATTTTTATTTGAAAATTGTAATATAATTACTAATTTATCACCTTCAATCAAAGCAGTTTTGGGCGATACTTTGTTTTTTTTAACACGGTGATTAAACTCCCATTTGCAAGATGTAATATCGTCTAAATATATTAATAAATTATTCCACGTCAAACCATTTGTTTTTGCGCATTTTAAATTATATAATTTACTTTGTAGTAATAAATCATTTCTAACACGCACATTGGAGGAATATTGTTTATTATTAGAATTTTTTATAATATTTCCAGAGCAATCATATGTTATTTTTGATTTTTTATTATTAGAAGATGTTACTTGTATATTTTTATTGTTTGTAATTTCACAGTCACAAAGAACGTATTCACAATCCGAACTGTCACTTTCAGAACTCTCCACACAATTAATATTTTTATTAATATCACAAACCCATTGCTTTATTAAAACATCCGCCGTATTAAATGAAGAATAAACATTTTTATAACAACATTTATCTTTTCCACATGTTTTGGTACAGCAGTCGTCGTCGGAACTTGAATCCGAACAGCTCGTATAAATAACAGTCCCGTCGCCACAGGTAAAAGTACAGCAGTCGTCGTCGGAACTTGAATCCGAACAGCTCGTATAAATAACAGTCCCGTCGCCACAGGTAAAAGTACAGCAGTCGTCGTCGGAACTTGAATCCGAACAGCTCGTGTAAACTACTTTGTCGCCACAGGTAAAAGTACAGCAGTCGTCGTCGGAACTTGAACACTTTGTTTTCTTTGTTTTCTTTTTTTTATTTTTTTTATTTTTTTTATTTTTTTTCTTTTTAGTTTTAGTATCGACTTTTGTAGAACATGAGCAATAAAACCAATTATATAATGTTAGCATATCTTCTATTTCTTTTTGTGATTTATCAATATCAAAAGTAGTATATTTTATTTCACCATTCGTTTTAAATCCAACTGGTCTCGGAAAGGAAAAATTTTTAAACAAGCAATTTTTCGAATTAAAAAAAAGTTGATAAAACTCATTACTACTAATAGGCCAAGAGTCACCGCATTCATTAAAATACAAATCAATGTTATGCGGTGATTTTATATTTGAATAATCTGATGCTTCAGAAGATTTAAGATTTATGTTTGCTATATCAGCACCCGGCATTATATATATATATATAATTATATTTTTCTATATAATTTGGACACTTCTAAAACAAATGAAAAATCCATATTATTGATGTTTATTTTTCTTCCAAACTCATCCAAAATTGTAACCTTTATTTTTTTTAAATCAACCGGACCATGATATAATCTAGTTCTAGTTTGATTATTGGCATCGTCAGCATTTTCATCAATGTTAACGCTGAATTTACCATCCATCAAATAAATTTTTGCCAGAACCTGATGTTTCATAACAGAATCTTGAAAAAACACAACGTTTGTATCATTTACATTTTTATTAAAATCATCTAAACAAAAATAAAAATAACAATCACCGCCACAATTAAATAATCCTTCCGACAATAAGATTTTATCAATATTCAGATATTGTCCATACCTAAATCCTAAAATCCAACCAGCCGTGTAAACAATATTTTTCGTATATTTATTAACAAATTTAATATTCATTTTAAATGTATCATCGGGCGTTTTATCTGTAAATTCAAAGCGGGTCTTCAAAGAAAATTCGCATATACTCATTTTAACATGTTTTAATGGATTATCCTTTCCTGACATGTAAAAATACCTATTATTTAGATAATCTGTTAAAGAAGGTGCGTCATAATTTCCATCGGGGATTATGATTTCATGAATGCTCAGTGGTAAACATTTTGATTCTATTTCAATAATAAATCGATTATTCTCTCTTTCGTGTGAAAATAAATACCAAGAATTTGGCATACAAATTGAACTAAGTTTCAGACTGATTATATTTGTACACGGTTGGGGCAAATCATAATTAAAATCCGTGGAAGAGGTTTCATAATATTTATTTCTAAATTTAGTATTAAAATGTAAATTTTGCTTATCGCATTGTCTTAATATAGGATTAATTTGCGAAGAAACATATTTTTGATTATGAACATGTGAATAATTATTCGGAAACATATATAATATATATTGTTATATTTTTAATTATCAATTAACTAGAGATCATATAAAATTTCTAATTCAAAGGATAATGAATAATCAATGTTATTAACATCCACTATTCTACCATACTCGTCATATATCTTGATTTCAAATCGATTTAGATTTACCGGTCCAAAATATTCCCTTTTAATACACTTATCGCGGCTATTGTCAGTTTTAAATGAAAATGGTATATTATATGGGATTTTTGCTAAAATATTATTGTCGGCTAACATGTCTTTTTTAAACGGTGAAATAATAGTAGACCCATGATTGTTGTTTGATGTCATTTATAGAAATTAAGAAATATTTTGTTATTTTACAATCAAACAGCGATTCGGGTTTATAGACATTTTGTAAATTAGACGTTGGTGTTTTATATTCCTCTATCATATCTTTTTTTTTGATTATTTTTCCAGTATCGTCAGTAGTATTATCCCAAAAGTATTTGACCTTTCTATATCCCATCAACCATCCCGCATATAACTGTATTTTCTCAACTTTTCCATGTTTTTTCGCGCAATTTTTATCTAAAATTGTAAAATCAATATTAAATTTTGGCGGTCCATAAAAATAAAATTTATTATCGACGGTGTCATATTTTACTTTAACTCCATGTAATATGACAGAATTTAGATACGTTTCTAATTGAGTGGGATTATATAAACCATCTATAATTGTTACTAATTGTGGGGTTTCGCCAAATACTTCTATGGTGAATGTATTGTTATTTAAAAAAGATGAAAAATTATACACAAAATCACAAAATTCAAACCCAACTAATTTTAATGATAATACTTTTTTAATGGTGTATGGGAGAGAAAATATGAAATCCGTGGATAATGTTTTTTTATAATTGTTTCTAAATCTAGTATTTATATTTAATATTTTAACAATATTTTTCCGTTTTAATGGATTGATGATACCAGCTTTTAAATTTGAAGGAAATGTGTTAACGGATTTGCTATCTTTATGTTTAACAACAAAATTATTATTTTGTTTAAATACAACATTATTATCCAATTTGGGCATAATACCATTTCTACGTGCTTCTAATTCATCACGCATAAACTGTGGGATTTTAAGATCCAAGTTATTAGCTAATTTTGTAAAAACTTCTTTATAAAAATTAAATAAAGTATTTTTATCTATTTTTTCATCATTAGAGTCTATAATTATTTCTAATTTCTCAATGGTAGCGTCTCTTAATTCATTTAATGTATATGTGTTTTTTACTGGCAAATACAACAAATTAAATAATTCTGATTTTGAATAATTATCAATATTTAATTCCATATAATATATTTTATATATCATGAATAATATTATATTCTTTTTTATGTGTAAAAATTTTATATTCTCTCTTCTTCAAATAAAAATATGTAAAAAAAAATAAGATTTTACAAAAAAACAAAGAAGAATAAGATAATTTTACAGCCCAATATACAATTTAGAAGTATATGACAATGGTATTTAGATTTCGACTGATTTACATTAATAAAATAACATTAGTATATTTCTTAGTATTTTCATAACAGATTTATTAATATTAAATTTATAAAAAATCGGCAAAACGGCAAAACAAGTTTAAAAATAATTTATTTGACTTTTTCGGATTTTGGACATTTTAAAATGTCCAAAAATGCAAAAAACGAAACAAATTATTTTTAAACTTGTTTTGCCGTTTTAGCGAATTAGTTTATTACTAGTTGTAATAAACTTATTTGAAAAAATTTATAAAAATTTGCCTAGAAGATTTTAAAACACCCAAAAAGTGAAAAAAACCTTCGAAATCACCAAAATCAGAGATGGTAATAATGATAACAAAAACGAGCCAGAAAACGAGCCGGGTGTTTTTAGTTTGAAAACCTTACTATAATAAGTAATATAATACAAAAACAATTTATCGTTTTGAGAGCATGTCCAAAAATGATAAAAAATGATAACTGAAAAGGAGCTAAAACGAGCCACTACAACCTTTTACTACTTAAGGTAAAAACACACATGCTAGAAAATCCCCTAGGGTTGTAGAGAGCAAAAATCCTGAAATGACAGTTTTGAAACTGAATAAAAAGAACTAAAAAAAGAGGTCTAATTATATTGATGTGTTTAAAATAGATTTAAAATAATAATATCATTGTTTAGCAATGATAACAAATGATAAAAAAAACGAGCCGAAAACGAGCCAGTTTTTTTATTGTAAAAAATGTGACTATAAGACAAGCAAAGCTAGCAACTGGAATAGACACATAACCACACGTAAACATAAAATGGTAACAAATGATAAAAAAAACGAGCCAAAACGAGCCAGCCTGTTTACATGCGAATACTGTAGTAAAGTTTATAAATTTGCTTCGGGATTAAGCCGGCACAAATCAAGATGTAACAAAAAACAAAAAATTCAATCTTTAGAAGTTGAAAATAAAAAGGTTGATAATTCTTTATTATCCGCTCTGAACAATTTAGTAAATGGAAAAATAAAAAATAACGGAACAACGATTAATAATAATGATTTAATGAATGTTTTAAATGAAATATCAAGTTTAAAAGAAATTATTAATAAAACAAATGAAACAACTATAGTTAATAATACAACAAACACACAAAATATATCAATAAATATGTTTTTAAATAATCATTGTAAAGACGCTATGTGTATGGAAGATTTTTTAGGAACAGTTAAATTATCGGTAAATGATTTATTTGAAACAAGAAAATTAGGTTATGTAGGCGGTATATCGAATATTTTTATCAAAAATCTCTCTGGAATACCAAGTATAAAAAGACCAATTCATTGTTCGGATACAAAACGAATGTTATTTTATGTAAAAGATGAAGATGGTTGGAATAAAGATGGTGTGAGCAAAGTTGAAAAGGCAATTGAAGAAATAACATTAAAACAGATAAAAACCTTACAAGCATGGGAGGAAAAAAACCCTAATTATTTAGAAAACCCGGAGTTATTGACAACATGGAATAATTTGGTTCACAGTATTATGGGTGGAACAACAAAAGAAGAGAGATATCGTAATAAAAAGTTAATAAAAAAACAAGTAGGAGAAACTACATTTATCAAAGACGCAATTGCGAATTTAAAATAATTTCTGTAGTAATTATAATATGGGTATAACATTTTCAATATCAACAGCTTTATTATTAAATCATAACAATAAAATTAAATTAGAAAAAAATAAACGAAAAACCAAGAAAAAAGAACCAAAAAAAATACCAATTGATAATAACTTAGAAAATACAGAAAAGCAAAGTAATCTTCCTATTGATATAAAATAAAATATCTGTTTAATATAATGAGTAGAAGAGTTAGTTTTTCGGAGTCAACTGTATCGGCGGACAGGGCAAAGGAAATACAAGATGAAAAAAGAGAAAAATCAAGAAGAAGAAAAGAGAGAAAAGAAAAAAAGATAGAGGAAAAAAGGATTAAACGCGAGAAACAATACTGGAAAGAAAAAGCTGAGCAAAAAATAATGAAAGAAAATAGATTAAGAGAAGAAAAGGAAAAAAGTTGTTCAACTTGTGTTGGTGATTTCTGCGAATCGGTATGTGGTTGGAGGTTTGGAATGGGAGGCAAAAAAAAGACGCGTAAGAAAAGAAAAAAAAATAGAACGAAAAAAAAATCAAGTAAAAGAAAAAAATATACTAAGAAAAGGAAAGTTAAGTAGAAAAAGTAAAAATAAATACAAAAAACAAGTATTTAATCAATATTTAATAAAACCATAAAGTTTTATTAAATATTAAATTATTTAGCAAGTAAAACTTACTTATATCTTGGTATTAACAGTATATATTTTGTCTTATTGTCACATTTTTTCAAATAAAACATTTTTTAAACTATTTATATTCTAAATTAATATTTGTTATATATAGAGGTAATGAAAATAAAAATAATTTTGTTATGTATAATATTATTAGTATCGATTTTTTCAATAAATTCTTTTAAAGAAGGATTAGAAAATTCAAAAAATGTAAAAAAATGCGATTTACCGATATTTGACAAGGGTATAGTAGGTAAAGGATCAAAAAAATGCGTTGAAGGGGGTGTTTTGGCACCAGGTAAAATATGTGACATAGGTTGCGAGGATAAATATCAATACGAATCGGGTAGAAACATATTAAGTTGTGATGAAACGGGTATTTTAAGTAAAAATAACTTAAAATGTCGATTAAAAACAAAACCTCAAAAAATCTCACGGGAAGATATAACAATTGTATGTGAACCAAATTATGCTGAATTAATAGAATTATTAAAAAATAATGGAATAATTCAGCATTCTAAGAGAGATTATTCCAAAATTGTCGATTGTGTAAAGTCAAATAAGAAAAAAACAGATAAATCTACAAAAAAAGACAAAAATATGAAAAAACAACCCAATTATTACCATAATATGAAAAAATTTCCTGGGAACACAGGAGCTGATAGCAAACCATATAATTCATTAATGAATTTATTATAATAAGTTGACGAATTATGTTTCAATTTTGATATTTTTTCCATTTTTCTTTTTTGCGCATCCTTTATAATGGGCCGCGAGTGCTCTTTTATTTTTAAAACATCTATTACAATATTCACAGGTATGATTAAGCAATTCTGTGTTTGAAAAGTTAACAGAAAGAAATTTAGCTATGCTAGGAAGATCAATTTCTTCAATCATGTGTTGAATTTCTTTATGGTATTTTTTCGACATATCAATAAGTCTTGTTTTTTGTTTTAAAAAAATCATAAAATCTTTTTGTATGTCTTCGAGTGTATCCTTTGATATTTTCTCTGTATCGATATTTACTAAGTCTATTTTTTGTGTAATCATATCAATTATTTGAACAGCCGAAGCAATTAAGTCAGAATTATAATTTACTTTATGTAAATAAATAAGAATAAAATTATTATGAAAATTAATTTCAAAATGTTTTTTATTTGCGATGCCTGTATTTTGAGAGAGAAAAATACCATGACATTTAGTATGTTCAATATCGCGAATAAATTTTTTTACTTCGACTTCGGGAACATTTGTGGTATATTCTTTATTTTCAAAAATGATTTTTTTATTTTGGTGTGATTTTCTCTCTAAAATAAAATCACCACACTTACCAACTCCAGAAGTATTGATAATATTTTCGGCTGGGAAACATTCATTTAAAATAATTTCTAACCTATTTTCACCTATTTTTCCAATAGTACTAGAATTACAATATCTTTGTTTATTAAGAAAATCATTCATGTCAGAAAAAGTTTGATATTGATTTTGAATTTCAGAGAGAATAGAAGAATTATTTGAAGTAATAAATGTGTGTATATTTTTATCAATCATATTACATAAAGAAGAATGTTTGGTTTCAACAATTTGGGATATTTTAGCAAATATATTTTCTTGAGAAGTATCCTTTAAAAGTTGAGAAGTGACCGAATTTAAATTTTCAAAATGCTTTGAAATATTAATAATAATTTTATTGAATAAATCCTCGTTAGACGAAGAGAAAATATCAGATAGTAAAATCTTGGTTTTTTCAACTGTCGCTGTTTGATTTTTCTCAAGAATATGTTGGATTTTTTCATTATAACTGAGTTGTTTATTATCAATAATTGATTCGAGAGAATTTCTTATTTCTTGGATATATGTATTTTTTTGCTCTGAGAAAATAGTATGAATGGAGCTGACACTATTTAAAATTGTCGATATATTTTGATTCATATTATTTTGCGTGGTTTCGATTTTATCTACTTTTGAAAAAATGGTTTTAAGCAACTCATTGGACAGCGAGTTTTCCGCAGTATGCATCAGATCTTTGTTAAGTTTTTCAATTAGGTCAATAAATATTAAATTCATTTTTTCAAAATCCAAGTGCTTATTGGTTTTATAAAAGGCAAGTAATTTATCATTTTTTGTGGACAACATATAAATATTTAAATATAGTTGTCTTTAAGTAAAAATTATGCTATTACAAATGAAAAGCATTTGTTATTGCGAAATTTATTGTAATTACAAATGAAAAGCATTTGTAATAGCAAAAAAAACTCCGGATATACGAAAAATATACTTATGAGAAAAAAAAACTTAGTTTTTCCTAAAGAAAGATAAAAAAAATTAAGTTTTTAAAGAGAGAAAGAGAGAAGAAATAAAAAAACATAGATATAGCTGAAAATAAATAAAAAATATGTCAGAAATTAATTAGTTTATTTGGTAAAAATTATTTTCTC
>Ga0206130_10006294_pt1 | contig 13653 bp, 11 predicted proteins | sample Helgoland_Spring_9_FD_148637 | JGI IMG/M metagenome (GOLD analysis project Ga0206130, IMG submission 148637) | Pelagic subsurface seawater microbial communities from Kabeltonne, Helgoland, North Sea - Helgoland_Spring_Bloom_20160512_1 | ecosystem: Environmental > Aquatic > Marine > Epipelagic ... | reverse complement strand
TAATAAGGCAATACGATTAAGAGCAGGAAAATTGTTACTAGACATAATTTGAGATATTTTTTATTTTAATACTCAAATCTAAACAAAACCAATGTATTGACATAATTTGTCATACTTGATGTATTACTTTGTAATTAAATCATAAAAAAAATAAATTATGGAAAACCCTTTTCAAGACTTAAATATAGGAGAACTTTATAAAAATAAAGACATTAAACACATTATTACTACAAAAAAATTATCACCAGATAATCCAATGGCCTTCACTTATAATAGATGGAATAAGGGCATGTCTAAAATTCAACCTTATTTTGAATATGTAGACAGAAATTCATATAAATATATTGGAAGTAACAATGATGTTAACTATAGTGGTGAAATAGTACATGCCCCTCAAGGTTCTAACAATCAATATCTGATTGGTAATTGGAACCAAGGGCAAGGTCACCCCACTTTTTTAAACCCTAACATCAAAAATTTTAAGCAGTGGAAAGATAGCCTTGAACCTGAAAAACAAATTATTACCATTGGCAATAAACTAGAACTATCTATTAATGGTAAAATTAATTATTATGTAATCAAGGAAACTAGTGAGAAAGTATTTGACGGCAAATACAAGATTATCTTACATAACTCAAAACTAGGAAAGTTGTTACTAGGCAAAAAAATAGGTGATTCGTTTAGTTTTGGGGTTGCAACTATTATTATCATTAATATTAATTAATTTTATAAACCTGAATTTTTTACAAAAAAATATTTAAGGAATTTTCCACCTGCATACAAAGAACTAAAATCATTTTTTTTAATATTTTCAAATACAATAAATAATTAAAAATAAAGGCTATGAAATTAGGTATATAAACCTAAATTACATTGATTACAATGGTTAGGATAAATTATGTTTTAATGATGAAAAAACTTGGAGAAGAAATAATTAGAAAAATATATTTGTAAAATTTTAAATTATACTTTTACAATGGAATACCAAAATGTGTAATTACTCAATACGATATAAAACAAATTGAATTAAATCAAGGTCATCAACACTTAAAAGATAAATGGTTTTTTTAAGAAAAGTAAGATTGAATAAGAATCATCAAAAAAATACACCGAATTATTGAACTATTAGAATGAATATAGATAATTACAAAATATTAATAAAAAATTTACCTGTAAGGCAACAATGTTTTACAACTAAGAGAACAACGTGGAACAAGGCAGAAAATGAAGTAGGATGGCTAAAAACCCTTAATGACAAGTTGTTTGGCGACAGTGGAACGTTAACCATAAGTCGTCAAGATATTTTTAATACTAAAGAGCTTAGAGAAACCATTATCAAGACAATATATTGGGGTTATATGAGAGGAATGCGTGGAAATCATTTTGTAAATATTCTAAATAACATTGATATTATTGAACAACAGTTATTAAAATTGAAAGAAAGAGAATACCTTACAACATCAGATTTTAATAATATGAAATTAATTTTCAAGAATGTATCAGGTCTAGGTCTTTCAACATACAGTAAACTACTATATTTTTTAAACATATCATTTGAAAAAAAACCCTGTCTAATACTTGACCTGCGATTAATTAATGTTTTTGAAAGTAAAGCATATTCTAACTTTATCCAATTAAATAAAATTCGTTATGGTAATGCTGAAAAAAAATATCTTGACTTTTTGAAGTATATGAATGAGGCTGCTATCAAAATTGAAACAGAAGGAGAGAATATAGAGCTGTTCCTTTTTATTTTCGGTAATAACTTAAAAGAATATAAGGAATAATAATAAAGTAAGTTTTTGCATAGATTAAAATCATTAACCCTGAACAAAAAAAGAAAACAAATAGCTATAAATGAATAGAGCTCAATTTAAATCCAAAAAAAGGAAAAAAGTGTAATTAATTTTTTAGAAAATAACGGTGTAACTTTAAAAAAAATTAAATGATTTCAAGTTTCCTAATAAATTATAAATTTTATGAATAATCAGTTTATTGAATATGGCAAAAAAGGGAATAGCAAAGAGTTAAGAGAAATTCTTAGTCATATTTTTAATCGAAATAATGAGTTGTCAGAATTAGAGAAAAAAGGCACTCCCATTTGTATTTGGGGTACACATGGATTGGGTAAAACCCAAATCATTAGAGATTACGCTTTAGAAAAGAAATGGAAGTTTTCTTACATAGCCCCTGCGCAGTTTGAAGAAATGGGAGACTTACACGGAATGCCTACCATTGTAGATCCTGATGGAAGTATAGTGGGTGATGAATATACAGTATATAGCCCTCCAGATTGGGTTCCTAAAGAAGAAGGGCCTGGAATATTATTATTGGATGATATAAACCGAGCAGATGACAGGATTCTTCGAGGTTGTATGCAATTATTACAAAATTTTGAACTTAAATCGTGGAAATTACCCCCAAAATGGCAAATTGTAGCTACAGCAAACCCTGAGGGTGGAGATTATTCAGTAACTCCAATGGATGGTGCTATGCTGACAAGAATGCTGCATACTACACTAAAGTTTGATGCAAAGATTTGGGCTGAGTGGGCTTATAAAGCTAATATTGACCAAAGAGGTATTTCTTTTGTTTTAACTTATCCTGAACTTGTAAATTCAGAAAGGACTACCCCTAGAAGTTTAACCCATTTTTTTGAGCAAATTGCATCAATTGATAATCTCAAAGAAAATTTACAACTAGTTGAAGCTCTTGCTTTAAGTTCATTAGATGCGGTAGCAGTCTCCTCATTCATTGCTTTTGTTAATGATGAATTAACTCAACTTATAGAACCTGAAGAAATTTTAGACACAGATGATTTTAATTCAATCTCAAAAAAAATAAAAGATATATCGGTTGATGACTCGGGTGCAAAAAGAGTTGATCGTCTGTCAACAATTTGTGCAAGATTATACTTAAAGTTAGTTTCTGATAGTTACCTGCAAGAGAAAAATCATGGAAAAAATTTGGTTCAATTCTTACTTCTAGATACCATTCCAAATGACCTACTGATGAGTTTATATATGGATTTACAAAAGCACGGAGGTGATCAAATAAAGGAAATGATAAGAGATAAAAAATTAGCAAATAAATTATTGTCAACCTTATAGTTAATGATTATGCTTAGTAAAGAGGACAAACAAAATATATCTAAAATAAAAAAACTTATAAGGACTCGTGATTTTGAAAAAATTGAAATGGGGATAGAATTAGTTAGGTCCTTTAATAACCCCAAGATTTTTGATGAATTATTAGGTAATGTTGAGATAGGAGAATGGGGGGATGCCTTTAAACATGATTGGAAAGGAACCGGACCAGACGAACACTACTTTCAAACTGCAATACTTGGTTTATTAAATTTCTCACCAAAGGGCTCAAAAGGATCTGTTTTTAGAGATTCCGTTAAAATCCTTAGTATAAAGGGTGAAATTACAAGCGGTTATTCTACATTATATTCAAAAATATTTGTCAAATATTTGTCAAATTTTTCTAATCTTGAAATTTTAAAACTTCATAGGTTTAATGAAATTGTAGGTTTTGAAGAAATATATTCGCTACCTATAAAAGGTCTTGATATTGATTGGGGTGAATCTATACCAAATACTAACGAAAAATGGGGTTTTAAAAAACTTGAATCTCTACACATAGAACTTCCTTCTGAAGAAGTTATTGATCACGTAGATTATTTATCAAATTTAACAACAATCAAAAACCTGAAAATATCTGCATCTTTTAGCGCAAAATCTTCAACATTTTCTATTGATGGATTGAAACAATTAGAAAACCTAAAGTTTCTGTACACCTATGGATTAGGTTATTCTAACCTTGATGCGATTAGTAGTCTTAAAAATTTAAATTATGTTCAATTATCAGAATATAATTTAGTTGATATTTCAGGGCTTATTGCATCAAAAGAATTAGAATTTATTAATTTGAGTAATTCAAAAAACTTAAAAGATATTTCTCATTTAAGTAAACTCAAAAACATAAAACTAATTGATGTATCATCTACACAAATCACTTCCTTAAATGGTTTAGAAAACTGTACTGATCTACACGGAATAAAGGCTTCAAATACACCAATAAAAAGTTTGGATGCTCTAGTAAACGCAAAAAAAATCTATGGTGTAGATGTTGAGAACTGCTCAAGCTTAGAAAATATTGAGGGACTCAAAAATTCCTCAAAATTGAAAGAAATTCTTTTAAGTAGATGTTCTTCACTTCAAAGTCTTTCTGGCATAGAAAAATGTATAAACTTGAGAATTATAAAGCTTTCAGGAAGTGGAATTTTAAATCTAGATTCTTTAATTAATTGTAAGAATATATTTATAAATAATTCAACAAAATGGCATGAGGAAACACCAGAATGGGGTAGTAATATTTTTTCGCAAAATCCTTTTGGGAGTGTTTATGAAATTGTAGAAAAAGTTGGATATGGTAATCTTTATAAAGCAGAATATATTAGAGAAATGTCTAGTGAATATTACAGTGACAGGGATTGGAGTACTCCACCCTTAAATGAATTTGCGATTACAGAATGTCCAAATCTTGAGTCGGTTGAAGGATTGAAAAATTCAGGAATTCAATTACTTGTAATTAAAAATTGTCCAAATATTAAAAAAATTGACTATCTCTCTGATTTTTCACTTTTAAAATGCTGTGATTTTACAGATTGTACAAATCTTGAAAGTGTAGAGAGTCTATCCTCTCTTCCCCTAATGGATCGGTTAATTTTAAAGAAGTGTTATAAGGTTAAGCCAAAACCAAGGTTCTTAATAATGGATTCATTTGAAAAAGTTAATGAGTATTTATCAAAATTTAAAAAAGACACTTCAGAAATTAAGTTAGATTCATCAGATAAAATCACAGCAGAAAAACTGGAAAAATTATTGCTTTCAAACGATTTTACGAACATCGAGTTAGGTTTAGAATTGGCAAATTCCATTTCAGACAAAGATATTTTTGAATTCCTACTTGAGGATGTGAAATTTTTAAATAACAAAATTATACCCAACAGTAAATTTTTAGGAAATGATAAAACGAAAGTGTTTAGAGATTTTGCTCTTGAGGGTTTAATATCTATTGCTCCAGATTCATGTAAAATTGCAAAGGAAATCAAAGGAAGCGTTAAAGAAAAAACTTTAGATGGAGCCAATATTACTTCACTTCTGTCAGTTTCTGGATTTAGTAAACTAGAAATACTTAAAGTTAAAAATACTAATATTTCTACTGTCTCAGATTTATCTAGATTGAAAAATTTAAAAACCTTATTATTCACAGATAATCCCGAGTTGAAAAACTTGTCGGGAATTGCAGGTTTGGAAAACCTAGAGAGTCTAGAAATAACGAATTGTAAAGGCCTTACAGACTTGAATAATGTTTCAGGTTTTAAAAAACTGTCAGGTATTCAAGTTAATAATTGTGGTATAACTTCAACAAATGGATTAAAAAATCTTCCATTATTGAAAAATGTTAACCTAAATGATAATCATCACTTAAAGAGCATAGATGAAATAGGTCAAATAGGTTCAGTAGATATTGTGACAGTTAGCAGATGTCCAAACATTAAAAGTTTAGATTCTCTAACAAAACTTGACAATCTATCATTTTTAAAAGTTGATAAACATAACCTTCAAAATACTGAAGGTATTTTTTCATTAATAAAGCCTTTAATGGAAGGGCTAAGAAAAGAATAACTTATTTTGAGTAAAGACATTAACGAGGAAATATCAAGGTGCATAATTAAAATGCTATTAAAAGAACCTTTTTATGCACATTTTTTAAGTGGTATAATTAGAGAAGTTACCGATAAAGTACCAACGGCTGCTGTTGGATTTAAATCAGGAAAAATTGCCTTATATGTTAATGAAAATTTCTTTCTAAAAGAATTAAAATCAGAAAATGAAAGAGTTGCTGTAATTAAACATGAAACACTTCATATAATATTCAAACACTTATTTAGAATGAAAACAAAAAGCTATGACAACCAGCTTTTTAATATTGCAGCAGATATTGTAGTTAACCAATTAATCAATCCTTGGAAACTACCAGACTCAGCAGTTACTTTAGATACATTTCCTGAATTAAAACTTCCTAAGGATAAATCTGTAGAATGGTATTATGAAAACTTAAAACAAAATGCATCAAAAGATAAGGAGTACAAAAAAAGATTAGAAGAGATCTTTGAGAAAGGTACACACAGTGACCATAGAATGTGGGGGGAAAATGAAAAATTTAGTATGGAAGTGACAGAAACAGAAGTTGACAGAATGATAATTCAAGCAAGAGACAGAACACCTGTTAAAGATTATGGTACAATTCCACTAGCAATTAAATCCTTAATAAAAAATATCATTGAAAAAAGAAACCCTCAAATAGATTGGAAAAGAGCATTAAAAATTTTTTCATCAACAAGCAGAAGAACAAGAGTCTATCATACAATGAAAAGAATTAGTAAAAGATATGGAACTCGTCCAGGAATTAAAATCAAAAGGTTTCAAAAGCTTGCTGTAGCTATTGATACATCTGGTTCTGTTAGCATAGATACTTTTAATACTTTTTTTAGTGAAATCCACAGTATGTGGAAGTTTGGAGCTGAGATAGAAATTATTGAATGTGATGCTGAAGTTCAAAAAAAATATTCCTACAAGGGGCGTATTCCTGAATTTGTTACTGGAGGTGGTGGAACTTCATTTGACCCAGTTTTTGAGCACATCAGATTAAACAGGTTTGAAAGATATGACGGGTGTATATATTTAACCGATGGCTATGCGCCAGAGCCAACTATAAAACCTCCTTGCAAAGTTTTTTGGTGCATAACAAAAGATGGTACAATAGGGCCTCATCTTAATTTTGGTAGAGTTGTACAGATGAACTAAAACAAATATAATTAATAGAAAAAAATATGACCTGGGAAAAGTATTACCAATTTGATAATATATCTAAAACAAATACATATTTGAGAATTATCTCTACTCAAATATTTATTGCTTTTTTTAGTTTTTTACATCTTTTTAGTGACTTTGGACATTGGGCTAGCTACATATTTTTATCATTAATTGTTTTGGTTCAAATAGTAGCTTTCTTTAGAGGCAAAAAAGTTTTTTGGCTATTTTTAAATATAAACATCAAAAAATACCCACTTACTAGTCCTGAGTTATTGAAAATATTGTTTGCATTAATCCTTATTTTTTATCACAATGACATCCTTTATGGAGCAGTACTATTTATAATTTTCAATGAATTTTTAAGATATTTATACAACCAACTGTATTACTATACTATAATTGAAAAACAACAATCAGCTACACACCTTACTATTAATACTCCAGAAAACCAATACACTGAGACCAGAAAAATAAAACTTATAAAAGCTAATAAAATTGCAACCTTTGATTTTGTTGAATTTATAATATTAGTACTAGCACTTGCCTTACCGCTTCAAGAGTTTATTGTAATCGATTTGAAATTAATCACTTTTTTAATTTTTTCAATTTACAGTTTAAACTTTTTATATTTAATATCTAACACATTATATAATCAAATTTATAGACTATTAAACCAGTCTTTGAAGGTATTTTTTATAATCATTTGCTTTTTATTTATAATTACAACACAACTCAAGAACTTATATAGCGATGTATATCCAGGGTATTTTAATGATTCTTATTCAACTTTAAAAAATCTAATTAATATTATTACGGGAAATATATTTTCTGAATTAAAAAATTATGATTCCGGATTAATAGCTTTATGTTTTATATTATTTTGTTTTGTGGGCATTATATTATTTACAATTTTTACAGCTATCATGGTAGATACCACAATAGAAAACCATAAGGACCAGAAAAAAATATTAGGCCTGTATGATGGAAGTTATGTTGCAGGTTTTTATGAAAAAGATAGTACTGGCAAATGGTTTATTTTAAATCGTGTAAAACATAAGGGAAAATATTACTTTGACGATACAGAAGATGACGAGGTAGATCCAAGTTTACCACAATTTGATATTGAAAATGCCTATGAATTAATTATGAGCAAAAACGGTGTTAAAGGTATGGAATAGAGTAATATCTTTGTCTTCGTAGCCAAAACACACCATGCTACTTAATCCGCTAAGATGGTAATTTCCATTTTTAGAATAATCCCAACGAGATTTACTGTTGGTAAAAGCACTTAATTCACTGTTTAATAGTTTTATGACTTAAACAATTTTTTTATTCATCAAAATGAATTTCAATTTGATCCTGAATTTCATCCCATATTATATGATCAATATTATTAAATGTCTCTTCAACTAATCTGTAAAGTTCTTCGTCACTCAATACTTTACCTTCAGGTAATTCACTCCTAATTTCATCTATATTGTATAAATGGTCTAGATAATAACCATTTTTTTAAGTATTTTTTTTTGCCTGAATTATTTCTTCAATGTTCATAAAATATTTGATGTAAAAATTAAAAAAAAGTATATACAAATAAAAATCAGATCGAGATAATAAAAAAATTTTGAAACAATAAGTAGTTGACATAATTTGTCATGTTATGTATTTATGTTTGTCTTGTAAAAAATAATATATGAGATACTTAACAAAATCACGCTACAAATTGGGTTTAGAATGCCCAAACAAATTGTACTACACTAAAAAAGAACAATATGCCAATCAAAAGCAAAATGACCCTTTTTTGCAAGCTCTGGCATCTGGAGGCTTCCAGGTAGAGGAACTAGCACGATTACATTACCCAAATGGTAAATTAATTGATGATGTAAAAGGTGAGGATTATGATTACGATGCTAAGGTAGCAGAAACAGATAAATTATTGCTTCAAGAAAATGTAGTCATTTTTGAAGCAGCCTTAAAGTATAAAAACCTCTTTATACGGGTAGATATTCTTGAAAAAAAAGGAAATCAAATTAACCTTATAGAAGTCAAAGCAAAGTCCTTCATAGAAAATCACAAAAAGAAAGATGTTACGTATAACTCCAACTGGAACTTTTACCTGTTTGATGTTGCTTTTCAGAAATATGTTATTGAAAAAGCAAAACCCTCTTTTAAGGTGACTCCTTTTCTGATGCTTGCAGATCAAAATAAAAAGGCTACTACTGATGCATTAAACCAAATGTTTCGTATTAAAAAAAATAGTAGCAATAGAACTGGAGTTGAAATTATAGAAAATGATATTTCTACTCTTAATTTGCCTCAAGATTCTGTTTTGTCATTAAAAGATGTAACCCCTATTATAAAAAAAATAGAAGCAGGAGAACACCGAATTTTAAGTGAGTATAACTTCCAGGAGACCATCAAGATACTATCTAAAGCCTATCAAGAAGATCGTTATTTTGGTTTTGATTTAGATTTTGCTGCCTGTAAAAAATGTGAGTTTAAAACAGACACCAGCTCAAAAGATAAAAAGTCTGGATATAAAGAGTGCTTTAGAAAGCATTTGGGAATGAAAGAAGAAGATTTTAAAGATCCTACCGTTTTTGAAATTTCCAGACTACACCCAACAAAACTCAAAATTTTTAATGAATTAGGGGTTCTAAAATTAGAGGATGTAGATGATGCCCAATTAATGCCTAAAAGTGAATCCAAACAAGTTCTTAATGGCTGGAGCCTCTACGAGCGGCAAAAATTGCAAAAGGAAATGGCTATAAGCAATACAAGTAAACCCTTTGAATTTTTAAAAGACAAACTTAAACAAGAGATAGATTCGTGGAAGTTTCCCCTAAATTTTATTGATTTTGAGGCTTCAACCGTGGCCCTTCCCTTTCATAAAGGGCAAGCTCCTTATGAAAAGGTTGTTTTTCAATTCTCACACCATATTGTAAATGAAAAAGGCGGAAGCATTGAGCATGCCAATGAGTATATTAATTTAATTCCTGGAGAATTCCCAAATTTTAAGTTTGTAAGAGCTTTATATAAGGCGCTAAGTAAAAATAGCGGCACGGTATTTCAATATTCGCCCTATGAAAACTCTACACTTAATCAAGTAAAAAGGCAGTTAGAAGAATCTAATGAGCCAGACAAGCAACAACTCATTAGCTTTATCAAATCCTTAACAACACCACCATCTGCTAAAGATTATAAAGGAGAACTTTGGAAGCCAAGCCGTGGTATGGTAGATTTATGTGAAGTCATAAAGGCCTATTACTATAACCCAAATACTAAAGGCAGTAATTCCATTAAAGAGGTTCTGCCTGCAATTTTTAAAACATCCTCGTTAATAAGAGAAAAATACAGTCGTAAAATCTCTGATATTAATATGTCTTCCAAAAACTTCTCCCCAAACTATATTTGGTTAAAAATGGAAGATAATGAGGTAATAGACCCATACAAAAATTTAGACAAACCATTTGAAGATTGGGATGTAGAAGTTGAGAGAAAAAGTGATATTGATGAGATTAATAATGGAGGTGCTGCCCTTACCGCATACGGGCTTAGCCAATACACAGATATGAGTGAGGATGAGCGTACAAAATTAGAAACAGGATTGTTAAAATATTGTGAGCTTGATACCCTAGCTATGGTTATGATATATGAACATTTAGAAGAGATCACAAGCCTATGAGCTATGCACCAGATCGTACATTATTAGATCGTGAAAGTTTGGTATTTCCCCTAAACTTTGTTTACTTTAAAGTTTGGTCACCAAATGTTTCAGACACCAATAATTACAATTTAAAGACTAACATTGGATTTCAATATTCTCACCATATATATCATCAAAATGGTACAATACAGCACGCCAACCAAACGTTAGTAAAAAATTCTAATTATTTAAATTTCTTTAGAGCTTTGCAAAATGCTCTTGAAGGTAATCAGGGCTCTGTAATAATGCATTCAGAAAAAGAAAATAAAATTATTAGTGCTATAGTTAATCAAATCTATGAATCAAATATAGAAGACCGTGCAGATTTATTTGTTTTTGGGCAAAGAATATCTAGGGGACAAATAACATCTTCGCCTATTGAATGGTCTGGCAACAGAGCAATGGTTGATATAATTTCAATGATTAACCAATATGGTAATAAAGGATTCAAAGCACTTGATACTTTAAGTCAAATAATAGCTCTAATTTTAAAAAAAAGTGAACAATTAAAAGAACAATACGCTGCGTTAATCACACAACTAAACTTAAATGACAGTAAAGGGTTAGCTGCGACTAATACAAGTAGTATTATTTGCGAGATACCATCGCTTTACACAAAATACTCACTATCACGCAAAGATGTTTTAAAACAGCTGTTATCTGGTTTTAAATTGCGCACACTCTCAATGGTCATCATATATAAATATATAGAAACACTAGACCATGAATGTATTTGAAAATATACAAAAAGAACTAATAGATTTAGTAAAAAGCAAACAGTCCTTACTCTATAGAAATAAAAGAAGAGACGCCTATAATTTGCCACCAGATAGATTGTTGCATGTATACCAAAATTACTTTACAGACATCCCAGTTACAGGAAATTATACTTTTAAATACTCAAAAAATGACGAAAATGATTTATTATTTCTTTTTCGTGTTTACTTTAAAATGTTTGTTGAACTTAATGATAGCCTAATGACTGTCTATAGAGAAATTCCAAGGCGTTTTAAGATCATCAAAGAGGTAAACAAGCAAAACCATAGGCATACCCCTAAGACGTTTGTTAAAAATTCTATTATGCACCTTTCAACAAGTGTTTATAGAACTACTAATTACTTGAACGGCATCCCTCTTGCTGAAAGTTTAGAGCCCGTTAAAGGAACAGATATAATACCAGCAACACAAATTAACTATCAATATATAAAACCTTATTAAATACAAATTTGCCCTACACTAGACTTTGTATATTAGATTTAGACCACTCACTGATATACGGCTCTTATGCCCCAACTGAAAAGACAGAATTATTATTTGATCACAGCCAATATTTAAAAGTTTATAAGCGACCATTTGTAGAAGAATTTATAGACTTTTTAAATCATTTTTACACGCATATTATTGTATATACAACAGCTAAGAAAGACTATGCAAATCGTATTTGTAATGATCTAGGCATTCATGCATTAAAAATTTTAACAAGACAAGACTGCAAACAAAAAAACAACACATATTACAAAATGTTTAAATCTGAATGGGCTAAAACGTACAACTCTATTCATATTGTAGATGATAGTCCTAATGTTTGGCTTGATACAGAATATTATGACAAGCAAATAACCTTTGTGGTTCCAAAAGAGTTTAGAGGAGAAGTAGATGATATGGAATTATTAAAATTAAAAGAATTAATTAAAAACATCCAAATCCTCCCCAAAATAGTTCGATTTCACTCCCTTTGGCTCCACGGCATTATTCCCTAAAATAAATTTTATTTTAGGGAATATTTTTTTGATTTAATTTAGATGTTCTAGTTTAGACGAAATGCTGGATTATTAAAATATTTTAACTTTAAGAGAATAAACCCATTAATAAAGAGAAATGATAAAGTATAACCCAAAAAATTGGTTCAGTTTAATTTTTGAGTTTCATAAAAGTGACACCCTAAGAAAGCTCATTTATATCCTTCTTATATATGGATTATATGCTACTTTAATTGTTTTTTTAGAATTACAATACACCAAGTTGAAAAGCACCATAGAAATTCATTCACTTTTGGGTTTCGTATTGGGATTGTTACTAGTTTTCAGAACAAACACGGCATATGAAAGGTGGTGGGAAGGAAGAAAATTACTAGGTGCTTTAGTTAATACATCAAGGAATTTAGCACTTAAAATAAATACCTTTTTACCAAAAAGCGAAGCTGAAAAAAGAAATTTATTCTGCAAGCAGATTAGCAATTATTGTTACTCCTTGAAAAATCACTTAAGAGATAAAAAAATATAGGTGAACTAGAGCTAAGCGCTGATTTAACAGAAAAAGAACTTCATCCTATCAATCACATACCTAATTACATTGCTCGAAAAATCTTTTCACTTACCAAAAATATGTATGATAAGAAATATATTACAGACAATATATACCTTACTATTGATGACCAGGTGAAACAATTTACTGATATCATAGGTGGATGTGAGAGAATAAAGAAAACACCAATTCCTTATTCTTATAATATTTTTCTTAAAAAATTCATCTTTATTTACACCATGACTTTGCCTATAGGACTTGCCACTCGCTTTGATTATTGGTCTATACCTATTTCGGTTTTTATCCTGTACATCCTATGCAGCCTAGAAATTTTAGCTGCAGAAATTGAAGATCCATTTGGGGAAGACACCAATGATTTACCCGTAGATGAAATTTGCTTAACAATCAAAAAAAATATAAAAGAGATTTCCTCGTTTTGAATAAATAATATAAAAATTGCGCAGTTCCTTATAGTATATTTAGATATTAAATTAAAACCAACTACAAACATCTATTAACAAAAAATGAAATGTAATTACTGTGAAGAAATTTTGATTAAAAATTATAGCTTCTGTCCTAAATGCTCTAAGAAAATTGAAAATCGTAAGTGGACGTCTTCATTCATTATTAAATCACTAATCACAAATTATATTTTATTACTAAAAAAATATGTTGTTACTATTAAATTATTAATTACCCGCCCCGAATTAGTAATTGATCAATATATTAATCGTAAAGTATCTATAAATCCCCATTACT
>Ga0206130_10006293_pt1 | contig 13654 bp, 12 predicted proteins | sample Helgoland_Spring_9_FD_148637 | JGI IMG/M metagenome (GOLD analysis project Ga0206130, IMG submission 148637) | Pelagic subsurface seawater microbial communities from Kabeltonne, Helgoland, North Sea - Helgoland_Spring_Bloom_20160512_1 | ecosystem: Environmental > Aquatic > Marine > Epipelagic ... | reverse complement strand
GGTGATCATATGCGACAGACTGCGGGGTGACATGGCAAGGCGGCGACGGCCAAAGCCCTGCAAATCCGCAAACCCAGGATGCGCGCCGATACCAACATCTTTTTCGACGGCCAGTCCCATAGTCTGCGCCATCACATCGGGGTCACCGGCATGAAAGCCACAGGCAATATTTGCGGATGTAACCACATCCAGCAACGCGGCATCATTGCCCATTTTCCACGGACCAAAAGACTCGCCCATATCAGCATTGAGATCAACTTTAAGTGTCATGGTTCTCACTTCCTGCGGTAACGCCACTGATCAACTGATAGCTCAAAAGATCACGAATGTCATGCGGATCGCGGATCAGCGGGGCGATCTTGCCCATCAGCGCTTGATAGTTTTGCGCGTGGTTAACATGGGCTTTTAATGCCACCTCGCGGGTCACAAAGTCAAACTTCAGCACTGTCCCGGGAGCGGCCTGCGCCATACGGGGCAAATCGTCTGGAACGACTGTTCCGATACGCGGGTAGCCTCCTGTGGTTTGACATTCCGGCAAAAGAATGAATGGCGCGCCCTCACCGGTCATCTGGATATCACCAACCACCATGATTTCCGACAATAGAAAAAGCTGCTCTGCCGCCGCAAAGGGGCAGCCGTCAAACTCAAGTGCAACCCCTTGCCGGTTGCCGCGCGCGCCGCGGGTAAAGGTCGTAGCGGTGAATCTGGCAAGCTCCTCGGCACTGAATAAATCGGTTTGGGCACTTGGTAATATGCGGATGTTGCCTCCGGAAAATCGGTCTGAAGGAGAAATATAATTGCCAAAGTTATCCGGGGCGGCATCGTGTCCCGCGGTCAGGCTGTCGCCACCTCTCAAAGTTTGACCAATGCCGCCTGCCAGATGCGTCGACCGGCTGCCCAAAAAAGGCGCAAAATCAATGCCGCCGCCTATGCTGAGATAGCCATACATACCAGCCTGTGGCGCGCCTATCGACAATCTCTGCCCCGCCTGCAGTCGATGGCTTGCGTTCCACAACAAGGGGGCATCATCAAGGCGTGCGACCATAGGGGCACCGGTCAATGCAATGCGCATCTCGCCAGTTGCCTCGAACTCACCGCCAAATCCGGCCATTTCTAACGCCGCGTGCTCAAGGCCTTGTCCCAGCAGGGCCGCCCCTTCCGTTAGCGCCAATGGATCCGCTGCGCCGCCGCAAGACAAGCCAAACTCCAAAAATCCAATACGGCCAAAATCCTGCACCGTAAGACTTGGCCCGGCGCGATGAATACGCAGAGCACGGCTCATGCCATTTGCTCGATTTCGGCGCCGCCGTTGCCCGAGGTATCTCTGGCGCGGATCTCGTCCAATTGTGCCGCATCAATCGGCACGAACTGTAATTCATCTCCGGGACGAAATGCGAACGGCATACTGCTCTCTGGACGAAAACCACGAAAGGCAGTTTGCGCAATATGGCGCCAACCCGTCGGTGTTGCAGCCGTAAATACGATCAATTGGCGAATTGCAGTTACCAGTGCGCCTTCAGGCACGCTTTTGGTTAGGTGAGACTGGCGCGGTATATCCCACTTATCCGGCAACACACCTAAATATGGTTGGCCTGGCGCAAAACCAATCGTCATCACCCGCACTGGGGTCGCAGCTATCATTGCAACCGCTTGTGCAGACGTAAGGCCCGCCAGTTGGGCGGCCTCGTCCAACTGCGGGCCGTTGTCTCCTCCAAAGGCTGCGGGAATACGCCATAAACGCCGCTGTGGTGGTAAATCTGCCACGCCCCAATTCTGGTGCGTTAATAAATTGGACAAATGTTTTTTGAGTGTCGCGCTATCGATCAATGCCACGTCATAGCGAATAAAGCTTGACGTCAACGAAGTTGAAGTCTCCAATACGCCGTGAATTTCAGCTGCATCGACGCAGGCGCGAAATGCCAGTGCCGCGCGATTTGCAGGCTCGGTGAGTTGGTTTGAGAATGTCACCAACACCCCCGAAAAACCGACATTTTGCAACGTCGGAAAGGGTGGTAAGATCACCATCTCGGCACCGTCGCCACACATCACATCCAATCCTAAATAAACCATAGTCAGGATATGAGACCCTTCCAGATTAGTCAATCTTTCGAAGATCTGGTTGGGCCTTGCTCCAGGTCAAAATTCACTTTGTAATCGCAAGAAAAAAGTGGGCCAGTTCCTGTATCTGGTGGACTGGGTTAGGATAAACGGTCCGTCTCGGATCACTAGGATGAAACGATCTGGCTCAGATCCCCAGCTTTTGCAGTTGTATATGAGAGGTGTCAGTCCGCTGTGTGTTTTGAGACGGCATGCGTGGCTGACCATGATTGTGATAGCCATGTCTTAGTCTTGATAAGACCTTTTCGAGGTCGCCTTCCAGATTGTGCGGTTCATCCGCTCAAGCTGCCTTTTTCTCGAAGAATGTTTTGACTTGGTGAGACGATGCTCGATGCCGTTTGCGGTACAAATCAAGGTAAAACGCATCAGTCGTAAATGCTGTGTGTTCTGATTACGTGGGTGTTCCCAAAACCGGATGCCATAACAGCTCCGGAATGATGCTGGTTTATAGGCTATGGCCACCTGCGCAGCCCTCAAATCGTGGAACAGATAGTCATGCCGAGCCTCACGTCTCTAAAGTGTTTTTACACAGACCACACCACAAAGGAGACCGACTATGACCGCGATTGCAATTGCACAGAATAAACGTGTTTTGGTGGTTATCGACATCGCCAAAGCGCGGCACGAAGTTTTGATTGCTGTTGCGGGCAAGAAGCACCGCCGTTGTTGAACTGTTTTAAACAAGTTTACTGATGTTACCCGCCTCATCGCCGCTTTTAAAGGATTATAGCCACCCAGTGCGCGCAGCTTTTGAAGCTACTGGTCATTACCACCGTGCCTTAGCTTATCATTTGGTAACCGCAGGCTTTGAAGTGAAGCTGGTGTCGTCAGTGGATTTGGCGCGTGCTCGGGTAGCTCTTCATAGCCGCTGGGGTTACAACGATCCCAAGGATGCTCAAGTCATCCTCCACATGATGGAATTTTGGATGAGCAGGTCTACCATGACCCGCTGTTGCGCTGGACAAACGATATTCAGCAATTGTCTAAGACCCATAATATCGCGTTGAAGCTGAAAGCCTGAAGGAAATCTATTCAAATGGTATAATGAAGATAACTCCCTTTAAGGCGTTATCGAAAAATTGTTATTTGATCTGCTGTCATTTTTGCAGCGGTATGATCGTTGGGTTGATAAATTGCGCGCCTCAATAAAACCAAAAGATTAGCATCAACTTTGCTATGTTGGTTTGACGTACAATTCTGTCCTTTTGAAAGTATTAATAACGTCGCTTCACACCCCTTATATACCTTTTTTGCACTTGGTAACTTTTTATCAAAAATATTAACTAAAGTTGTTGAATGTATATAAAGTATGTATTACATACTTAGGTATTGATAATATCAGAATTATAGCCCGGCAGTTCATCTCCCTCAGTCTGCGTGGTTCAAAAATATTTCTTCCATACGCGATTTTAAAAATTACAGCCCGTTCCTTAATTGGAACGGGTTTTTCATTCGGCCCTTATCAACGTTGTGTTCGAAGTGGTTTAAGTTGGGAGCGCGGCGTATAAATTTGCGCTTGGTTGCGTATGACGATTGTGGGGTCAAAATGGGCCTGCCTTACATGATTAAGCTGGTGCAATAATCCCGATATCGGACCAGTTGCCAATCGCTGCACTCTAACCCAGCGACGTTTGAGGCGTGGTTGGACCGGAATACAGAGCCAATATCCTAATTCATGCAATTATCTGAGTATCAAAAATAACCAGAAGACTGGCAACGAATTGGGATCTCGGCCTCAGGACGCTGATATCTCTTTTGTGCTTTGCTTAGGTGAACGAGCAAACACAGAGGGTTTGGTATTATTGTCAGGCTGAAACTTACCGTCTTTCCAGATGCCTCTTTTTACAGAGCCATTTGAATAGTGGCGTGCGCCTTGACCGTTTGGAGTGTCATATCTCCAATAGCCAACATAGCTTTCACCGTCGGCCCACATGAAAGTGCCGAGCCCGTGCCTCATGTCAGCTTTAAATTGCCCTGCGTATTTGTTACCGGTTGCGTAAATATATATGCCCTCACCGTGCCGCTTGTTTGCCATCCATTCGCCGGAATATTTGCTGCCATCGACATAAGTATGGATTCCTATGCAGTGGTCCCAAAATTCTGCCGCCGGATCGCATTCTGGCTGCGCGAGGCCAAAACTAAGAAATACAAAAAAAGCCATGGCGTTTAGAAATAACGTTATAAATAATTTTTTCATTTAAAATCCACTTTGTAAAAATACTTGTTAATTTCAATTTTGTATTCAATTTCATTGTGAGCATTCTTTGGCGCCTGAATACCTGACGTAATAACGGGATTCGCCCTGCCGATAAGTCAGAAGAGCTTGGCATCTAACGATGGGCTGATCCGGATAGATTTGAGCCACTGTCCAATTCTGTGGGCCCCATGTTGGTACGAAATGACGGCGCTCTTTCAGTTTGCTGCTTCGCTTTGAGCTTCTCGTTCAACATAGGTTCAGTTTTTTCAAAACCGCATTTTCCCAAATTTGAGAACTATTGGCTTCAATGGCGATGGCAGGATGGAGCTATATGGCAAAGGAAACTTTAAACTTATCGTGCTTTCTAATTTTTATCTAAAGGGAGGAAAACACGCACTATCTAGGGCGTATTTTTGCCGATATGCTTGCGCAGGCCTGTATGCTCAACTTGGTAGTCACCGGTTCGGGGCGCGGCCTTGATCACTGATCTTGCCGTTTTTAGGCTTTTCTTTGTGTGTCCCGTGCAGCTTGCCTTTAACAGCCGTATCTGACGGTCATACGAGTGATCGTGAGAGGCGTATGTTAGGATTTACAAGCGGTCTTGTAAAAAGCAATTCCGACCCACGCACCGGCCGCTGAAAACAATAAGTTAGGGGCAAACTTTCTCAAACCATTAAAGGGATTTGTTGAGTGTATGTTATACGGCAATATCCAGTCTAATGCGAGAGCGCCAATTAATCCGAAATAGGACCCAAGAACTGCGGCGACAATTATGCCGGTAATGTAGGTGGCTTTATTCATCTAAATACCCTAAATTTTTTAATCAATATTACCTCAAGCAATAATATATTAATAAGTATATGTAAATATACTTAAGTCAAAAATTTACGTGTGGTATGTACTGGTGAATTCTGGTGGACACTTCGATGATTTTCAAACACATGAATGGTTTCAAAAATGAGATCTTACGGCAAATCATTTTGTATTTCTTAAAGGTGACAACTCCACTAAGCGTTGCAAAAACCGAATTTTTGAGTTGATAAAAGGTTAAGTGCTGCTGCCCTGGCCGAGCAGCCAACAGTGCTGAAATTGCACGTTTCATGAATAGAACATGTCTGTAATCCGTGGGAAGAGCCTGCATAAAACCCGGTTAGCGAAGCATTTGTAAAACGCATCTTGGGGTAAGACTGAAATAGGGTATTGCAGGTCTTTCTTTGATAACAGTATCACGCCTGCTTTTTCGTACCATGTAATAGCCAACGCGTTATACGGCGTTTTTATTAGTGGCAAGCCCACTAAGGTTTACAAATATTCGGTAGCTTTGAAATGCGAGCAATACGTCTGGGGCTCTGATCAGGGGTAGGCATGTTTGCACGAGTGGCCGGGATATCAATGATCGAACAATTGTTTATTGAATTTCTTGCAGTCGGGGCCAACCCTCCGGGTTGCGTCTGCTATGGATCATAAAGCCGCAATTTGAATGCTATTGGCAGTATCAGCGAATTAACGGCATTTCATGTCAAAGCTAGAATTCCTTTAGAACTTTGCAGTATCAAAATTTGCAAACTGCCTATACTACCTACTGTTTGCTATCTGTCCGATACGCTTTCCTAAGAGAATACCAAGGCCGGCACCTATGGCATCTGCCCAAAAATCTGCCATCTCACCACTGCGGTTCATATAGGGTTGGATAAGTTCAATCGCCCCTCCTAGGATCAAGGCCGTTAAGAATATAACCTTGCCTCGATTGGGACGCATTAAACTGACGGGAAGAACAAATACTGAAAATGCAAGTAGGTGGTGCAATTTATCAGTCCCGGGGGTTTCGGGCAGTTTTTCGACAGGTGTAAGTGTTGCGAAAGCGATAATGATACCCATGATTATCGTCAAATAGAGATCACCATTCTTGATACACAGTATTGGAAGTTTCATTAGAAAAGGCTCAACCTTCAAGGCACGTTATAAGACGGATGTGTTGCTATTCAGGTAGTCTGGCGTGGACTAAGCGGACAAAAAGATCAAGGAAATACTCTGTTAAATCGTGAGCGCGCGCGGGTTAGGGGGCTTTCGCCAGGTTGCCTGTATCAATTTGAATACGCGTCTTTTGCCCCATGTAGTCAAGTAAGACCCAGACCCGTTGCGTGGTGGCAATCGTTTCAACTGTGGCGACGAATTTGGTGAAGGGACCGCTGGTGATCTCGACTTGCTCGCCCGGTTGCAGCTGTTTTGGCGGCAGTAAATTTCCCTTTGGGTCACATCGCTGCATGAGGCCATAGATTAGATCGAAGGGCAAAGGATGCAGGGTGTTGCCAAAACTTACGAGGCGGCTCACTCCTATTGTACAGTTTATTTTGCGCCAAGGTCCGGTTTTAGGATCAAAACCGACAAACATGTATCCCGGAAAGAGCAGGCCTGGTTTATTGACAAATCGGTTGGCGGTTCTGCGGATCGTCTCCAGAAGCGGTGAAAACGTTGCAAAGCCCTGCCGTTTCAAGTTCCGGTTGGCGATTTTGTGTTGATTGGGTTTAACCTGCAATAGATACCAGTTTTGAGACAGTTCTGGTGCCATGAGAGAAATCCTTGGAATATATTTGAAATTAAAATTTGGATCGCATTTGGGGAGAATGAGGCATTTGAGTTTGGTTATGGGGGCTGTAGCCGTGGATTCGAGATACAGAGATATGGTATGGAGTGTAAAACTTTTCATATAAATCAGTTATTTACGAGGATAGGTAAGGTGAACTTGTCGTAAATTTATGGCTTCAGTCAATAAACTTGTTGAACATATACTTTAGAATAGTTACTGCTCAAAGTAGAGCATTTATGCGATACTATAATTTCATTTTCCCTGTAATCAACCAAGCAGTTGATATCGAAGCCAAGCTTCGTGCGGTAGCCGTGGCAGGCTGTGCTTGATGGCAAGCCGGCGTGAAGAACAGCAAGAAGACATTCGGTTTCGAGTTTTACGTTTGCTGACTGATAACCCACAGATGAGCACGCGTGACATTGCCAACGCGGTGGGGATTTCAAACGGGGCCGCTTTCTATTGCCTGTCTGCGTTGGTTGAAAAGGGTTTGTTAAAACTTGGCAATTTTACAGCGTCCACTCACAAAGGCCGCTATGCCTATATTCTGACCCCCCGTGGCATTCGTGAAAAAGGCGTATTGACGGCCAATTTCCTGAAACGCAAGCGGAACGAATATGATGCGCTGCGACGTGAGATTGCGGCGTTGGAAGATGAAGTGGGCATTTCAGTGGACGAGTGACAATCTTTTGACATGGTCTTTGGATTACATGCGTCAGTTATAGATTTTTATGACCTAAGTGGCGGTTCAGTTCTTTAAAATATGTCGACTTATCAGAGGCTTAAGCCCTTTGATGAGGGCTAGGTTCAAAGCAAATGATTTTCTTAGGTCCTCGTTTGGTTTTCCCAATTAAATGCGTTACAACATATGTTATACATTTTTATCAAAACTGGAAAAACTCAATGACTGTGCTTAAAATCACATCTGTTGGTAATTCCGCTGGCGTTCTTCTGCCCAAAGAGCTTTTGACCAAATTACGGGTCGATAAGGGCGATGTCTTGCATGTTATTGAAACGGAGAATGGCATTGAGCTAACCCCATATGATCCTGAATTTGATGCGCAGATGGCAGTCGCAGAAGACATCATGCGCGAAGATCGTGACATCTTGCGAAAACTGGCAAAATGACGGAGCCGATCTGGATCAATTTGCGCGTCATAAAGGCATTTCATGACAGGCAAATTAACGAGCATGGTGGATTACCGGGGCTGCGCGAAGAGGGATTGCTGTTGTCTGCCTTGTCGAGGCCCGAAAATGCCTATCACCTTTCTGATCCGAAACCAGACATAGCTGATCTCGCTGCCGCTTACGGCTCCGGGCTCGCGAAAAATCATCCGTTCAGTGATGCGAATAAGCGCACAGCATTAATAGCAATGCGTTTGTTTCTAAAGTTAAACGGAGACGATTTAGCAGCCTCACCTGAAGACAAGTATAAGACGATTATTCGAGTTGCTGCGAGCGATATTACAGAAGATAAACTTGCACACTGGATTAGGAAGAACTTGAAAGAGATATAAAGTTGGATCCACGAAGTAGTCATTTACTTCACGGAGTCGGGGGGTCCGATAAGCCATCAGTATGACAAAGATTAGTGGGTATTGAAATTTACCATAAGGCATTGTTTTTCCATAAATATATAAGGGCAATAATGACTTTTTAAACAAAAATTAGGAAAGTGAACAATGCACCGGTTGTCGCAATCGGCTCCGAAATGCCCGCAGAATTAGATGTAAAAGAGGGTAATACTGTTTTTGTTACGCATTCGGATGACAGTGGTTTAACGGTTCTCGCTTATGGCCTAAATCTTTTGGCAGCGCTTGACGCAACTGAAGTGAAGCGTCCTGTTTTTAGGACAGTTTTGTGGATTGGCTAAGATGTACCAGGTTTCTGTTCACGCGTTTTTTCGTATCTCCGCTTGGGTGAAGTATACGTTGTCCGGTGTCCGCTTATCAAGGGTGGTGTGAGGGCGCTCAGAATTGTAAAAAGCAATCGAGGTATCGATGATCTGAATTCGGCTCGATTTGATCTGACACCGCCCGCTTCCCAGCAAGCTGGAATGGGATCGGGGCAGTTGCGTGACGCAGTCTAGTTACTTCTTGCGACGCCATACCTCTGCCTCCTGATCCGGTTGCCGCGGAGGCTTCAAAAACTGAGCCATCCGCGTATACAGCGACTTCGTGCTGATCCCAGAGCCGCTCGACCCCACCCTTGACCGAATACCCACGCTCTGTGACATGCGCCACCGCATCTATCTTGAATTCATCTGAGTGACGAATTTGCCCTGATATTTGCGTCTTCTTTTGCTTCCAAATTTATCAAGCAAAGCATCTACAAGTCTAGGGGCACCTCAGCCTAAACCAAAGATACCCATTGCCCGTTGTTCTTATGTATGTTCAGCTTGTGTAATAGAAGATCTAATCGCCAAAGTTATCGCAGACTTTCAATCCTCTCCAAATCAGAACCGAATTGTAGGCATTTCAGGTATTGATGGGTCCGGCAAATCCACGTTGTCCACCCAGCTTGAACAGGCAGTAGCAAGCAACGATATCCCTGTCGCCGTGATAAATTTTGATGATTAACGGTATCCTAGGCCAATTCGTCATAAGCAGCACGATCAGATCCAAGGATATTTCGAGGATAACTTCGATTATAAAAATCGAGTTTATAAGATTATCGAATCCGCCGTTGCAAAGGTAATCTTTGAAGCGCATTATCCTATTTTGGATCTTGATACGGATCTGATCACAAAACGCCAACTAGCTTTCAACGGTCCTGGTATCATAATTGTAGAGGGGGTTCTTCTATTTAGAAGAGAGTTGCGCGATTGATTTCATTTGAAAATATGGATAAATATTAGCTTCGAAACTGCTATGATGTGCATTCTGAAGAGGTCACGAGATCGAAGAGACGGCGATACAAACGCTATACGTGCACCTTATGAAACAAGATTCTTTCTTGCCCAACGTCATCACCTTCTGCGGGATGATCCTGCCAATTCTGCGGATATTGTTTTCACGCCCAATAACACAATACGGTGAGGCTGACCTGCCCCCCGAGACTTTGACCGGCAAGTTGCAAGGCCTTTGATCATGTTCTCAGTTTGGTAATTGTGAATCTCGACGATGAATGACTCACTCAAAACAATGCTTGGAGTGGCTTACAGAGGTTCGCACCACGCCTGAGAAGTCAAACTAAAAGATCTGGCTGGCAGCCGGTCATCTGCACCCAACGTCCACCGATTTCTAGGCATTCGTTTGGATATAGCTCCTGGTGCTTGCGCCTTTGCTATCCCTGCAAAAGGCTGAGCACGTTTTGTTTTGAAGCGTTTGCTTGCGCCAACATCGCTGTTGAGGCTTGTTGTAAGATTTGGTTTTTTGCCAGTGCGGTGGTTTCAAGTGCAAAATCAGCATCTTCGATACCGCCCTTGGCAGCCGACAGGTTGGCCGAGATATTGGTCAGATTATTGACCGTGTGATTCAGACGGTTTGAAACTGCCCCCAGTTCTGAGCGTTGAGCATTGACCGTCGTGATAGCCAGGTCAATCGTTGCGATCGTCGTTATGGCCGTAGCACCGCTGGCAACAGAGGTTGTTCCTCCCCCCGAACCGGTGCCGCCAGAATCCGAAAGAGCCGTCAAAACCAATGTATCGTCTGCGCCATTCTCTCCAGGTACTACGCTGGCCGTGATGCCGGTCGCACCGGTTTGCGCATTGATGGCATCGGCAGAAGCTGGCAGGTCGTTTGATGTAATATTTGCTGTAATCGCAGCGATGTTGCCCTCGGCAGGCTTTAAGGTGACGGTCGCGGTATCATTGTTGAAAGAGATCACACCATTCGCATCAATCGTTGCTTTGGCCACAGATGCTGCATTTGCGCTATCGATACCAATGCCGCGCTGTCGGTAGGGGCCACCGTATTGATTGGTGACCCGGTACCGGCCACAAGTTTAAGAGAGCCAGTATCGGTATCGATTAAGGCCGCAACGCCATGTGCTGCTGTGCCTGCGCCAGAACCCTGTGCACCAGATCCATCATTAATTGTATCAACTGCATTTTGGAGCGTTGAGGCGTCGGTTGTATCGACGGCTACGATGATATCGCTACCTGGCGTTTGCTCAATGCCAATATCATCAATCGTGGCCGGTTTAATAGGGTTGGAACCGAAACCGGTTATGGTAACTGCAAGCTGACTGTACCCGTTCGTATTCATCACTTGTGCCGCTACCCCATGGGCAAATACCCCGGCCATCAAGGCAGGGTCACCCCCACCCCCATTAATAAGATCCACTACAGTTTGCAGGCTGGACTGGTCAGTTGTGTCAATTTCGAAAGTTACATCATTGGTTCCGTCATTTCCGAAGGTAAGCGTTACGGTATCGCCGGGGGTGACGGGGTCGAACGGAATCCAGCCCGTGACCGTTTGATCAAATGAGCCATGCGGCGTTGCATTGCTGGTCCCGAGGTTCAGCGTGACGGTGCCTCCGGCAGTTGTGGGCGTGAGCAGCGCGCCCAGTGAGGCATCATTTGGATTAATATCAGTCAGCGTGCCGGTTGGTCCAAATCCGCCGGTGGTTGAATCAAAATCCACGTTGATTGTGCTTCCTGCGCCCAGACCGAGGGCGCTGGAACTCATGACATCAATCGTCACGCCTATTTGGTTTTTTTGACCGGTTGCAGCGCCGACTTGGAAAGAAAATGTCTTGCCATCCGCCGCAGACCCAAGGCCTTCACCGGCCCAGGTGGTGGTTGATGAGATCCGGTCGATCTCAGTGATCAACGCATTCATTTCAGCTTGAAGATTTGATCTGTCCTGATCGTTGTTGGTATCATTTGCCGATTGAACCGCCAGCTCGCGCATCCGCTGTAGAAGGTTTTCTACTTCTTTGTGCGCGCCTTCAACTGTGTTTATAAGAGATTGGCCGTCCAGCGCATTGCGAATGGCCTGCTCAGTGCCACGAATTTCGGCACTAAGCCGAGAGGCAATAGCCACTCCCGCCGCATCGTCAGATGCCGCATTTATTCGCTTGCCAGATGACAGCCGCGCCATTGACATTCCCATGTCACGATTGACACCAGACGCCGCGCTAGCCGCCGTAAGAGCAGCAGTGTTGGTCGCAATAGCAAGTGCCATTGATATTATGTCCTGAAGCCAATTCTCATTTTAGTAATAACCTCCGTAACTTATAACGACCAACAATCAAAGAACTTTACACGAAACTCCTTAAAAATATCAGTTGGACTGTTGATGCGCGGTTGTGTCTGATTTGATGGGTGATACCAGATCCATCGGACTAATGTTTAGTCTAGTCCAACGTCAATACACACGCCATCGTTTGACGTTTCTTTTATACTTCCGCCCGTGACATTGAGAGAGCTCTTCCAGCTATGGTATTCCGTCTTGTTTTGTCAAAAACTCAACCCATAATGTTCTTAATTGATACTGTTTTAATCGGTCACAAGTCCCCCGACAGATCGAAGACTGCGTCCGTTTTAAAACTGTTTTCCGGTGTGCAAAGCCATTTAACCCTTGTAGTGACCTCATCAACTTCCAAGAGACGCTCGTGCGGAAATTTTGAGAGCGTGTAGTCGATATGTGCCTGCGCCATCTAATCAAAAATACGGGTCTTAGCCGCCACTGGGATACTGCAATTCACCGCCATATCCAGCTTGGCGCATTCTTTTCCAGCTGATTTGGTTAAGGCGATCACACCGGCTTTCGATGCAGAATAAGCGCTGGCATTGGGGTTGCCTTCTTTTTCGGCGATTGAATCGATCATAACGATACACCCATAGCCGCGCGATTTGATGCCGGGCAATACCGCTTTTTGCGCATGTGAGAACTACCGCCGAGGCTGACATCAAGAATTTGCTGCCAGTCGTTCAGCGGATAGTCTTAGACCAAGGCATTAGTCCAGCAATCCCGGCTGAATTTATCATTTGGGTAATCGAACCAAAGTCGTGTTTTATTTGCTTGATTGGGTTTTATACCGCTTCGTAATTGGTAGTATCGAGGCGAATAAGGCGCCGTGGGACATTCGGTAGCTACTCTTTTGCTAGGGTGAGCGCCGATTCGTCGGTATCGAGCAAAACAAGTTTGCCACCATTTGCGGCAAGACGTTTGGCGCAAGCAGGTCCGATGCCTGCGCTCCGCCGGCTATGATGGCTGTATTTTTTGCGTCGTCATGCTATGTCTTCCTCAATGACTTTAAGTTCTATTTTGTGCATGGTTGTGCAGCGATTTCCATCTTGCAAAAGCGGTCTAATTTACTCGCCGATAAGCCGCGTTCACGTTGAACTTTTTATGAAGTGTCTGTAACGTCAGTGGGCCAATACTCTGCCGGTTTAGTGGGGCAGGAGCCCGAGATGCCTGTTAGAATTAGTCTATCTCACAACTTTCAACCGCTTCAAGCAGTGTTTGCACAATGAGGTATATTCTTTGATGTTTTTATTGGGTTTTATGTAGGTTCATATCAAATTGGGGTCAATTGGCGGGTACCCGCAGTTTTAAAAAGGGGCTATAAGTCTTGTTTCATCCTAGGCATCGGCGCGTTGTATTATGTGTTGTCCGGTTTCCAGTATGCTGCTTGATACGGAAAAATTTGATTGTTTGCGGTGAATTTGATCTGGTGAGTTGCAACGATTGTTAATATTCTTTGGCGTTATTTGAGGAGGCATATATGGCGTTTACGCTTGATCATCGGGACATACGTGAAGGGGTGACAAAACTTTGTTCTGGTTTTGTAGGTGAATACTGGCG
>Ga0206130_10006289_pt1 | contig 13661 bp, 11 predicted proteins | sample Helgoland_Spring_9_FD_148637 | JGI IMG/M metagenome (GOLD analysis project Ga0206130, IMG submission 148637) | Pelagic subsurface seawater microbial communities from Kabeltonne, Helgoland, North Sea - Helgoland_Spring_Bloom_20160512_1 | ecosystem: Environmental > Aquatic > Marine > Epipelagic ... | reverse complement strand
ACTACAATTGCGGGCTGAAGAAATAAACCTGTTCGCCCCCCGCATTCATAGGGGATGTCCATTCTTGCCAAAGCTTCGATCAGAGGAGGTGCTGAAGATCTAACGGAACGAAACAAAACCGCTATATCCCTTGGTCTGCCTCCCTCAGATATATACTGACGAATGGATTCAGCGATCACCTCGGCTTCATCGTCAGGAGTCTCGGCAACCCAATCCTTGATGGCAATACCAGTTTCTTCTCGATGCGGCTCCATCTCTTTTGTAAGCCTATGAGCTATTGATTTGGCAAAAGTGTTGGCATTGGAGACAATACCAGGAACGCACCGTCTATTCTCGTTTAGGGCAATGGTAGTAACATTGGAGTACCTCTGATCGAACTCTATGATATTATCAACATCTGCTCCCCGCCATTGGTAAATGGATTGATCATCGTCTCCAACCACACATAGTTCAGCTCCTTCCAATGATAGAGAATGGATCAGTGCTTCCTGCGAAGGATTCACATCCTGATATTCATCCACAAAGAGGTACTTTAGATTTTCACATACTCGTTGTCTTACCTCTGTATTTTTCATCTCTTGAACCGCTAAGGCGATGATTCTCCCAAAGGTTAAAAATCTAAATCTCTCCAACGATTCCTCATATGCCTTTATGGAATCGTAGAGTGTTTCATTCTGGAGTTCTGATTCGGGAATCAACTCATTGTAAGTAACATCCACGATACCGATGAATTCACGAATAGTTTCCCATTTTCTTCCCCCTAACTTATCCAATCCAATATTGGAGAATTCTCTGGATAAAAAACATGCATGCCCGTGTTCGTCCAGAACATCAAAGTTACCATATTTCGGAACATGATCCTGGATCATTCGAAAACAATACCCATGCATAGTTCCTACGAACATAGCTCCTAATTTCCCAAGAAACTCCTCTCCCATGGATTCCTCGATTCTCAAGCTGACTCGTTCCTTTAATTCAGCTGCAGCTTTTTCAGTGAAGGTAAAAGCGACAATTTCTGAAGGTTCAATACCTTCCTGGACTAAAGAAGCAATTCTGCGTGCCAAAGATTCTGTTTTGCCTGAACCAGCACATGCAACAATTCTCAGATGACCACCCCTGTGCGTTATGGCCTGAGCTTGTTGAGGAGATGGGATAAACTTTGTCATTTAGCAGCTTGCATTCATGAAGATGGCACAAATTTGATCAAGTTAAGATTTTGACTCACTCCCTTAAGTAGTTGATTAAATCCGCTTTAATTGGAAAAACAGACTTAGATGACACATTTGTTTTAAATGGCAGAACTAAGAGCAGTAGATTGGCTCAAATTGACTCGATTTCATAAAGAAATCGCAGAAAGGGGCGAGCGCGGGTTCTTTTCGAAAAGAACCGATGATGATGCTGCGGACAATTGGTCATTCCTGGTTGATTTCAATCCGCCGAATATGGCCGATTCTTGGAAGATTCATACCGATCAACTAGTTAGCCAACCTTTCAAGGGTAAGCTTCTTGGAAATGCCTTTGATACTTTGTTCGTTGGCGGACCGGCATTTTGTACCCCAAAAAAGAATGAAAAAACAGGAACTTGGGATGAATATTGGAACCCAATTTTCTACAGGCAAGTTGCCCACAACAACAATGAGGGGCACATAGAATTATATCCCGATTCAGCCAGATGGAATTTATCTCCTGTTTTTGTCAACGAGGTAGATAGGCTTCAAATTACTCTAGAAAATGGAATAGAGAAGTTTGCCGATGAAGTTATTGAACAGGCCGCTTCACTGGTAAGCTCAAGCCAAGCACCATGGAGTGGGGCAATCATTGAGGTGTTTTGCAGGAAGAGCCCTGATCTTAAAAATTTGTTTCAGAGAGCTTTTAAAAAGTATCCTTCAGGTGCTCCAACAAGTTGGGCAGTGTTTGCTCCCCTTGCTGAATTTTCCCCTCTTACAAGGCATTTAATCAAGGACTATGAAAGATTAGAGACTCAAATACTAGCAGAACCCAAAAGAGTGGGTGGGCTAGTTTGTTTACAAGATCAGCCACGAGAAAAGACAAAATCAAAGATAAAGCCAAACCCTCTCATTCCCCTTAATTCTAGGCAGGAGCGTGCGGTTGCATCAATGCTCGGAAATGACGCTGTGACGGTTGTTAGCGGCCCTCCAGGATGCGGTAAAAGCCAAGTTGTTTTGTCCTTACTTTTAAATGCGTGGGCCGAGGGTAAGAGCGTTCTTTTTGCCAGTAATAATAACAAAGCGGTGGATGTAGTTTTGGACAGATTGCTTAAATTTGAATCAGATTTTCCGATTGCGATTAGGGCAGGCAATATGAAAGTGAATAAGGTTGGAGAGACTCTTCGCAGGATCATGAATATGTGCTCGGATGCTGAAGACGACATCTCTTCGATTAAGGGTAAGCTAACCCGTACAAAAAAGAAAGTCCTAGAACTTGAGCAAAAGGTAACAGCTTTACGAAAGGCGATTGATTCAGGTCTTCCTGCACGAATTTCTGAAACTATAAAATTGATTCTATTAACTATTTCTGAAGAAGAGACATTGGAAACGGAAATCTCTGATAAAAAGAAATCTATAAACTCTGAAAAACCGGTTAAAGGTTCCCTAAAGGCTTTGTTGGAGGAAGCCGAAGCTTTGAGAAAATGGTGGGAGAAATTGGATGAAACTAGAAATGCTTCTCTAATAGACCAATCCAAATTGGATAGCCTCCACAACGATCTGACTTTATTGGAAGGTCGCAAGGATAAGATGATTACCGATTTCGGGATAGATGGACCATTTACTCCCAACACATTAAAAACCAATTACCCTCTCAAACTTAGTAACTGGCAAAAGGAGGCACTCGATATATTAAAAAACAAAGTTTTGTCAGGAAATTCCAGAGACCCGAGTGAGTACTGGTCCAATGAATTTAATGAATGGCAAAAACCCGAAGATGTTTCTGCTGAAATAAAAAATACCGAGAACCCAAGAACGACGGTTCAAAATTATCTTATACAAAAAAGAAAATAATATCGGAGTGTGTAAAATCTCATCAAGAGGATCTTAAAAAAAGAACAACAATCTCAGATGCTTTTGGGGAAATTTCTAAGGAAAATAAGGACAAGTCTTCTCGCATTCTAGACAGTTTTTCGTCGAAAACGCTCTTACTTATAAATGAATGGAAAACCATCTATGGCGATTTAGCCGTAACGCCTAAGCCTTCAATATTAAAGCCATTCGCTAGATCTAGGTATACAAAGAGGTACAAGGAAATACTCGTAATCGAGGGGAATCTTTTTCGCTTATTCCCTCCCTCTATTCGTGCTGAGTTAGGTGAGGTAACTTTTGAATCTAGGAGAAAATGGAATACTTTATTGGATCTGGTTTCAGATTGGGTGGAAATCACAGAACATTACCACAAGAACTCCCTTCGTTTGTCAGAATTTGTAGCTGATCTTAACGATTTAAAAACCTCTCATCCTAATTTTTCTAAGATTGATGATGTCCTGAATTTCGAGGATTGGGAGCAAATGATTAACCTTATGGAAAGTCGTTTGGAATTAATGGGAAGAGCTAAAGTTGCGCACCTTGAGTACCAAAGATGGTTCGAGGCTGCGAAAAGTATGCAGGAGCTTTACCGTTCATTTGATTCACTCATAACCGCTGATCCTGTTTTGGAAGTTTGGAGTAAAACTTATGCATTGGATCTACACGCATGTTTGGAGCGGATTGCAAAAAAGTTTTCGATCAATGAAGCAAAAATGCTCTCTCAATATTTAAACACATTGTCTTTTGAAGAACTTAATTCGTTCTGGGAGGGAGCACAAAACGCTTATGCTGAAATTGATAAAACGAAACAACAGATAAAATCAATTCCTCCTCAGGGTAGTCGTATGACTGACTGGTGGAATAGCGGAAGTGTTGTATCAACATTCCTGAAATCTTTACCTGAAATCAAGGAGTGGCCCAACGATGATAGTCTCCCGTATAAGCACATCACTGCTATTGAAAAATGGTTGGAAGACTGGAATGAATTTAAGGAATTTGAGAAAGAAAAAACAAATCAAGTAAACACTGTTAGAAGTAGAAGGTCCACTGGCCTGGACAACCTGGTTGATCTGCTTGAGAGAGCAGGTGAGCTCAATTCCGATGTGGAGGATTTAATTAAGTTGTCCAAGAAATCCAAGATAAGCGAATTCCCTGCACATCAGATACAGAAAGCAGTTGAGCATATTGATGAAATTAATCTTAAAAACCGTGCAGAAGTAGCTGAGTCCAAGCTAAGCAATTTATCGTTTTCTTTGGCAAAGCACCAATGGCTAATCAGATTAGTAGATGATGATGAATCAAAAAAAGCGGTGCATGACCTTATCAGAATTTACAGACAGAACCAAAATCAGTTACCGGAAGAAAGCTATCCGTTGTTTGAGTCTGCTCTCAAGCTTGCTCCAATCTGGATTACGGTTCCGGCTTCTTCCCAGTCAATACCTGTAAAAGATGGAGCATTCGATCTAGTCGTAATTGATGAAGCGACTCAATGCTCAGTTACCAATTTAATTCCTTTGTTATACCGAGGAAAGAGACTTGCGATTATAGGTGATGAAAACCAGTTAAGGTCGATCCCTACATTATTTAAGTCAGAGGAAACTCTTCTTGCAAAAAAACATGATGTAGAGGATGTCGTCTCCATTTTAGGACATTACGATCAGGATGTTTTTACTGCGGGTGTTGAGTCCTTACCAGCTAGGTCAGCAGATATAGTTTCTTTACGAGATCATTACAGGAGTCACCCCCAGATTATTGGTTTTTCCAATCAGCAGATCTATCAAGGCAGGTTGGAGTTGAGAAGGGATTTTCTCAAAGATTTCAGCGAGGAAGATGGAGTCCATGCAATTCAAGTAAATGGACAATCATCTCGAGGTCCCCGGAATCGAAGCTGGATTAATCTAGCTGAGGCACAAAAGATCACTGAACTCATTTCTGAAAGTCAAAAAGTAGCGGGAGGTAACAGTTCTGTTGGAGTGGTTACGCCATTTTCAGCTCAGGCTAATTTAATATCTGAAATGCTTGAGAAGAACTGCCCAGGCAGCAGTATAACTGTAGGAAATGCTCATGTTTTTCAAGGTGACGAACGAGACATCATGTATTTCAGTCCAGTCGTTGCTAGTGGTATCACAGATGGAGCATCAAATTGGGTCGGGAATCCACCGAACCTAGTTAATGTTGCTGTAACGAGAGCACGTAATTCACTATATCTTGTGGGCGATATTTTATCTCTTTCAAAAAGACGAGATGTATTAGGGGAGCTTGCAAGGTATTCTCAGGTCGTCGACATGCTCAGAGATCCGAACAGGAAAGATAGAAGTCCGTGTGAGTTATTTATGTTCTCTATGATGTGTGCTGAAGGTTGGAATCCGCAGGTTCAGTTTCAGATTGGCGACGCTTGGGTTGATTTTCTCTTGAAGGCTAAAGATGGCAGGAAGATTGTTGTTGAGACCGACGGTAAAGTTCATGACGACCAGAAACAAAAAGACAAAGCTAGGGATGCATATCTGATGGCTAAAGGTTACACTGTTCACAGAGTTGCCTGCAAAGATGTTTTTGATCTCCCCCGGGATACGATTGCAAGAGTAAGAGAAATAATGGAGGAGTCGTATGAATAGGGTGGAGTTAAGTGTCATAACCTTGGTCCTATTCGATTTGGTTATTCTCTAAATTCTGGGTAATTTATATAACGCAGAGAAAATGAAATTGCATGCCTGATGCATTTTTTTCTTGAACGCTTGCTTCTAATATGCTATAAAATATGACTTGTCAATAAATTACATAAATTAATTTTTGAACCTTGGTAACTGCAATATCGACCTCTACAGCCCGTATGGCTTTCCCGACTGATTTCGTCGACCCATTGAGTGTCTATTCTTTATCCGAGCTTTTATTGGCAAGCGACATAGCCTTCTAGGCTGCAATATCTCCACTCTGTTTGGCTGGTTGTTTTTCAGTCAGCTCTTGCAGGCGGTGGTCCGGGTCCCATCTAGAAATCAATAAACCAAAGAAAGGAAAGTCATATGTGTATCGTGAGCTGTGTAACCAGTAATCTTAAGAATAGTTTACTAGATCAAGTAAGTGGGGGGAGATGCCTTGTGCATGATCTGCCAAATGTGGAAAGCGGAGCCTTCTAAGAAGGATCAACTCTTCGTTTCGTTCTTTTCCAACCAGATCTAATTCAAACTATGCTTACATTAAAAAAACTCAGTGAATCTTATGAAAACACCCATCCGCAATATACCAATCCTCTTAGGTATTATAATTTTAAGGATAAGGAACTAACCCGGATTAAAAAAGATGCTCTCCGGCCCTACCTGGAATGCCTCGAAGGTAAAATTGTAATCTACAAAGAGCGGTTCATCTCATTTGTAGTTCTGAGTAATGTAACCGTAAATGACAGAGGGTTTGAGGCAGTTGTCCGGGCATTAGATACCATATACTTGCCATCATATTTTCACCGGGACATGGAGGGACGTACCTGGAGTGTAGCAGGATGCTGGGAAGGAATCGGTTCAAGTAACGGAAGGGTCTCATGCCTTTATGTTAACTGGTCGATTTTACCCGAGGACCACTTGGTTAAGTATATTGAGAAGATTTATTTGGAAGAAGGCAAGGTAGCAGCCACCAAGGCAGCAATAAACATTTTTAACCGATAATTTTGTTATGAAAATTACCAGACGAGCAAAGAAAAGATTGTTAAAGCAACGAGCTAAGCGACTAAGGGAATTAACTCTGCCTACACCAATTGTAATTTACGGTAATGTAGGCCATAGAGGCGGATTAACAAGTGTCTTTGGTGGATTAGCTCCACTGAAAAACAACAAAATACAAGGCTGTAACCATAAAATAAGGGGAGTTAATTGTGGCCGCCATACCGTTGGTATCGAGGATAAATGTGACCTACATCTATAAAATTATGAAAGCAGAAGCAGCAATCAGTATAGCAAACCAAATCATCGACCTTCTTTCATCTTGCAGAGGCAAAAGAGGAATTCTAACTGTATTTAATATTCCTGTAAAACTGAGGCGAGACCTTTCTGAAGAAGAAATGCTTAAGGTTCTAAATTGGATGAGGAACCGTCAGAAAAGTCGTAATTAATTTTTAGCTGTAATCTAAATTGAATGAAGAAGAAAAATACTAAAAAAAATCGTGCTAAAAAAAAGGTACCCAAACTTTTTAACAGCACGGATTTGATAAATAAAATCCGTCAAGAGGTTGTTGGAGAAAACTATTTTTTAAAACAACATATTGATCTTATCGCTGATTGTGTTCTCCAAGTCGGCGGTATATACGAATGCATTAAGGAATCCTTTTCCCTTCGAATAAAATCGATTGATGGATTCATACAAGATGGATGTATCACAGACGCCCAAAAACTCTTAATCGACCAAGAAAAAAGACTAGATGATTTAATAGAAAACGATGAAGTCACTAAAAGGGAAAATGAAATATTAGATCAATGCACAAAAAATCACAAAGTGATTCAATCATCCATGGAAGATGAATTTAAGAAAAGTGGTATCATCGAATTCATCAATTTCGCCAACGAAAAACATAATGAATATATTGAATCTATAAAAGATAAAGCAAAGGAATATAATAATGATATTGTAAATGAAAGATTGGGGTCTATCACAAGCAAAGAGAGCGTTGCTTGTGTAATAAAAAATGAACTTTGGAATTCGTATCTCGAAAATAATAATTTAAAAGAAATAATATGTGACTTTAAGGATTTAGCTATTAAGGTCCTTCAGCATTTAGAGGTTCGAAAAAACTTTCATGATTATATAATATATTATCAGAATGTGCACAAAAGACAGGTAAGAGAAATTAAGAGTCCCACATTATCAATCACTGGAGTTTTGCCTTGGAGAATACTTCCTAATGAATCTGCCTGGAGTGAAATCCAAACTATATTAAGTAAAGAATTTAACTCTGGTAGTATCAGTCAGATGGAATTCGTTGCAGCTAAAATAAGGTTACAGAGAATAATAGAACTAAGTCCCAAAAATATTTACAAGGGAATTGATTCTTTTTCTGATTACTTTGCTCTTACCTTTGATAGATACGAAAAGGTTGTTTTTGAAAGTATAAAGTATGGAAATGCGATTTATATAGTTCAGGGAGACTGGAGAGTTCTATCTCAAAAGAGTAAAAGTGAACTAAGGGAAACTCAAAAAGCGACTATTATTCGGCATGAAGGCGACTGGTCAAATAAGTTAAAAAGACACCTCGGTTATTTTAGAGTACACTAATAGAATATTTAAATTTCATTAATTTTTTAGATTCTTCAATTTTCAATCCCCTTTCCCCTTTGCAAATTTTAAGGAGTTTTGGTGCGCTGTTCAATAGGTTGTAAAAAGTGCTTAGAAGTATTTTAGTAATTAACTCCAATTGAATATGCACAGGGGCTTTTACCTTATTTTCAAATCCACTACCAATATCAAAGAATAGGCCCTAGCGGTTATTTATTTTCGCTAAATACTCTTATAAATACCGCGCAGGTTATGTAAGTTATTTTTAGAAACACTCTTACTTTTTCTTAAATATTTTTTATAAACTTTCTCAAAAAAAACTTACATAACCTGCACTACCTCTTTGATCTAAGAGAACATAGATAGAGATGAGTGTGTTCTAAAATGCCACTTTCTAAGAACTCTTCTCATTCGCTCAAGGTAATCGTTATGTCCGTAGTTTTTACAATGAACATCAACGATTCTATCGCTTGCATGGTTTAATCTTATTTTTCCGATTCTTTTCTTAAAGTCTGGTGTACAATCTAGGGGAATGTCTTTCGGAGAATAAGCTAAAAAGATATTCCCTTTCATCGAAGCTAGAACGCGCGACCACTCTTCGTAATCAATTTCGGGAACTGCACTTGCTAAATAAATTACATCCTTTAACGGAAAATAGCTTCTTCTTTTTTCATTTCCACTAGTGAGTGCTTCATGAATTAAAAGAGTACCTAACGAATGCCCGATTAGAAAAATATCATTACCTCTTAGGTCTCCATATTTTTTAAAAATTGAATCTATAAATGATCGTCCTTTATCTTTAGCTTTTTTTTCAGCTGACTTAAAATCTAGAGCTTTAATCAAAGGATATAACAACCACGGTTTACCAGGAGGTAATGGAATAAAAGGACTTCCGGATGATTCCCAGTAACAAAAAACTACTCGGCCGCTAAATCGAGCTTTCTCGAGATAACTTCTGTATTCATTTATAAAACTATTCTTTGTTTTGAATTTTATAGGTTTAAAACCATGTACAAAGAATACGATTTGTTTCGAATTAGAACCCTCTTGAATCTCAATGAACTCCATTGTGATATTTGAATATTTCAAATATCATAGGGAACCAAGTATTTAATGCTAAAACGGAAGCTTATGCCGTTATCTTAATTTGTAAAAGATCCTGCTTTCGCGTGTCGTATTTCACAATACGCGTACCCCGATACTCAAATTTAAAAATTAATCTAGCTTAACCGTGTATGTCCTATCAGGATTTTTAGTTACTTCACCGGTCATTAAATCTACTCGGTTTTGGAGCACTCGACCCAGTGAATTAGAAGCTTTAAATTCTCTTCTGTATGATTGGTTTCGTTCCACAATGTGGAGTAATTGTGCGGCTGTTCCAGTCCAAGTCGAATCTTTTTGCACTTTCGGAAGTGAGTCTTCATTTCCAAAGAAAAAATTTGTATCTAACCACTGTTTTAATGAATCTTTGATGACACACATTTTTTGTCCATTATAAGAAGAATCCTCCGCTTGTTGGAGGGCATTGGGGTGATGATAAGCCCCAACCCCCATCCTCTGCTCCTTGCATTTGTGTCGTGCTTTAATCTTAAACTCATTTAGAAGATAATAGATTAAAGCAGGCATCTCTTTTTTGAGTCTGTCCATAAATCTTTTTTTCTGAACAGAAGTATTCGTTGCCATGGGCATTTTTGCCTTACTACACCACAGGAGGCTAACCTTGTTTTTAGTACTTTCATCAATTGGTGGTATCACTGCCATTGATTCTGAAGTGGAATTGCAAGAAATGGTTAGTCGCCAAAGCGGATTGATGGAAATTGCATCTTTGTAGAGGCCTCTTATTCTGTGATGTTCGTTTACAGCAATGCTCTTTGCGTGTTCACGGATTGAATCTTTAACCTTCTTGGAAGAATCTGCAAATCTGTCTTCGATCACAAGATGTGGGCATCCTGCCAACTCGGAATTGAATTCAGTTAGCCCAGTGATCCATTGAGTAGGATCTTCCACTCGTTCGCCGAAAATATAACTTAATATTCTCTGCAAAAGACTTTTTCCCGCCGCAGGTTCTCCTATTAAAACGAGAACCTGACCGGGTGCCCATGAATAAGAATAATATGCTTCTAGCCAAATTTTGAGCCAGCCTAAGAACCATTCAAATTGGTCTTTGCCGAACATATTGAATAAGACTTTTTCTAGAGTTTCCCAATTTCCTTTTTTAGGATCAATTCTTCGTTGTTCGGCCGGTACTAAAATCCTGTTATCAAAGCTGCCAGTTATACCTACAGGATGGCCCGCTACCTCTAGGCATGCCTCAATTACTTTGTTAAATTGAATATCATGAATAATGCTCTTTACTTCCGATTTCGAGAAGCCTTTGGATGCAAATTGTCGGCTTATGAAGTCCCTTTTGTAAGGAGTATATTTACCTCTTGAGTCTTTCATCAAAAACTTGTCCATTTTTGGATGAAAAAAAATACCTTGCGTCGGATCCTCATAGAATTCTTCAAGCTTGGAATATTCGTTATCAATAGTTATCTGATTCATCGTTTAAGCCTTTAAAAATAAACATTGTTGAGTATTGCCGTTTGATCTCAAAGCGTTTGGTGTTCGGGCAAATTGTTCTGGTAACCACATCCTGGGATCCGCACCAATCGATACTGCAAGATTCATGAATTTCCAGTTGAGAACTTCATCTTTTGAAGCTTTAAACCATGCGTGTAAACTTTTGCCGCCTGAATTAACAATCATTCTTAAATCACCTCCGACGAATTTATTTAGATAGCGAATAAGAGATGATTGTTGATTATGTAATAATTTTTCATCATCGAATTCGATAACTAAGAATTTTCTTTTTCCGACAGCTGCACGACAATGTCCGGACAGCCGACCATTTTTGGTTCTAGCTAATTTTTTCCTATTTGGATTTGGAACTATCTGCTCGGCGAAACTTTTGATTTTAGAGAGTTTGCTTACATTAAATCTACTGACGACTCCGGTGCAAAGTAAGTCTTCTTTGTCAAAAAGATATGACAGTACTTCTCTGCTGTTTAGTCCTGAAATTGAAATGGGAGATTCAGATATAATTTGCTGAATTTCACATGGACCGCGCTCTCTTATTATATCAGAAATTTTTCTGCGGTCTTTTGGTATTTTTGGTAATGGCATGGACTCTGGCCATTCCTCTTTAAATTGAACAATATCATTCTGGTTCCTGAGTAATGGAATGCTTGTTTCGATGTCATTTCTGTGAGAGTAGGCATTTTGAACGGAGTCTAATATTTCCCTGAATTCAACTACTCTCCTTAGGTTTGAACGATCAATTTTAGCCTGGATGATTTCTACTGTTTCCTGGCTAGTGTAATCGTATCTGTTTCTTAAAAACATTGCTCGCCCGAAAATCCATCCATGGATCCCTTCCATAGGAGGATCTAATAGCAAATCTGCTGCTTTACTGATTTTATCTTTCATTGCATGCGAAAGTTGGTCCCCCGTTCAGTCTATAATATAACGAATGCGGTACCGGTACTGAAATGGTACCCGGGGGCAAAAAATTTTGGATTTAGCTTTCTCAATGTCTATCGAGAAAAGAATCTATGTCTTTGAGCCGAAAAATAACTCGTCCTCCTACTCGGACAGATGGAATCTTTCCAGCCGCGGCATCGCCTCTAACTTTTCTTTCAGAAATCCCCAGGTAAGCGGAGAGTTCTTTTGCGTTCATATTTAAAGGAGGATTAAACCTAATCGATGTTAAGTTTCCCGCTTTTTGCTCAACAATTCTCATGTTTGCCATGAGGATTATTTTGCTAAACAAAACAATCTACAGCAATAGGTTGTATTTTCTTTTCTTAATATGAATGACCATGAATTCAGTATTCTAAGCAAATCTTATAGTCCTTGAATCATTTATAGCTGGGAAAAGAGCGAAGTATGCCTTGGCATCGTTTTTTGTGGCTAGGTTTCTATAGTGATCGAATAATACATCGTCACCTGTCTTGTGACCCATTTGTACCGAGGTCTTAATTGGGTCGCCTTGTAAGGCAAAGTGGTAAGTTCCAAAGCTATGCCTCATCGCGTTTCTTTTCCAGTGGGATTTGTAGCCGCCTTTTACTTTCTCTATAAAACCGCACCTAATTAGTAGGGATCTGAAACGTCTTTGGTAATCGTTCTCGAATCTGTTTGGGGTAATTGGTCCAGATTTATCAGTGCACTGTAATAACCACTCTGCGGCATTGGTCGGAATTTCCACGCGTCTCATTCTTCTTTTCTTTGCAATCTCTCTCGGGACTATTAAGTGAGGATCACTATCATCTAGGTTTAAATTACCCCATTTGAGTTGTTTTATTTCCTCTGTCCGAATTCCGCAGAATAGACCTAATACTATAGCAGGGAGGAGCTGTAGTTCAGGGCTGGAATGTGCAGTATTTAATAACAACTCGGCTTCTTTTACTTCGAGGATACCTGGTGCATTCCAGTCATCTCCTGATCCTACTATCTCTTTTATATCCTCCTTTGATAAATCATCAAAAGGATTGTCGAGGATGTACTTTCTTTGTTTCGCAAACTTGAACACTTCGGACCAAATGGACCTATAATTTCTCAAAGTTCTAAAGCTTCTGCCAATGCCGAGTAGTGATCTTTTCAGGTCTTTCCCTGAGATTTCGTTAATATTTGAATCTCCTAGGAGGGCAGCAAGCATCTCAGCTCTCGCCCGGGCATCTCTTAGGCTTCTCTCTTTTAGGTCTCCTTTAGCACTTCTCCTCTCTTTAATGAGAACAAACTCTCGAGCAACCTCGTGAACCTTTTTGGTCCCACCCTCAGGGCACATGCGTTTAATTCCAAATTTCACAACTGCAAGTAATTCGAGATCGTTTTTCTTTGCTAGTTTCCACGCTTTAACGGCTTCTTTTCTCTCTTCCTTCGATAAGTCTGAGAAGTCTTCACCAAGTGTTCGGAAGTTATCCCATTCTTGTTTGGCAAAAACCTTCGCTTCCTTTTCGGATCTGAACTGGATCATCTTCCTTTTCCCCGAGGCCAATCTTGCTGGTATTGTCACTCGGTAAGATTGACTCGTTACGCGATTCGCGACTCGCGAACTTTGAGATTCATTAGAGACCAAAGAAATTTTTATCCCAGAGTTCTTTGGATATTCATATGTTCCATTATCTGCGGCCATACACTATGATATGGAAGTATTTGCAGTGGTGCAAACATATTGCTAGGAAACTGATAGGAAAAAACCTACTGTTACATAAGTCGTTGATTATTATTTGAAACTTTGGTGGAGGTGGCGGGAGTTGAACCCGCGTCCCGCAATACTTCCCGTTCGGTGTCTACGTGCGTAGTTTGCTTATTAGTTTTGGTCCGGTG
>Ga0206130_10006288_pt1 | contig 13663 bp, 13 predicted proteins | sample Helgoland_Spring_9_FD_148637 | JGI IMG/M metagenome (GOLD analysis project Ga0206130, IMG submission 148637) | Pelagic subsurface seawater microbial communities from Kabeltonne, Helgoland, North Sea - Helgoland_Spring_Bloom_20160512_1 | ecosystem: Environmental > Aquatic > Marine > Epipelagic ... | reverse complement strand
CGTCGCATGGACGATGCGCCAATATGTGGACGAGACCTATGTTGTTTCAGACAATGAGCCGGACACTGAAAGCTCGTTTTCACTGGGTGATGAGCCTGACAATTTTTACTTTGAGATTGATCCACAAACAGGTGAGCTCACGCCAAAAGACTGGTTCACTGCAAATCGAACCGACGCTTGGGACGAAGATGAAGATTTCATCTACAATGTGACGCGCATCACAACTCCGAGCGATGGAAGTCCAGCAACAACAGAATTGCTCCGGTATGAAGAACAATCGGATGGGCCTTTGGTCCTGCTGGGCGATGCAGATGTAGATGACGAGCCCGAAGATGACGGGCCTGCAGAGGATGATCCAAGCGAAGACGATCCAATTGAGGATGATCCCACCGATAGTGATCCTGAGGAAGACGACCCTATCGAGGATGAGCCAGATGACGAAGGTCCTGCCGACGAGGATCCTCAACCAGCGCAATCGAGCTTTTCTTTGGGCGATCACCCGGACAATTTCTATTTCAACATCGACACTGAAACAGGGGAAATCACGACCAAAGGGTGGTTCTCTCCGAGTTTGCTAGATGCATGGGACGCGGATGAAGATTACATCTACGACGTCACACGCATCGAAACCCCGAACGATGGCAGCCCGCCTACAACCGAGCTTGTTCAATACGACACCGAAGCTGAGGGCGTTCTGACAATACTGGACGAGTCTTTGCCAACCGGTGATCCCGACGTCGACGAGGATCCGATGGATGACGATACAGATCCAACGGATCCAACCGAGGATGATACGACAGGAGAAGACCCAGCTGACGACGAACCAACTGGCGATGATCCAACACCGACGCTTACGTATCAACTTTCCGGCTCTGACGCCTTTTTGTTTGAGATGGATAGCACGAACGGCGATGTCAGCACGAAAGACTGGTTCACCCCCGATTTTGCCGATGCATGGGATCAAGATGAGAACAACATCTACGAGATCACCTGCACAGGTTTCGATCAGACGGACACTGTCGCATCCCGTGAATTCATCCGCTACGAAGTGTTACGCACAAATGAGTTGATACTGGTTTCAAGCGATGATGATATTTTGTTGCCTTTGATGGGAGGGTACGCGGAGGATAGTCCTGACCAAGCAGAATTGGACGACGTTCAAGAGCTGCTCGACGCATAGGACGCATTCAACAGGCCTGCTCACCCCTCCAACTCCGCCGCCAAGAACCGCTCGAACGCATCCATGTCCAGCTCTTCGAACTGACCAAAGCTTTGCATCCACACGGATGCGTCTTTCATAGCGTTGGGTTCAATCTTGCACCATTTCACGCGGCCACGCTTTTCTTGAGTGATCAGGCCGGCTTTCGACAAGATACCAAGGTGTTTGGAAATAGCGGTCAGGGACATCTCGAAAGGCTCGGCCACATCGGTGACAGCCATGTCATCCTCTAGCAGCATCGACAGGATCGCGCGGCGGGTGGGGTCAGCAAGGGCAGCGAAGGTGGTGTCGAGAGTTTGGCTCATGCAGCCATAAACGCAAAGCGGCGATATTCGTCAACCAAATGGTTGAATATGGATAAGGCGCTGAATTGGCCAATACTGAGGGTGTGCAGAACTGTCGCAGGCCGGAAAATTATTGAATTTCTTAAACTTAACAGAGACTTACATAACGCATCCGCTCTCTTGACTCGGAGCGCTACCAGACATAGCACTCACGAGAACTTCGTGGGTAGGATTTGACCCGTTGACCGAGCCTGACAATCAAGACCGTCTCAAGCAATTGGACGACCGGATCGCCAAGGTGAAAGCAGCGAGCACGCCAAAACCTGCCTCGGAGGAGCACTATAGTCAGGCTCAACAAGGCTGGCGCATGGTGACAGAGCTCGTAGCCGGTCTTGGGATCGGTTTTGGCATCGGATACGGATTGGATGTGCTCTTTGGCACGCTGCCGATTTTCATGGTGCTGTTTATAATGTTGGGTCTCGCGGCCGGTATCAAAACGATGATGCGCACCGCACAAGAGATCCAAGACCAACAAATGTCTGCTCAAGCGGACGCGCAGAAAGAGGACTGAAGCATGGCTGAGGAAAAAGGCGCACTTGTTTTCCACCCAATGGATCAGTTCATCATCAAACCTTTGTTTGGCGATGGCCCGATTGGTATGTTCACAATCACGAACATGACGCTTTGGCTGGCGCTCGCTGCGGTATGCGTCATCGGCTTGTTGGTCATCGGCACATCGCGCCGCGCGGTCATCCCTGGTCGTGCACAATCGATCGCAGAGATGATGTACGGTTTCGTCTACAAGATGGTCGAAGACGTAACAGGCAAAGACGGGATCAAATACTTCCCATACATCTTTACACTGTTCATCTTCATTCTTTTTTCTAACTTCCTTGCTCTGATCCCGATGTCGTTTTCACCAACATCACACATCGCGGTTACAGCGGTTCTGGGTTTCGGCGTCTTCTTCGTTGTGACAGCCATCGGCTTTATCAAGAATGGCGTAGGCTTTTTGGGTCTGTTCTGGGTGTCTAGCGCACCGCTTGCTCTGCGTCCGGTTCTCGCACTGATCGAGGTTATCTCTTACTTTGTTCGCCCTGTAAGCCACTCCATTCGTTTGGCTGGCAACGTCATGGCGGGCCACGCGGTTCTGAAGGTTTTTGCAGGTTTCGCTGCGCTGACAGCAGTCGCGCCATTGTCGATCCTTGGTGTTGTCGCGATTTACGGCCTCGAAGTGCTGGTGTCCGCGATCCAGGCCTACGTCTTTACTATCCTGACATGCGTTTACCTAAAGGACGCATTGCACCCGTCTCACTAACTAATGTGGGTGCGTGACATCACGCACTCTACACATCTATCTAAACTTCCAATCGTAAGGAGAAATACTATGGAAGGCGATCTCGCACACATCGGCGCAGGACTTGCAGCAATCGGTTCCGGCGCAGCCGCTATCGGTGTTGGTAACGTAGCAGGCAACTTCTTGGCTGGCGCATTGCGCAACCCATCCGCTGCTGCTGGTCAGACAGCAACACTCTTCATCGGCATCGCGTTCGCAGAAGCACTGGGCATCTTTGCATTCCTAGTCTCCCTTCTGCTTATGTTCGCAGTCTAAGCCGACTGATCTAATCCTTACGCGCGGGCGGCTTGGCAAACGTTCAGGCCGCCCGATGTAGAGAAAAGTTCCGACGGAGGACGACATGGCTACCGAAACAACAGGTGCCGTCAGCTCATGCGTAGGTCCCGATGGCTCAGCCATCGGCATGCCGCAGCTTTGCTTTGAATGGTTCCCAAACCAGATTTTCTGGCTCGTTCTCACTCTTGTAGTGATCTTTCTTGTCCTGTCCCGCATCGCGCTTCCGCGCATCGCTGCGGTTCTGGCAGAGCGTTCAGGGACGATCACCAATGACATCGCCGCCGCTGAAATGTTGAAAAACAAAGCAGGCGAAGCGGAAGATGCGTACAACAAGGCCCTTGCAGATGCACGCGCAGAAGCGCAAAACATCGTGGCAGGTGCCAAAGCAGAGATTCAAGCTGATCTCGACGTGGCGATTGCGAAAGCAGACGCAGAGATTTCCGCGAAAGCTGCTGAATCGGAGAAGGCAATCGCCGAGATCCGTGCCGGCGCAATGGCAAGCGTTGAAGAAGTCGCCAAAGACACAGCCGCAGAGATCGTCTCTGCGCTGGGCGGCAAAGCAACAGCAAAAGACGTGGGCGCGGCTGTCGCTGCCCGCATGAAAGGGTAAGTCATGCGCATTACATCACTTGCACTGCTCACCGCAGTAACGGCGCAGCCTGCTTTCGCAGCGTCTGGTCCGTTCTTTTCGCTCGGCAACACAGACTTCGTCGTATTGCTCGGCTTCTTGCTATTCCTCGCGATCATCGCTTACTTCAAAATCCCTGCGCTTCTTGGCGGCATGCTTGATAAGCGCGCCACTGACATTCGCGACGAATTGGATGAAGCGAAAGCCTTGCGTGAAGATGCACAGAAATTGCTCGCCTCTTACGAGCGCAAGCAAAAAGAAGTGCAGGAGCAAGCAGATCGTATCGTCGAAGCGGCTAAAAAGGACGCGGCTGTCGCTGCGGATCAAGCGAAAGAGGATCTCAAAGCCTCCATCGCGCGTCGTCTTACGGCGGCAACAGACCAGATCGCTTCTGCTGAAGCAGGTGCCATCAAAGAAGTGCGTGACACAGCCATTGGCGTTGCAATTGCAGCTGCGAATGACGTGATCGCGAAGCAGATGACTGCAAAAGACGGTGCCGCGCTTATCGATGACGCGATTGGCGAAGTATCCAGCAAGCTGCACTAAGCACTTTTACAAACAGTTCTGAATTCGCCCGGCCTTCGCGCCGGGCTTTTTCTTTTTCATCTTCCTGTTTTCAGAAATAGCCTGAGGGTTCGAGCCGCTTTAGCGGCTCATCAAGCGTATGTAATTGCACGCTCATCTTGACTCTTAACGCTTCCCACACAACGATGCCTAAATGACATCAAACTCCCTACGCCCGATCACCGAGAACCCCGATCTTGGTATCACGATGCCCGATGGCACACGCCTTTCTGCGCGTACTTGGATACCGGACAACGCAACAGACGCCCCCGTTCCTGCGATCCTCGAGTTTCTGCCCTACCGCAAACGCGATGGTACGACCGCGCGCGATTGCCTGACGCATCCTTACTTTGCCAAGCGCGGCTATGCCTGCATCCGCGTCGACATGCGCGGGAATGGAGATAGCGAAGGGCTGATGGCGGACGAATATAGCGCTCAAGAACTCGATGATGCCGTCGAGACAATCAAATGGCTCGCCACACAACCGTGGTGCAACGGCAATGTCGGGATGATGGGAATCTCTTGGGGAGGTTTTAACGCGCTACAGGTCGCAGCCCTCCAGCCCGATGCGCTGAAAGCGATCATCACGCTGTGTTCCACAGTGGATCGCTACGCCGACGACATCCATTACAAAGGCGGCTGCCTGCTGAATGAAAACCTTGGGTGGAGCGGGACGATGTGGTCTTATTCCTCGCGCGCGCCTGATCCTGCGTTGCGCCCGGATGATTGGCGCGAAATTTGGCTTGACCGGCTTAAGAATGAGCCATTCCTTGCGGCGACATGGCTCGATCATCAACGACGCGATGCCTATTGGCAGCACGGCTCAGTCTGCGAAGACTACACTGCAATCAAAGCCGCAACGCTTGCCGTTGGGGGTTGGGGCGACGCCTATAAAAATGCACCACCTGCTTTGATTGAAAACCTCGATGCACCTGCAAAAGCGATCATCGGGCCGTGGGTCCACAAGTATCCGCATTTTGCGATTCCAGAGCCACGTATTGGCTTCCTGCAAGAAGCCCTGCGCTGGTGGGATCATTGGTTGAAAGGGATCGATACAGGGGTTGAGAATGACCCGCTCTACCGGCCCTACCTGATGGGCTCTGTTACGCCAAAGTCATGGTACATAGAGCGTGCAGGCACTTGGCTTGCGATCAATGAAAAGCCGTCAGACCTTGCGCGCGAGACGTGGCATCTTGGCGATCACGCGCTTCAAGACACAGCTGAGTCGTTCGAGGCAACGATCAATTCACCCCAAACTTGCGGGGCCCATTCGGGCGAATATTGCGCGATCTGGCTGGGGCCGGAACTGCCGGACGATCAACGCAGCGATGATGCATTGTCGGTTGTATTCAAATCTGAACCGCTCAACGCGCAGCGCGATATCGTCGGTGCACCACAGATTACACTCACGCTGAGCAGCGATACGCCGCAAGGCCAAATCGCCGTGCGCTTGCTCGACATTCAACCCAATGGTGCCAGCGCGCGTATCACTTATGGGGTGCTCAATCTTTCACATCGTATCAGCCATGCAACCCCCAGCCCGATGACGCCTGAGAGGGCGGAAGAGGTCACGCTCGATCTTGATCATATTGCTTATCGTTTGCCAAAAGGTCACCGGCTAGGCATCGCGATTTCCACTGCCTATTGGCCCCTCATTTGGCCCAGCCCAGTGGCAAGCACGCTAACGCTAACCCAAGGATCGCTGAGCCTGCCGCTTCGCCCAAGCGACGACACGGATGAGTGGACGTTCGAGGCTCCAGAAGCGGACACGCCTTGGCAAGTTGAAACCATCCGCGAAGGGTCAAACAGCCGTAAAACCATCACCGATTGGACCACGGGTATTGTCACTCTCGAAATTGTGGATGACTTCGGCAAAGTCAAAGACGGCGATCATGGGCTGTTCAACGGCTCTGTTGCGCGCGAATGGTGGTCCATCCATCCTGATGATCCGCTGAGTGCGCATGGCCGCACGCATTGGACTGACGAGCTAGAGCGCGAGGGAATCACTTTGCGGACCGAAGCAACGTCAGAAATGACATCAGACGCTACTCATTTCCATCTCAAGGCTCGCTTGGAGGCCTTTGAAAACGATGAACTTATCTTCGAAAAAGACGTGCAACGCAGCACTTTGCGCGACAACTTGTAAAAGCGTGATGGCGAAAAAAGCAATTAACCCTTGCGAGGTGCGCTGCAATCCGCATTGTTAATGACACTAATATGAAAACCGCCTGCTTTAAAACGACGGCGGATCAAAATAGCTAACTGGGAGACTTCTTATGCAAGATCAACTCGACTACCTCGCAAAACGTGCGAGCGCAGGCAAACTGTCACGCCGCGACTTTATGGGCAAAGCGTCTGCACTCGGCGTCAGCGCCGCAGCTGCGAGCACGATGTTCGCAACTGCTGCGAAAGCTGCAAGCCACAAAAAAGGTGGCGACCTAAAGATCGGCTCCACAGGCGGTGAGAGCACGAACTCGCTCGATCCAGCGACATATGCAAGCCAAGTACCGTATCACAATGGTCGTCAGTTCGGTGACACATTGGTAGAAGTGTCTGCGACGGGCGACATCGAAGGCCGTCTCGCAACGAGCGTAGAGAGCACGCCAGACGCAAAAACATGGATGTTCAAACTGCGCCAAGGCGTTGAATTCCATAACGGCAAGACAATGACCGGCGAAGACGTCATGAAAACGATGGAGCGTCACTCCAACGAAGATTCAAAGTCCGGCGCACTGGGTGTGATGAAAAACATCGAAAGCATGAAGGTTGAGGGCGACACGTTCTCCGTCACGCTGAAGAATGCAAACGCTGACCTTCCGTACCTGATGGCGGATTATCACCTGATCATTCAGCCAAACGGTGGCATGGACAACCCTGCCGAAGGCGTTGGCACAGGCCCATATAAGATGGAAGTTGACGAGCCGGGTGTGCGTCACATGTACTCCAAGTTCGCGAACTATTGGGGTGATGATGGTCACTTTGATTCCGTCGAAATCCTCGCGATCAACGACGCAACTGCACGTACAGCAGCACTTCAGTCCGGTCAGGTTCACCTGATTAACCGTCTTGAGCCTAAGATTGCTGGCCTTCTGTCGCGCGCACCTGGTGTGTCGGTTCAGTCTACGCCGGGCCGTGGTCACTATGTGTTCATCATGCACACAAACACTGCACCGTTCGATTCCAAAGAACTGCGCCTTGCGCTGAAATACGCGATCAATCGTGAAGAAATGGTTGAGAAAATCCTGCGCGGATACGGTTCTGTCGGCAACGACATGCCAATCAACGCAGCTTATCCTTTGTTCGACAGCTCGATCCCACAGCGCATGTATGATGTGGATAAAGCGAAAGAGCATTACGCGAAATCCGGTCATGATGGCTCACCCATTATTCTGCGCACAGCTGACGGTGCCTTCCCGGGTGCGGTTGAAGCAGCGCAGTTGTTCCAACAGTCTGCACAAGCCGCAGGTATCCCGCTTGAAATCAAGCGCGAGCCAAATGATGGTTACTGGTCTGAAGTTTGGAACAAGCAGCCGTTCTGTGCATCCTATTGGGGTGGCCGTCCGGTTCAGGATCAAATGTACTCGACTGCGTATCTGTCTTCTGCGGATTGGAACGACACGAAGTTCAACAACCCTGAGTTTGACGCCAAGCTGCTCGCAGCCAAGGCAGAGCTCGACCTCACGAAGCGCAAAGCGCTTTATTCCGAGATGGGTAACATCGTGCGTGACGAGGGTGGTCTCATCTGCCCAATGTTCAACGACTTCATCGACGGCGTCAGCGACAAGCTGGTTGGATGGGAAACCGATCCAAACGGCGAGCTGATGAACGGTCAGGTCACACGCAAGCTGTCCTTCGCGTAAGGTCGGGAACGCAAATGCACCCGATTTTGAAATTGGTGTCCCAGCGCTTAGCGCTGGGGCTCCTGCTCCTCCTCGCAGCGTCTGCGTTGATTTTTGTGGGAACACAAATTCTTCCCGGCGACGTTGCACAATCCATTTTAGGCCAATCGGCGACCCCCGAAGCATTGGCTAATCTACGAAAAGATTTAGGCCTGAACGAACCTGCTTTGAGCCGCTATTTCAGTTGGCTTGGCGGTGCGATTCAAGGCGATCTCGGTACAGCCCTGACCAATGGTCAGGATATTGCAACCTCCATGGGCAAACGGTTGGGTAACACGTTGTTCCTTGCGTTCTGGGCCGCTGTTGTGTCCGTACCGTTGGCGATTTTCCTTGGTTTAGTGGCCGTTCGTTACAAAGACCGCTGGCCTGACAAGATGATTTCAGCCGTCACCTTGACCTCGATTTCCATTCCAGAATTCCTGATCGGCTACGTTTTGATGTATTTTGTCGGCGTAAAGCTGGGCTGGGCACCCTCAGTGGCGATGATTAACGACAGCATGAGCCTTGGCCAAAAGCTGCATGCGATCGCCTTGCCTGTGACGGTTCTAACGCTTGTCGTGCTTGCGCATATGATGCGCATGACCCGCGCGGCAATTCTGAATGTGATGCAATCCGCTTATATCGAGACGGCTGAACTCAAAGGTCTGAGCAGCTTTCAAGTCATTTCGCGTCACGCTTTCCCGAATGCGATTGCACCGATCGTGAATGTTGTCATGCTCAACCTTGCTTATCTCGTTGTGGGCGTAGTCGTCGTCGAAGTGGTGTTCGTTTATCCCGGCATGGGGCAGTATCTGGTCGATCACGTCGCCAAGCGTGATGTCCCTGTTGTGCAAGCCTGCGGCCTTGTGTTCGCGGCCGTTTATATTTTGCTCAACATGGTTGCTGACATTGTTTCTATCCTTGCCAACCCGCGCTTGCGGCACCCGAAATAGGAGGAGCGGACATGTTCAAGAATATCCCAATTTCCGCCCTCATCGGTCTGTTCTTTACAGGTCTTTATTTCTTCATCGCAATCTTTGCGCCCTGGCTTGCCCCTTATGGCATGGCCGAAGCTGTAGGCGACGTATGGGAGCCAGCCTCTTCCAAGCATTGGCTGGGCACTGACAGCATCGGGCGCGACCTGCTGAGCCGTATGATCTACGGCGGGCGCACGACAATCTTTATCGCGACGGCTGCAACGATCCTTAGTTTCACGCTCGGGTCCTGTCTTGGACTATTGGCAGCCGTGATGGGCGGTTGGGTCGATCAGGCAATTTCGCGCTTTGTGGATTTGATCATGTCGATCCCGTCTTTGATCTTTGCATTGGTTGTTTTGTCCGTGATGCCTGTGACGATTCCAGTTTTGATCGTTGTGATGGGCCTCTTGGATTCCACACGCGTTTACCGTCTTTCACGCGCGGTCGCTGTGGACATCAACGTGATGGATTACGTCGAAGCCGCGACACTGCGCGGTGAGGGAAAATCTTGGATAATCTTCCGCGAGATCCTCCCCAACGCTCTTAGCCCCTTGGTCGCTGAAATGGGCCTGCGCTTTATTTTTGCGGTCCTTTTCGTCTCGACCCTGTCGTTCTTGGGCCTTGGCGTGCAACCCCCCGGCGCAGACTGGGGCGGCATCGTCAAAGAAAACAAAGATGGCATCGTTTACGGCATCCCTGCTGCGCTGGTCCCCGCTTTTGCGATTGCAACCCTCGCAATCTCTGTGAACCTCGTGGCGGATTGGGTGCTCAACAGAACCACCTCTCTCAAAGGAGGACGCGGATAATGAGCGATCCACTCCTCAAAGTACGCGGTCTGAAAATTGGCGCAACGGTTTATCCCCCCGATGCCAAACCCCATAAGATCAAGATTGTGCATGGCGTCGATTTCGAGCTGCAAAAGGGCAAAGTGCTTGGCCTGATCGGTGAATCCGGTGCCGGAAAATCCACCATTGGACTTTCGGCTCTAGGCTACGGGCGTGGCGGTGTGGAACTGACGGACGGCGAAGTCTGGGTCAACGGACGTGACATCCTCAAAGGTGGCATTGGCGATTTGCGCAAACTGCGCGGCGCAGAGGTGACCTATGTGGCCCAATCCGCCGCTGCCAGCTTCAACCCTGCTAAGAAGATCATGGATCAGGTTGTTGAGGCCTCCGTGAGCCAAGGCAAATTCAGCCGCGCGGATGCGGAAGCCAAAGCGCGTTTGCTCTTTGACAAGCTTGGTCTGCCCGATCCTGACAACATTGGCTCTCGCTATCCGCACCAAGTCTCAGGCGGTCAGCTTCAACGCTGCATGACCGCGCTCGCGCTCTGCCCAGAGCCTGACTTGGTGGTGTTTGATGAACCAACAACAGCGCTTGATGTAACCACCCAAATCGACGTGCTTGCAGCGATCAAAGAAGCGATCCGCGATACAGGTGTCGCTGCTTTATATATCACGCATGACCTTGCTGTCGTTGCGCAGGTGAGTGATGAAATCATGGTGCTGAAGATGGGCAATATGGTCGAATACGGCACGGTCGATCAGATCATCAACCACCCGCAAGAAGACTATACCAAAGCGCTCGTCTCCGTGCGCTCGATCAATCATGAAGAGAAGACACCAACCCAGCCGATCCTGAGCGCCAAGAACATTACAGCGCGCTACAAGGGTACGAAATTCGACGTTCTGCATGACGTGAGCATTGATATTTCACCGGGTCAAACTTTGGCCGTTGTTGGGGAATCCGGCTCTGGTAAATCCACACTCGCGCGTGTGATCACTGGCCTGCTTCCACCAAAGGGCGGCAGTACGGATTTCGCGGGTCGTACTTTGACACCGGATCAACCAAGCCGCTCACGCGAGGATCTGCGTGAGCTTCAGATGATCTACCAAATGGCCGATGTTGCCATGAACCCACGCCAAACAGTTGGCACGATAATCGGACGCCCGCTGGAATTCTACTTCGGCATGAAGGGCGAAGAGAAACGCAAGCGTATCGCGGAGCTCTTGGAAGAAATTGAGATGGGCGATGGCTTCATCGATCGTTACCCTGCTGAACTCTCAGGCGGTCAAAAACAACGAGTCTGCATTGCGCGCGCGCTGGCAGCCAAGCCCAAGCTTATCATCTGTGATGAAGTTACATCCGCGCTCGATCCGTTGGTCGCTGATGGCATCCTTAAACTGCTGCTCAATCTGCAAAAGCGCGAGGATGTGGCTTATCTGTTCATCACACACGATCTCGCGACAGTGCGCGCAATCGCCGATAGCATCGCGGTAATGTACCAAGGCAAAGTCGTGCGCTACGGCACCAAGTCCGAGGTCCTGAGTCCTCCGTTTGATGATTACACCGATCTTTTGCTCAGCTCAGTCCCTGAAATGAAAATCGGCTGGCTTGAGAACGTCATTGCAACCCGTAAAATGGAAAGCGCTGGGAACTAACAAGAAACGACCCACTGCTTCATCTTTCTAAATAAACTTCTGCCGGAGGCTCCTATGGATCGCAAATTGCTCCTCATCATCCTTGATGGTGTCCCCCTGCGCAATTGGGCGCGTTTGTTTGGTAATCTTGAGGGCTGGGTGGCAAACGGAACCGCACAAAAATGGACAATGACCAGCGTGCTTCCTTCTATTTCGGCCAGCTGCTACGCGTCGATCCACACAGGTGTCACACCGCAGGAACATGGCTGTACCGGCAACGGAAACGTCTTTCGCATAACGCAACCTGATCTCTTTTCCGAAATCAGAAAGGCGGGTGGCACAACTGGGGCTGTCACGCATTCATTCTGGTCAGAATTTTTCAACCGCCATCCTTTCGATTATGTGCGCGACATCGAGTACGATGAACCCGAAAGCAATACGATAAACCACGGTCGTTTTCATTCAATGACGGGTTATGGGCAGGCCAATCAGATGACACCGTCTGATCTTGATCTCTTCGCCACGCTCACCAATCTCGCGGGTCGGTTTGATTTGAACTACGGGATCTTGCACACGTGCACGCTCGATAGCATGGGGCACCGCTTTCAACATGAAAGCCATGAAATGGATCACGCGTGTTTTGTGATGGATGAGATGCTCGCCCCTTTCATTCCGCGTTGGCGCGACATGGGATACGAGGTGATCGTGACCGCAGATCATGGACAAGACGCGCGTGGGCATCATGGCGGGAACAACCCACTGCAACAGGAATTTGCGCTCTATTATTTTGGTGATACGCAAGGTCCAGACGCTCAGACGCCACTACACCAGCTACAGCTTGCTCCAAGCATCCTAAATCGACTTGGCGCACCGATCCCTGCCAGCATGAAGGCAGACCCTTTCCTCCCGGCGTGACGCCCCGATTTTTCTAGAAAAATCGCGCGCGCCGTTAGTAAGGCCACTCACCTGCAGCCAATGCAGCGATCGCTTGCGTAATACGGGTGAAACTCGCGCTTGATCGCTCGGACGTGTGGCGCGCGCGCAAATGGCCATGCACCAGTCCAGCCTCATCAACGCGGTGGACAGGCACGCCTGCGGCTCTCAGAGCTTCTTCGTAATCAATACCATCATCGCTCAATGGATCGCATTGCGCCGTGTTGATCACTGTCGGCGGCAATCCGTCAAACGTGGTATCATGAAGCGGCGCATAGCGCGGATCACCAACAGGCTCGTCCCCTGCAAGTCGCACATTGCGGTAAATCATAATATCATCACGCGTCAGCATAGGTGCATCCGCAAACACCATGTAAGAGCCTTTGTCGAAATCACCGCCCAGCCCCGGATAAACCAACACCTGTCCTTTAATCACCACCTCAGAGCCACGTGCCATATGTGAGACACAAGCGGCCAAGTTGCCCCCTGCGCTATCGCCGCACAGCACGACAGCTTTGCCTGTTTCAGCAAAAACAGCCCGCGTCGCAGCCATTGCATCGTCAAACATTGCAGGATGTTTATGCTCTGGGGCCATGCGGTAATCGACAGATACCACATCCAAACCCGTCGCCGCACAAATCTCGGCGCACACATCATCATGGCTCTCCAAGCCGCCAACAACGAACCCGCCACCGTGGAAATACATGACCACAACATCGCTGCCACTATTCGTATAGTGTCGGCACGGTACGCCACCATAGACGCGATCCGTCGTGCTCACGCCATCAGGGTAGTCCACGCGAAACGCAGCGCACATGCCATCATAAATGCGGCGCTGGTCCTCAACGCCGTAGGTGGCTGTGTCGGGTGGGTAAAAACTATTGGTTTTCTCGATGAACGCCCAAATCTCTGCATCAATTAGCTTTTGATAATCGGCCATCACGCCCTCCCGTTTCTTCATGTTTCAGCAAGACCACCAAAGCGACCATAGTCAAGCCAACGCCACCAAGAATGAGGCCGCGCGGCGCGCCGTGTCCCAATGCGATTTCCCATAAAATCACCCACGACGGGATGAGATAGGTGTAGGCCATCACCTTTGCACCTGGCAATCTGAGAGAAGCGAATTGG
>Ga0206130_10006284_pt1 | contig 13666 bp, 10 predicted proteins | sample Helgoland_Spring_9_FD_148637 | JGI IMG/M metagenome (GOLD analysis project Ga0206130, IMG submission 148637) | Pelagic subsurface seawater microbial communities from Kabeltonne, Helgoland, North Sea - Helgoland_Spring_Bloom_20160512_1 | ecosystem: Environmental > Aquatic > Marine > Epipelagic ... | reverse complement strand
GTACTTCTTATTGCGTGACGTCATATGTGACAGAGTTTTTCAACTAAAAGCTAAAAGAAGCAAAACCCCCGAAAAAAACAGGGGGTTATCTATAGTTGGTGGAGGCGGCGGGAATTGAAAATCTTATCTAAGTATATGTTTTAATTACTTTAAATACCTCACCTTACTGATCAATGTTACTTAAAGTGTTACTAAAAAAGGATGTCATCCCCAAAAACTTCTGAGTCTTGATCAGGCAGTTCTTGTTTTGCAATAGTCTCTCCTGGAGGATATTTCGAAGGCATATGGGTAAGCTCTGAGGCTATCTTATCTAAAAATTCAGACTCTTGACCTTTTTCTGTTATTAAATAGAGGTCTTGCTTTGCTCGAGTAATTGCAACATAAAACAGTCGCTCTTCTTCCCTAAACACATCATCGATGTTAACCCCCAAAATTCTATTAAGTAAGTTATCCGGATGAATTAATGGGAACTTTCTCTCATCTGCGTTTAAAACTATAACCACATCCGCTTCAAGCCCCTTGGAACCGTGTGCAGTGAGGCACTGTACCTGCTGATCAAAATTATTAAATTGACTTATATCTGGCTTTAATATTTCTCGAAGTTTAGTTTTAAATTTCTCCAACTTTCTGTACTTGTAACCCAAATCACCTGTACGACTCAAAATCATAAAGGACGTAGTCTCCAAAGGGTGTTCCTTAATGATTTTTTGGCACAGCATAAAAAGCCGCGCCATTTTGTATGAGGCATCTGCATTGCGCCACTCTCCGTCCTTAAACACTCTGGTCTTATAAACTTCATGTATTTTTTGAGGATCTCGAGTATCGTAATTAATGTACACGTCGTTGGCATGATATTTATAAACTGGCGACCGAAAAAGATCATGATTTTTTGCAACAGATGGAACGCCGCCCTTACCTTTCATAAATGCATTTGCTTGATCTACAATATTTGATTGACTCCGGTAGTTATCAGGTAAATCAAGTACAGTGGCTTCTTCGAAATAATCCATGAAATTATCAAAGAATTTCAAATCAGATCCAGCGAAACCATTTATTGCCTGCCAGCTATCACCAACGCAAAAAAGCTTAACTTTGGGGTTATAAGATCTCACCGAATCTATCAGATTGTAAAAAAGCTGTGAAAAATCCTGGTACTCATCGATCATAATCCACTTGACTTCACCAAGCCCCATAACAGATCGATCATACTTCTGAATGAAAATTTCACCCTTTTCTTGATGAATTTTTTCTACAGCCTTACTCATTACATCATCAAAATCGAGACGATTTTCTTCTAAGAGTGCATCTTGATAACGACGAAATGTGCGCGTGGCAAGTTTCGCAAATATTTCCTCTTTCTGAGATTTAAAATCAAAAGATGCTAGCTCGTTTTCTAGATCTAGGGGTGTTACACAAGCTTTTTTTGCCCTCTCAATAAACGTCTCAATAGATTTTGCTAATTTTGGGATTTGACCACGTACAACCTTCTCTTCAAGGATTTCTGTTGGTAATTTGATTGGCACAACATTTATATCATTCAGCTTTCTTTTTAATATAGCTTCGAATGACTCTCTGCCATTTCTCATATCTCTAATCGACGTCTCGATTAAAACAATAGGATTATTGGGCTTCTTTTTGTTGTACTCTCGCCAAAAATTCCTTTTCCATTTCATTTGAGAGTGATACTCAGCCCATGATTTTGACCAATGGGCAGGAACATTTCGGTCATTACCCAGCTCATCGATACCCCAATGCTCCAGAACAACATCTGTTATTTTCCCGAAAACTTTAAGAGAGAAATCTGGGTGATAGGGTGCCGCTTTATTTTTAGCATCTACTGTCCAACTCCGCTCATAGACATAGCTAATACCATGTTCGAAAAGAAAATCTGCGATCCACTTCTCGCCCTTAGATTTAACATTCTCATTATTTAACGATCGGTCAGTAGATCCTCTCCTCATATGGTAATAATCAGATTGATTAAGAAGGCTCCCAAGATTCTCCATTTCAGCCATTTCTCTTCGGAAAAACTCATAGATATCAGCTGTTACAGAAGGATTAATTTCCTTCTTCAATAGTGATTCAACATATAAAGATTTTTCTATTTTGGACAAAATATCTTTTTTTGGATTCACTATCCTTTTTGCAAGGGTATGAAAGTTGAAAGAAGTGGAAAAAGTTAGATGGTTAAATTCGTCTTGAATTTTACGATTAATTTCGTGGGCGGCTGAGCGATTAAAAGCCAATGCCAAAATTTCGTCAGGTTGGATGGTTGTTTTTCGAAGTAAAAGATCTATCTTTTGCTTTAGTACGGTTGTTTTCCCTGAGCCCGCTCTAGCTCGCAACAAACAGTTATGGCTCACATCTCCAATCGCCACAAGCTGATTTTCACTTAGGTGATTAGAACTGACATTTTTGCGAACCCATTCCGCTTTTATGGCTTCAAAATTAACTAACCAATCTTTGTTAATCCCCTCAATAATCCGTTCAGCGTTAACGAAATCATCTGCAAGAACAGCCATTGTTGTTGTGTGTTGTTGTTTATATAGCCGCCTCTTTCTCTCCTCTTCTTCCTTTTCTTGTTTTCTCTTTCTCGCTTGAGCTACAGCCCTCTCAACCCGCTTTCTCTCTTCCTCTAATCGATCCTGAGCGGCTTCCTTTTTCTTCTCCTCATTAAGAGCGATCCGCTTATTTTTTTCGATATCTCTAGCTTCTCTTCGCTTTCTCTTGCGCTCCTCAAATTCTCTTTTCTCTTTTTTTCGTACATCCTCAATATCCTCAGATGAGCCTATTCCATCCTTAGAATCAAACGCGTTGATATATTTAATATGAGTTTTTGAAGCTTCCTCGTTACCCTTCATTTTTTATCCTATCGGAGCTCATCTTATGGGAATAAAATGGTCTTCTAATTAATTTGCTGACAACCTTTTTCAAAATTTTCCCTATGCCTCTCAAGGTAAGAGATCATTCCCTCCGAAACAGGAATTCTGATACTCTCATTTACGCCCAATGCTTCTCTATCTCTTTGAGATACCTTATCAGAAATCAGGATTGATCCATCATTTTCAAAAGAGATTAAATGCCTATCAAAGAGTGCATCAAAATTCGGCGATAACAATATTCCATTGTTAACATCTAGCTTCTCTTCATCATTAGACTGCGACCAAGGCACTATATGGGAAGCAATTAAAAGTGGCGTTATCGTTACGCCACTTACGGGACATCTGCCCTCCCATCGCTCAATGATCTGCTGTCTGTAATATCCCTGCCCAACCCTGGACGTAACCAACCCTTTGCGTTCAGTTTCGTCTGGTTTCTTATATTTTCTTGCCCTAGTTGGCGAAATCACGCCTTGACGATTTATTTTGGATTGGGTTTTTTTTCCAACTTTCGATGGCTTCCATAGATAAATATCTACGAGGTCATCATTCGTAGTGTAATCGTCATAATCGATGTTTTGAAAAAGCATATGTACGGGTTTGGAGGTACCTTCCTCATGAGTATCAAAAACTAACCTTCCACAGTAGATAAAAGGTTGTGTAACGTTTTTAATTTTTTGAACAACCCTTACAAATAAATGAGGTGTTAGATCTCCCTTAACTATCTGCTGAATCGTTGGAGTATCTATGTGCTGAGTAGACTGAGAATCCCAATGAAAGAAATCCTCTTCAAAGAAATCATTGAAATGGAATCTTTTCTCTTTTCCATGTTTCTCTAAATCGACAAAAAACAAGGTTGAGGTTGAATTGGTACATCGGGCTATGCCCTCCCTTACTTTCGCAAGATTGGGTTGACTCAGCAATTCTGCTAAATCTTTTTTTGAGTATCTTTCCCCTACTTTTAGAACAGCATATGGATCCATAACAATTCCCTTCGTATGGTAAATATATATAAAGGCTTACTCTTTGAGTATTAAGCCAACCCTGCTAAAAGGCACTTTTGGCTACTCTTTAAGTATGCACGTACTAATAGAATAAGAGATAAACACTCTTTTGGCTACTCTATGAGTCAAGACTACATACTGAAAGAGTAACGGGTATCCTACTCACGATCTTTCAAAACTAAACTTTCTTGGAGCTGTGGTGGTAGGGTTCACACTCAAGTCTTTACCATTACAATCATTAATCGGTTGCCAAGTAACCGCATAGAGCGCGCAACGTGAATGAGGATTCCGAAACTGTCCCTCTCTCGTACGAATAATTAAGTTTGCATCCAATAATTCCTTAACTGCCTCACCGATCGTTGCTTGACGCTTCCAGCCTCTGTTTCTGAGGACAGCAAGTGCAACTGTCAAATCGCCATTGTTTCTGCCGTTGTATTGAAGCGCAATATCTAACAACAGTGCTTTCGATTTGTAACTTAAACCAATGTAATCCTCTGTCTTAACGACAGCATGAGGAAACGCCACGAATCTTCCTGTCTCGCGGCGACCCTTTACCTTAAGTATGCTAACCATCAGATTTTCACAACTTTAGGTGTCTTTTTAGCCTGTTCACCGTCAACCCGTTGCATCGGTATCAATTTACTCTTATCGCGGTAATTAACTTTCTTAAGTGCCTTTTTTCGGTCAGTAAAAGGTCTCAGTTCATACAATGCGCAATGAGTAGAGGAGCATTCACGGATGGACTGCCTAAACCCTTCTTCTAGATGGGTTTCAGTACAACCTAAACACTGCGCACACATCGCCTTAATAGCGAGAAGTCTTGATCCAGGATTTTTTTTGAGCTGTAGGATAGGGTTTGCCCGGTTCATGACTCAGCTCCTACGAGCATGGCACGCTCAGCAACAAGATTTTTGACTAATTCTCGTAATTGTTCTGGAGAGTAACCATTGATATGTGCCGCAATCAACTCATCGGTTTCATGCTCGAGAAAACCAACAGCACGAGCACCCAAACTGATTGGCGGGCACCATAAACCTTTTTGGATTTTGCTATGGAGGGTTGAGCGGGATAAGCCTATTCTTTGAAGGACTGCTGGCTTGCGTTCTATCTTTAAAGTATCTGGTCTATTCATTTTAATAATTCCACTTACGGACAAATTGATGCCTGACTCAAATAACAGTGAGGCGCGAATTTGTATCTGTCCGTGAAGTCGAGTTACTAAATGATATTTAGTAGCCAACCTAAATCATTGATACGGGGACGATCATAAACGATGGATAACGTATTTCAAGGTTTTTTAGAATAGTACTCAGTGGTGTATATGGAAGTAACCTGTGGATAAATAGCGCAAGCACCCGGTAGCACTAAGCTATTGAATTAAATTGACTGAAAATGGATATTCGGTCATTTACCCTGCCGAAAAATCCTGCTCCAGAATCAAACAACTTTTAATTTGCTCGACTCTAAAAAATTAGCAATATTTTTAAATTATCCAAGATAGTGAGTCACTTCGCATTATGACCTCTAGAAGCAAAGTACCATCAACAATTTCCCTATCTCAGGATTTTACTCATGCCTACAACACCATCGGAAGACCTAACAACCAAGCTGAAAGATAAATTTTTGAAAATACGAGGAATACCTCGTTTCGCACCTAATAGTAGTTCAGTGGAAACTGCCCACCAAAAAATGTTTAGCCAAATTGCTGAATACATTCAAAATAAAGATACCAGAGAAAATGCGGTAGATGATCTCAAAAATATACGAATCTCTGGGAACAGATACCATGGGGACTGGCAAGAACAACATGAAAAAGCTATTAAAGATTATCGTTCCGTTTGCGCTATGTATCAAAGGCTTGTGGATGAAGAGAATATTGCAAACAGGACAGATCGAAGAACTAAATGGCGAGTATTTTTTTTTAGAGTGCTAACTACCTTAACCCTTGGCTTTTGTATTATGTTTCTTTATTGTTTAGCTGATCAGTGGGACATCCCCATGCCCATGTTACGACTTTAGATTTTTGAGCTATGATTAAGCCATGCTCCCGCTATACTAAATCTCTGAGCATCATCACTGTCAGCGCCTAGATCGATGCTTGGCATATTATGCCGCCAGAGCGTATTCACTAATAACTTCTGCCTGGCGAAGTACTAGCTCCACAGCATCCTTCTGGTCATCAGGCGGGTACCGGTACTTACGAAGTAGTGCTCTAATCATCAGACGTAATTTTGCCCGAACACTATCTCTAACTGCCCAATCTACAGTAAGATTATTTCTGAGTTTGGCGGCAACTTCACGTGCCATTTCAATTAGCACAACCTCACCCATCAATTCTTCAGCAGACTCGTTGCCCGCTAATGCATCATAAAATGCATGTTCCTCTGGCGATAAACTGTGTGCATCTGCACGTTCAAGATCCTCGTTAAACTGCTTTGCCATAGCAATCAGTTCTTCGATAACCTGTGCCGCTTCAATAGCACGATTTGCATACTTGCCTAATGATTTTTCGAGTAGGTCACTAAATTTTCGTTGCTTAACCACATTAGTTTTGAACTTAGTTTTGACCTCATCCTTAATAAGACGTTGGAGCAGTTCCACCGCAAGATTTTTATGCGGCATTTTCAGAACATCTTTTAAGAACTCATCAGATAAGATAGAAATATCAGGTGACTCCAGACCTGCCAATTTAAAGATATCCTGAACACCATCACCCACCACCGCCTGAGATAACAACTGCTGAAGTTCAAATTCTGTATCTTTAGGGGGAGCATCTCCGCTACCACCTTTAACCAAAGGTGCTCTTACTGCCTGATGAAAGGCAACTTCTGGTGACAACTGCAATGCCTCGTCCAAGGTGCCACAGAGAGCAAATGCTTTGGTCATCTGAAGAACCGTATCGCAGTACCTTCGCTTCCCATCTTCCTGCTCAAGAATATGATTCATACAGGTAGGAATCAGTTGTAATGCATTAGTCTTGAAACCTGACCAGTCCTCTGGATGCAATAGGTCTCTGGCAATATGCATCTTCTCTTTTAAAATGCGTAATGCCTCTGAACAATCAATCGTGGGTCGCCCTTTACCCTTAGCGGCACTGTAGGTTGCCAGTGCCTCTTTAAGTTGTGGTGCAATGCCGATGTAATCAACCACCAATCCACCTGGTTTATCCTTGAACACTCGGTTAACTCGGGCAATTGCCTGTGCCAGATTTGCTCCTTTCATCGGTTTATCGATGTACATAGTGGCAAGGCAAGGTGCATCGAAACCTGTTAACCACATATCCCTTACAATCACTATCTTAAGGGGATCTGAGGCGTCCTTAAATCGTTTCTCCAGGTCTTTCTTTTGCGACTTATTAGTATGGTGGGGTTGGAACTCCTGCCTGTCAGATGCAGATGCAGTCATAACGACCTTGATCGCACCAGACATATGATCATCCGAATGCCAATCAGGTTTTGCTTCAATAATCTTGTTATACAACCGGACACAAATATCACGAGACATGGTGACAATCATTGCCTTGCCAGGTTGAGTCTGACTTCTGGTTTCGTAGTGCTCGATTAGATCTTTGGCAACTTCCTCAAGTCTCGAGTCTGACCCAACAATTGCCTCAAGCGCTGACCACTGACTCTTTGCTTTTTCTTTCTCTCGCTCATCTGCGGTCTCGCTATCAAGGATATCCTCAACCTCATGGTCAATATGAGGCAGTTCTGCTTGATTGAGAGTCATTTTTGCGAGACGAGATTCATAATAGATCGGTACGGTTGCACCATCATCTACTGCCTGTTGGATATCATAAACAGAAACATACTCACCAAAGACTGCTTGGGTATCTCGATCATCCTGAGAGATTGGAGTACCAGTAAAGGCAAGGAAGGTAGCATTGGGTAGACCATCACGCAAGGACTTCGCCAAACCATATTTAATGGCACCACTGGCACTATCGATCTGCGCCTTAAATCCATACTGGGTTCGGTGTGCCTCATCTGCGATCACCACAATGTTGTGGCGGTCTGTAAGAACTGGGAAGATGTCCTCGTCTTTGTCTAACCCAAACTTCTGGATGGTAGTGAAGATAATACCGCCCGAAGGACGGTTCATCAGATGTTCGCGCATCTCTGCTCTGGAATTTGCTTGTTTGGGTGATTCACCTAACAGGTCACCTGCCCCTGCAAACACACTGAATAACTGCCCATCCAGATCTTGTCGGTCAGTGACCATAACGATGGTAGGATTCGCTAAACGAGGTTCTGAGATCAATCGTCCTGCAAGACATGCCATCTCAATACTTTTGCCTGCACCCTGAGTGTGCCAGACCACACCACCCTTCTTGGTTCCTTCAACACCACTTGCCTTAACCACAGACTCCACTGCCGCCTGAACCGCATGGAACTGATGATACCCTGCAATCTTTTTAATAACGGTTTTATCATCTTCAAACAGGCAGAAGTATCTTAGGTAATTAAGGAAAGTCTGCTTATCAAACAATCCTTTAATCAGTGTCTCTAATTCTCGGTACTGACCTAAAGGATCGACCTCAACACCATCAATGGTGCGCCAACGCATAAAACGTTCTTCATTGGCAGACAGTGATCCTAATCTTGCATAGATACCATCTGAGATGACCAAACAGGTATTGTAGTTAAAGAGATCAGGAATATCGTTCTTATAGGTTTGTAACTGGTTATACCCTGCCCAGATATCAGCATTTTCATCTGCGGCATTTTTAAGTTCGATAACTGAGATAGGTAGTCCATTTAAAAACACGATCACATCAGGTCTGCGATTATGCTTCTGACCATGAATAGTAAATTGATTTACCACCAACCAATCATTGATTTCTGGATGATCAAAGTCCACAACTTTGAGTTGCTTGCCAACCTCTTGATTACCCTCATGGTAAGTAACCTTAACGCCTTTAGTTAACCAGGAATGCACCTGACGGTTACAAGACATTAAGGCAGGGATATTGGGATTTACTATCTGTGAAAGCGCAGTATCGACTGCCGACTGAGGCATCTCTGGATTGATGCGCTTAAGCGCTGATAGTAAACGCTCTTTCAAAACAACCGAACGATAGTCAGTACGTTCAGGGGTATCACCATCAGGGGCAATATCATAACCACAGACATACTGATAACCGAGGTCTTTAAACCAATCGATACTTTGTAGTTCGACCTGATCTTCAGTTACCAATGCCATTAGATACCTGCCTCTGCGAGAAATCTTTCAGCATCAGGGATGCCGAGTTCACCAGAAATAAGTTTGGGTAGGAGCGTGTCTCTGAGTTCAGATAGGACTTCGATCTCTTTTTCAGAAACAAATATACGGCGCATTAAATTGGACGCAAGGTCGGTGAAATTTTCAATTAGCATGATGGGCGGGGCGCTTACTTGAAACTTTGCAGATGCGTCCTTTGCAAGATGAAGAACAGTTGTACCAGATGTATAACCCAATGAGTGGTGTGTGTAGCGATTAGACAACATGAGAAAATAACAAAACTCTTTTGTAAAAAATGAGTTTTCCTTCAATCTAACTATCCCAACATCAAGTGATGCAACCAACTGTGAATGACTGGTGGAGGATCTTACTATCGCTGGTTTACCGATAACATCTGCCGCCTGCGTCACATCAGTCAATGCAATTATAAGATCACCTTCCTCTACAACCTGCTCTGGTTTGAAGGTCCCTGTGTAAGGTTTAAGACCGTCCAATCGATAACCACCTCCTCTGTGAAAAGATTTCAACGTCACAAGAGCAGTATCCGAATCCATTAATTCAGCGCTTTTGTATGATCGACCCTTTGTAAGGGCAGTATGATCACCTAAGGTGGTTAATTCCCACCCCTTCGGAATCTCCCCAATGTCCGAATCCACCAACTCATCAGGAAACAGATCACTGATTTCAGGGGGAAGACCTGTTGGGCGACCCTCTGCTTTAGCACACACAGGGTCAAAGTCCACAAACCATGACTTGAAGATTGCCTTAGCGATCTCTTCAAGGGTTTGGTTCATCTTTTGGTTGAGTTCGATTTTATCGTCAAGGGTGCTGAGGATGTGGGCGATTGCTTTTTGTTGGCAGACATCGAAGTCTGGTATCTCCAACTCCTCAACCATAACCTTCGTGAGAGCGTTTCGTGTTGCTCCTGCGGAAGCAAGTATGAGCAGATTCTGCTTTTGATTAGTTTCAAGAAGAAAGTACTTTAGGAATGTTGAATCAAGAAGTTGTGGATTTGGTCTTATGATACAAACATGCTGATTCACCCGAGCGGGCAGACAAGCAGGATCAACTTGACAGCAACGAGCAACTGAATCTCCTGTGATATTTAGTAAAACATCCCCGATCTGCACTTCAACATTAGACAAGGCGTTCGCTTGTTCATTATTGATTTTTACGAGTCCGTCATAACTAAAAGAAAAATCCAATATATTTTGACTTCGTATCAAAGAGAAATCGCCACCTTTATAAGCATTTTTCCCACCTCTTGGAGTAGCGCCACTCCCGATTTTCGTTGTCAGGTTCACCAGTCTCTGCATGATTATTCGCCTGTCAACATCGCAAGATTTTTATCAATCTCCGATTGCAATACCTTCGATTTTTCACTCAGCGCCTGTAAGTCAGCACTCAGTCTCTCGAACTTCAGCATAAACTCTTCATCCGATTCCTGACTTACCTCGAAACCAACAAATCTCCCAGGTGTAAGAACAAACCCATTCTTCTCAATCTCTTCCAAAGACACTGACTTACAGAATCCAGCAACATCCTTGTAATTTTCTCCTGTCTTCCATGCCTGAACAGTGTTTGCGATCTTTGTAATATCCTCGTCAGTAAAGATTTTAAGAACTCTCGTTTCCATGGTTCCCAGATCTCGGGCATCAATAAATAAGGTCTCACCTCTGCGATCTCGACCATTTGCAGTTTTATCGTTCGTCAGAAACCAAAGACATACAGGAATCGGTGTGTTGAGGAATAATTGACCTGGCAGTGAGATCATGATCTCAACCGCATCACCTCGAACCATTGCTTCACGAATCTGACCTTCACCACCAGTATTTGAACTCATTGACCCATTTGCCAGTACAACTCCTGCCTGACCACCAGGACGCAACTTCCACAACATATGTTGTAACCAAGCATAGTTGGCATTACCCACTGGTGGTCTACCAAACTGCCAGCGAGGGTCACTTTCGTATTTCTCACCACCCCAATCAGAGATGTTGAAGGGTGGGTTTGCCATGATGTGATCAAACTTCAGATCAGGAAATTGATCACGAGCGAAGGTATCACCAGGTTCTTTCCCTAAGTCTGCCGAGAATCCACGAATTGCCAAGTTCATTGCCGCCAATCGCCAAGTAGTTGGATTACTCTCCTGACCATAGATGGAGATATCATCCACACGACCACCGTGCGCCTTAATAAATTCCTCACTCTGGACAAACATTCCACCAGAACCACAGCAAGGGTCATAGACTCGACCTGAGTTAGGGGATAACACCGCAACCAGTGTCTTTACAATGTGAGAAGGCGTATAGAACTGTCCGCCTTTCTTGCCTTCAGCAGAGGCAAACTGACCAAGGAAGTATTCATAAACCTCACCCAGTAAATCAGATGAATCATATTTTTCACCAAAACCAATTGTGGAGATAAGGTCGATTAACTCACCCAACACACCCCGACCCAACTGGGCACGACCAAAACGCTTGTCCAACTTACCACGCAAGGTTGGATTCTCGTTTTCGATGGCAGTCATTGCTCCATCAACCAGAGAACCGATATCTGGTTGTTTTGCTTTGGATCGAAGAGTCTCCCAACGTGCCTCTTGAGGCACCCAGAACACATTGTCCTGAATGTAGTAGTCACGCTCCTCTAATTCAGCGCTGTACTCAGCAGGATCCTCGCTCACAAAATAGTCAGAGGATGGTTCAGAGACCATGTTGCGAACATTCTCTTGCTGTTTAACGAATGTATCGGAGATATATTTGAGAAAAATAAGACCAAGCACAATATGTTTATATTCTGCCGCATCCATTTGGGCTCTAAGTTTATTTGCTGATTTCCAGAGACCCTGGTTGAAATCGGTGTTAGAGATACTAGCCATAAAATCAAAATTCCTTGTGGTACATTATGTGCACATTGATCTGTGACTATAGTTTACACGATTGACTTTAGGTAGTTATGCGATTTTATATTTTGTTGAAAATAAGCGCTGAGGTCAGTCCATGGAACCAGCTATATCGACCGCCCCACCTTCGAGATCGCTACCCCCCACTCACTAATATTTACTAATAAACAATCTATTCTTATGCTTTAGCAATATTTAGGTTGCCTTGAGCCGCTTGTTGGATGTGATCAGACCACCAGCACATCATCTCGCGTCTCAGCTCCAGGTATTCAGCTTTATTGTAGTCTTGGCGAGTTCTATTTTTATCAACATGCGCAAGCGACGCCTCAACAACATCAGCAGGAAATTGAGCTTCGTTAAGTATCGTGCTTGCGAGAGACCTCAGACCATGGGATACCAATCTTCCTTCGTAGCCCATTCTCTTTAATGCCATGTTTGCAGTCTGACTATTCATAGACGATCTGGGATCTATATAACCACAAAATACGTGTTGGCGATGTCCTGTGCGGCGCCTCATAACTTCTAAAAGGTTAATTGTCTGAGGAGTTAAGGGTATTTTATGCGAACGTTTCTTTTTCATTCTATCAGCTGGGATTGTCCAAAGCTTTGCATCCATATCTATCTCACTCCAGAGCATTCCTGAAGCCTCCCCAGGTCGCACCATAGTGTGGAGCTGAAGCTCGATTAAGCAACGTGTCTCAAATCTCATACTGGATCTGTATAGGTCTTGCATCAAATCAGGCAACTCAGAGGGATGTAGTGTAAGCATATTTTTTTTAGTGGGCACCATAAAAGCTTCTTTAATCCCAGCAAGGGGATTGTGCTCTATCAGCCCTGTGTTAAGAGCATATGTCATGACCTCATTAATTCGCTGACACTGTCGTTTAATAGTCTCCAGAGTTCCTTTTTCCTCTAAGGGCTTTAAAGCGGCTATCACCATCGGAGCAGTAACTTTTGATATTGAGGTATCTCCAATTAATGAAAAGGTATATTTTTCAAGGGATCTCCAAATATCATCTGCATGATCATTGCTAACCTTTGATCTTTTTACTTTTAACCACTCCAGTGCAACTAATCGAAATGTGGACTTTTCTGCAAGACTCGCCCTAACTCTCTCTTCCTCACTATGCTCTCTGGGATCAATATTTCTCGCCAAGAGACTTCTAGCTCTACTTGCATGATCTCGCGCATCAGCTAGGGTTAAATTTGGAAATTTACCAAAACTTATATTCGACCTTTTTTTTGTATATGGTTTGAAATAATTGAAAATCCAAAGGCGTGATCCATTGGTCTTTACCCTGAGTGCAAGACCATTTCCATCGGCAAGGTTATATTCCTTGGCTCTAGGTTTTGCATTTTTGATCTGAGTGTTCGTTAGAGGTGTGGTTATTCGTGCCATAGTAACATCAGTATCCTTAGCAACTGCCAGTGTTACTAATAATGTTACTATAAAAGCTGGATATTACAAAACATTAAAAAACATTAATAAAACAAAAAAACCCGCAATATTAATAACTTACGGGCTTTATTGGTCATTGTTGGACGTTATCGTCCTTACATTTGGTGGAGGCGGCGGGAATTGAACCCGCGTCCGCTTGTCCGCTGCCTGCGGCTCTACATGCTTAGTTCAGTCTTTAAATTTAGCCTGCTGCAACCCGACT
>Ga0206130_10006281_pt1 | contig 13666 bp, 11 predicted proteins | sample Helgoland_Spring_9_FD_148637 | JGI IMG/M metagenome (GOLD analysis project Ga0206130, IMG submission 148637) | Pelagic subsurface seawater microbial communities from Kabeltonne, Helgoland, North Sea - Helgoland_Spring_Bloom_20160512_1 | ecosystem: Environmental > Aquatic > Marine > Epipelagic ... | reverse complement strand
GCTGGGGCGCTGCCGCCGCCTGTCAAAAGATTGGGATAAATCTATCGCCAGCGCACAGGCTTGGATCCTCATTGCCCACATTCGACGCGTCACCCGCTATCTCGCAAGATCCTGAAAGTAAGCGGTTGGTTTTGAAACAGCCTCTAAGTCCTAGCCACATAGGTTTGGCTTGGCAGCCGGTACACCACCATGGGGCGCAACTCGTGCCCCTCAGGCAGGGCCGGATACTCAAAATCCAATGCCTGCGCGTGTTGCATGCCAATGCGCTGCATCACCCTTTGCGAGGCCAGATTAAGCCTCGGAGTATAGCTGAATATCTCTGACAGACCAAACGTGTCAAAGCCATAGGCCAGCCAAGCACGTGCCGCCTCGGTGGCATAGCCTTTGTGCCAAGCCGATGGGGTCAGACGCCAGCCAATTTCGCTACAGGGGGCAATCGGAACGCCGTCTTCCAGACGCGACAATCCCGCCATGCCGATCAACTGCTTGTCATGGCGGGTTTCCACAGCAGCAAACGCATAGCCATATCGGGTTTGCTTATCCGCCCATCTTGCAAGCATCTGTGCAGTTTCCTCAGACGTTTGGGGCGCGGGAAAAAACCGCATGACCTCAGGGTCCGCATTGATGTGAGAAAAGCGCGTGAGATCACCCGCCTCAAACGGGCGCAGGATAAGGCGGTCAGTTTGCAAATACATGATACCTCAAATCAGTTTACGCGGCAAAATACGGGCCAACTGTCCTCCAAACACGGCAACAGGTCAAGGATAACGTGGCGGCGTTCCTAATGGGGTTTGATAGACTTTTGAGGCAGAGCGCCGTTTGATACTGTTTGATTGAAATTGAAATTAATTATCAGATAGGCCACATCGTGATCCGCCAGAGACCCTTTATTCAATGTGATGTATTTTCTTCTGTCGCGACCAAAGGCAATGGGCTTGCGGTTGTCAACGATGCCGATGATCTCAGCTCCGAGCAAATGCAATCCTTCGCGGCTTGGACCAATTTAGCTGAGACCACCTTTATTCTCAGGTCAGATGATCCTACCGCTGATTACAAACTGCGGATTTTTTCCCCTGTAAGAGAAATGCTTTTCGCGGGGCACCCGACATTGGGAAGTTGCGCCGCATGGCATCACTGGGGTGGCGAACCCAAGACCAAGGGTGTGGTTATTCAGGAATGCGGTATTGGTCTGGTGGACAATTATATCGGCAGCAGCAGGGTTGCCCTTGTCGCGCCAGATACCACGATCGACACTTTACCGTCTGAGCGCCTTGAAGGCATTGTGAAAAAACTTGGTAGTGCACCTCACAAAATTGTCGGCTCTGCGCGCCTAGAGAACGGACCAGTTTGGAATGCACTTGAGCTGGAAGACGCGGAAACTGTTTTGGGCATCAATTCTGCGCGTGTCAGGTATGATGACTTTGGTCCGATTGGTTTTTTAGGGGTGACCAGAGATCAAGCAAAGATTGATTTTAATGTCAGAATGCTGGCCCCTTCAAGCGGAATGACAGAAGACCCGATCACAGGTTCCTTGAACGCCGCTTTAGCGAAGTGGCTTTTCAGCCAAGGTCGCTTAAACGACAGCCTTATTAGTGCTCAGGGCCAAAAGATCGGGCGAGAGGGACGGGTCTATGTCAAATTGGTTAACCGGGATGACGGGAAAATCACGATAGGCGGTAACACCCAGATTTTGATCGAGGGGCACGTATTGCTGTAAACCTAACAAATAGCACTTGATTGAGGTTGGGGGGATAAATGCCGCGAAAACCCCGCGCAGAAACTGCCCCCAGTTTTGGGTCAATGCCAGCCAATGTGAAGGACCACTGTCAGGGATTGCTATCGCAGCACAGTGTAAGGGCCCACTGTCAGATCACACGCCGCGCAAACGCCCTATGACTTTGCAGATTGCAATTTGCCCCACAGATCATATTCACCCGCCTCATCCACCTCAACCGTGAGAATATCACCCACCCGAACCTTCTCAAATCCCTCATCGACAAACAGGTTGCCGTCAATCTCGGGCGCATCGGCCTTGGTGCGACAGGTGGCGCCATCTTGGTCAACCTCGTCGACAATCACCTCGATCACCTGCCCGACTTTCGCCGCCAACTTAGCCTCAGAAATCGCTTGTGATTTCTCCATAAACCGGTCCCATCGCTCTTGTTTGACCGCGTCTGGCACATGATCAGGCAGCGCGTTCGACCGCGCGCCATCGACGTTTTCATATTGAAAACACCCCACTCTATCCAAGTGCGCCTCATCCAACCAATCCAGCAAGGTTTGAAATTCAGCCTCGGTTTCACCGGGATAGCCGACAATAAACGTCGAACGCAGGGCAATCTCGGGGCAGATACCGCGCCATGCGGCAATCTCATCAAGCGTTTTGGCCGCCGCCGCCGGCCGCGCCATCCGCCGCAAAACATCCGGATGCGCATGCTGGAACGGTATGTCCAGATAGGGCAGGACCAGCCCCTCAGCCATCAGCGGGATCAGATCGCGCACATGGGGATAGGGATAGACATAATGCAGCCGCACCCAAGCCCCAAGTGAGCCCAGATCGCGCGCCAAATCAGTGATATGGGCGCGATGCCCGCGGTCTTGTTTGTATTTGATATCCAACCCATAAGCACTGGTGTCTTGCGAGATCACCAACAATTCCTTTACGCCGCCGGCGACCAGTTTTTCAGCCTCGCGCAGCACCGCATGGGCCGGTCTGCTGGCAAGACGGCCGCGCATATCAGGAATAATGCAGAATTTGCACTTGTGATTACAGCCTTCGGAAATCTTCAGGTAACTGTAATGGCGTGGCGTCAAAGAGACTGCACTTGCCGGCAGCAGATCAATATAAGGGTCGGGCTTGGGTGGCACGGCCGCATGCACCGCGTCCAGCACCTGTTCATACTGATGTGGCCCCGTAACCGCCAGCACCTTGGGATGCGCGCCGGTGATATATTCAGGGTCGGCGCCTAGACAGCCCGTGACCAGCACTTTGCCATTCTCACTAAGCGCCTCACCAATCGCCTCAAGGCTTTCGGCCTTGGCACTGTCAAGAAACCCACAGGTGTTGACGATCACCGCATCCGCGCCGGCGTAATCAGGCGAGATGCCATAACCCTCGGCCCGCAATCGCGTCAGAATTCGTTCGCTGTCCACCAACGCTTTGGGACAGCCAAGACTGACCATACCGATATTCGGCTGGCCGGTTCGGCGAGTTTCAGTAATCCGGGCGCTTGCAAGATCCGGACGAAGGCTAGGAGGATTGCTGCTCATATGCGGGCTATAGCTGAGGTCGGGTGAAACGGAAAGACCCCAGATCTGCATCCGGTAAGATGCGCGGTTGATAAGGCTGGGTTGATCTGGTTGCGGTATTTACTTATGAATGTAATTATAAATAAATAAACAACCATAAGAATTATTGCTGGTAGATTTGGACCTCTCGCACTGACCCTTCACAATGGCCGCCAGTATCGGGCCGAACACTGGCTCAAATATTCACAGCTGCCGGTATTTCATCAAGAGCCAGCCCACAACCCCGATTGCAATACAGCCCCTTCAAACAAGGATTTCAAATTGTTTTACCTTAAAATAATATTCGCAACATTCCTCAGCTTGGTGGTTATGGCCTTTGCGACAACTGCATGGTGGTCACATGACACTGCTGCCACACATCCGTCACTGGCCTTATCCGAACTGCCGCCATTGATACCTGTGCGGGATTTCTATGCCGATATGCGGGCCGAATGGGCCTACCATTCAAGCCATGACGGCCGGTACCTCGCGTGGCGGGCAACGCGCAAAACCAAACAGGTGGTTCTGGTTAAGGACCGCACTACCGACCGCGAGGTGATGCGTCTCAGGGACGTTGATTATTACTTTTGGAACCCGCACACCGCAGCTTTGCTGATCGGGCGCAAGGGCCGGTTGTGGCAGATTGACCCCGCCAAACCAGACGAAGACAATTGGCGCGATGTCACACCAAGGGGGTTTTCTGGTTGGTCAATTCAAAACAAGCCCAGTGACGCAGATGATCTGGTCGTGATCGCCTCGCAGGATCGCAACCCGGCGTTCGCAGATTTATACACCACAGATCAGCAAGGCGGCAACAAAACCATGTTGATCAAAAACCAAGGCCAAACTCTAGGCTGGGTCTTGGCAAAGAACTTGACCCCAATGTTACGTTTTGACCGTATAAAAGAAAATAAGACCCAGCTTTTGGTCAACCGAGACAGCGGGTGGCAGCCGTTGATAGATATCGCCCCCAGCGATACATTTTATGTGTTGGAAGTCAGCCCAAGTGCAGAGTTTGCTTTGGCAATTTCTGCCCGTGGACGCAACACAGCTGCATTGGTGCGTCTCGATCTTGCCGATGGGTCCGAACAGGTTCTGCATGAAGAAGCTGATGAAGATCTTGCCGAAATAATCAATTTTGACCTTTATGACGGCAAGATTGATATGGTGATACCACAGGTCGGGGACGTAACCCCTGTGGGGTTCACCAAGGCGGGAAAAAAGCTTGCGACACTGATTGCCAAACAAGGACAACACGTGTCGATCGACCGCCTTAGGTGGGCTGGGAATGGTGATTTTGTTACGGCAACTCTTTCGATTGATGCCCAAAGTTATAGCTATCATATCTTCGACCTCAATCTTGGGACAGACACGAAAATCAGCGACTTTTATTTCAAGACAAAACATACCGACGCATTGGTGCCCACCGAAACCGTCCAGATCACGGCCCGGGATGGGATGGGATGAAACTGAACGCTTTGTTGCTAAGACCGAAAGGCGTGGATGGCGCTGCTCCTATGGTGCTTGAGGTGCATGGTGGACCCGCAAGACAAGTCAAATGGGAATACCACCATTTCCGGCAATTTTTGGTCAATCGCGGCTATGCGGTTTTGGCGGTGAATTTCCGCGGATCAAGCGGCCTTGGCAAAATCTATCAAGCCGCAGGCTATGGCGAATATGGGCGCAAAATGCAGGATGATTTGGTCGATGCCACACTCTGGGCCATCGACCAAGGGATCGCCGACCCGAATGCGATTGCAATCAATGGCAGCAGTTATGGCGGCTATGCCTCGGCAATGGGGCTGGTGCGTGACCCCGATTTATTCAAAGCGGGCATCATTGAGCACGCCATGCTTGACGTGGCCTATCAGTCTCAATACCCGCCGCATTCCTGGGGGCTGTATCTCGGGCAATGGGAAAGGTATTTTGGCGATATAAACACCCCCGGAGATATAGAAAAAATGCTCCAAAGATCACCGATTAATTTGGTAGGTCAGATGCAGGCTGCCGCCCTTTTGGTGCGGGAAAACGCGACCGGGTTGTCGGCTTTGAGCAGACAGAAAGATTCATCTCAACAGTCAAAGATCTGGGTAAAAACATCGACAGTCTGATCTTTGAAAATGAAGGCCACGGCATTGATAAGTGGCAGTCAAAAATCAGGCATGCCCGACGGGTCGAAGATTTTCTAGCTGAACATTTGGGTGGCCGTAGCGGCAATTGGGACTGGATAGAACCCATTGCCGCCTATCTGGACAATTAACCGGTGTGACCACCGTGTTCTTCAGCGACGGCGATCGCGCCGTGCGCTCATCGGCTGAAAAGCCACGCCAACATGTGCCTCGCAATAGGGTTTTCCAGCTTGCGTGGCCAACCCACAAAACCAAAAATCATCAGTTGCAGGATCACCAACGGGCCACTTGCACGTTCTCTCAGTCAATTCCAACAACGACAGTCTCTTGGCCTTTTTTTCCACTTCGCTGACCTTAGCCAACGCCTCCGGACTAATTTCATTGGCTGACGGTTGTGGCGGCAGGGGTTGCCCAGCAGGGATGATCGCCCTGCGCATCGGAACCGGTGCTGACGGTTCTGGGGCTACGGGCTTTGCAACCGTTGCGGGCTTTGGGGCGGCTTTGGGCTTGGGCTCGGTCGCAGACTTTGCCTCGGCCTTAGAGGCTGTCGCGGGTTTTGCCGACGCGGTGGTCGCCCGGTTTGAAAGCCCCAAACGGTGCACTTTTCCGATCACCGCATTGCGGGTTACGCCGCCCAGCTCTTTGGCGATCTGGCTTGCAGATTGGCCGTCTCCCCACATTTTCTTAAGCAGTTCGACGCGTTCATCGGTCCAGGACATGTCTTTTCCCTATATAAAAAGCGGCCACGCTTAGGGCCGCCTTTACCTCATCTAAATCGATCTCAATACTATACATTCCACACCGAGTTACAAGCCATGAGATTCGATTTACAGGACAGCGTTACAGCTAAATCAACATAATATTCACATCTAGCCATCTCATCTGTGACATTGATGAGGCCTCTGGGGGCGGGTAAAGCAAAAATGTCTTTGGCCGAATGGGTAAAATTCACACCATGGCTCTAATGCTGACATTACTTTATGACAGAAGCCAGCTGTTTACTTCCGTGGTCACGGGCCCCACGTCCCGCAAGCAAAACCGCTCCGGCCAAAATAATCCCCATCCCAAGCAGGGATATAAGACCGGGTAAGACGCCAAACACAACCGCATCATAAAGCGCGGCGAAAATCAGTGTAAAATAGAGAAACGGTGACACAAAACTAGCATCCGAGCGCGCCATTGCGTTGACAAAACACATCTGTGCAATGGCCATAAATCCACCAATTGCTGCCAGAGCGACCCACTGTCGCGCGCTGGGCATCTGCCAAACCACGCTTACGGCCACTGTGGAAATAAGCAATCCCAACAGATTATTCATCAACAGGATTTGCGCGGCTGGTTCACGGTTTGTCAGGCGTTTGATAAGAATCAATTCGGCACCAAAAAACAGCGCTGCTCCAAGGGCCAAAAGTGCCGCAGGCTCAAAACTGGACACCGTCGGTCGCAGCAAGATAACAGCACCGGTCAAGGAAATGCCCGCCGACACCCAACGCAGACGGCCCACAATTTCGCCCAGCAGAAACACCGCCAGAATCATCCCAAACACCGGGTTAAGAAAGCTGATAGCAGTTGCGTCAGACAGCGGAATGAACGCGGTCGATGCGAACATCAAAGAGATCCCTGCCCATCCAAATAAAGAGCGGCCAAAATGCATCCTAAACGCCGGTGTTTCCAGCGGTTTCCCGCGCCATAAAAACACCCCACCAATCACCAGAAAAGCGAATAAAAAGCGACCATGGCTGATCTGCAACGCGGGCAATGGTGGCCCCAACGCCCCGGTTGCCAGAAATTTGGCAAATAAAGTGGTGCCGGCGATAAACGCTGAGGCCACGAGTGTCAGCCCGGCGGCCTTAGCTGCATTGGGGGCTAGAGAGCGAGACATATAATATTGTCCTTCTATCGACCTGTGCGCGCGAAGATACCCTATTGGGAAAATTTAAAGCAGTGGCACGGGGGGGGATACCTTCAGCTACGCTGTGGAATTGCCTGCTGAGCGATGCCAGCAAACAACAGATAGACCGAGGTTGCGACCAGACCCCAATGAGCCCAGCTTTGGGGATGAAAATCGACCCAGGCCGCCCATCCAGCAAAAAACGTCCAGGCCAGCGCGATAGGCAAGCTAAGAAAGCGCCAGCGTTCGGTCCGTACCGGATGCACAAACTTGAGCGGCAAAAACATCGCCAGCGCCAAACCAGCAACCAAAATTAAAATAATCCAGAAATTCGGCTCTATTGCGAAAAGGACGATGACAAGCATATTCCAGCAACCCGGAAATCCCTGAAAACTATTGTCTTTTGTCTTCATCTGACTGTCGCAAAAATACAGTGCCGAAGTAAAAGTGATTACGATGATGACCACCCAACCGGTCCAACCCGGCAAGAGCCCGCTTTTAAACAAGGCGAAAGCCGGTATAAAAACATATGTAAGATAATCAATAATAAGATCCAACAGCATACCGTCAAACCGCGGTGCGTGGTTTTTTACATCAAACCGCCGCGCCAGTGGCCCGTCTATGCCATCGACGGCAAAGGCCACCACCAGCCATAAAAACATAAGGCTCCATTTCGCTTCTGTTGCCGCCAGCATTGCCAGCATCGCAAACACCGCTCCAGAAGCTGTGAAAAAATGAACAAAAAGGGCTTTTTGTGTGACCGTCATAAACATCGCATGCCTGAAAAATTTCCAATGTGCAACGCGATCAGAATTTAGGATGTGCGTTTTTATAAACCTCAAGCAATCGATCTGTATCGACAGCCGTATAATTCTGCGTCGTTGACAGAGAACTATGGCCCAACAACTCTTGAATTGCGCGCAAATCCCCACCTGCCGACAACAGATGTGTCGCAAAGGAATGCCGCAACGCATGCGGTGTTGCTGTCGAAGGCAATCCTAATTGATGTCGGGTCTGCTGCATGGCTTTCTGTATCAGGCGGGGGGACAGGGAGCCGCCTCGCACCCCCAAAAACAGCGGCGCGGCGTCGGTGGCCGGATGGGGACAAAGCCTCAAATAGATATCAACAGCAGTGCGCGCGGCCTCAAGTATAGGTACCAACCGCTCCTTGCCGCCTTTACCGACGATCTTCAGCACATCCGGCAAAGGCGCATCAGACCGCCTGAGCCCCAAGGCCTCGGAAATGCGCAAACCAGCTCCGTAAAGCAATGTCACAACAGCAACATCACGCGCCCCAACCCAGCTTTCTAGAGATTGCATCTCCACCGTATCAACCACAGCACGGGCGGCTTCTTCGCTAAGTGGGCGGGGAAGTTTGGCTTGAAATTTTGGGGTTTGTAACGACAAGACTGCCGTGGGTTCAAAACCTTCCCGAGCCGCCAGCCAGACATAGAAATTTTTCACAGCCGAGAGTTTGCGTGCTAACGAGCGTGGCGCGATCTGCTGCGCGCGTTGGGACGCCATCCATGCACGCATATCTGATACTGAAATGCGGGCCAAAGCCGCAAGACCAGAACGCGCCCCGCTGTGTAGCGTCATAAAGGCCATAAACCCGACAACATCGGTGTGATAAGCCGACAGGGTATTATCACTAAGGCCCTTCAGCGCGCTCTGCGCCTCAAGCCAGCTTTGCAGCGCGGCCCGAAGCGCTGATGAAATCAACGTATCGCTATGTGCACTCACAACAGCAAGTGGCGGATGATACGCTCAAACACGCCTGCGAAAAACTTCAAAAGATCTGTACCCTGCTGAGACGAAAACTGTTGCGGGTCTCTGCCACCCATCACCAGCATACTCGGCAGGCGCCCAACACCGAGATCAAGCTTCAGGCAGGCTTCGGATTGGATTGTCTTGTCAATGGCGCCAAACACCGAGTGCCCAGCACCTTTGAGGTGACGCAAAATAACCTGCGGACTCTGTCCGGAAGTACCAGCGTTCATATAGTCTGCCACAAAACCAGCATCCGCCACAGTGAGCCCCGCACCAAAACGACTTAAGCTCGGGTCACCATCCGCATGCGCGGTTTCAAAGACCAACCGCACTGACTCCACCTGCAAGATATTGGCAATCTCGCCGTTCAAGTCTGCGATTAAGGCGGCAAAATCGTCAAAATCCAGCAGGCGTAAAATAGCCCGGTGCACCTGATTGGTTCCCGCCAGATTATCATAGGCGGTAGCAATCACACTGCGGTGGGTATCTTCAAGGCGATCGAGCCGGTTTTCTAACCGCTCCATCGAGATACCGCGCAGGTCAATAATATTGCCACCCATCGCCTTTTGATTGGCCTCGACAAGCGCACGCATCACATCATGGTCATCAAGTATGGCTGTGGGCTCCGCGATAATGCGGTCGCGCAGCGCATCCTCTAATTTTGGGCTGCTGGTCATCTTAGCCTAACTCTGTTTCACGCGACGGCCCCTGCCATGCGACAAGGTTTATCAAATGATCTTCTGGCCAGTTTTCTCGATATCGGCCAGAAATGCTGCCAGCCCTTTGTCGGTCAGCATGTGATTGGCCATCGCTTTGATGATGCCCGGAGGCGCTGTGGCCACATCCGCACCGATCTTGGCGCATTCGCTCATGTGATTGGCCGTGCGAATCGACGCGGCAAGGATCTGGGTATCAAAGCCGTAATTGTCATAAATTGTACGAATATCCGCAATCAGATCAAGCCCGTCTAGGTTCAAATCGTCGATGCGACCAATGAAGGGGCTGATAAAGGTTGCACCCGCTTTGGCCGCCAATAACGCCTGATTGGCAGAAAAGCACAAGGTAACATTGACCATCTTACCCTCGCCCGACAGCACATTACAGGCTTTCAACCCGTCCCAAGTCAATGGCACTTTGACGGTGATGTTATCGGCGATTTCACCCAGTTTACGCCCTTCGGCAATCATTGTATCCGCATCCGTTGCGGTGACTTCTGCACTGACCGGGCCACTGACCAAGGCGCAAATTTCTTTCGTGACGTCAAGGATATCGCGACCAGATTTCATGATCAGAGAAGGATTGGTGGTGACGCCATCGACCATGCCAAGGTCATTGAGCTCCGCAATGGCATCGATCTCAGCGGTGTCTACAAAAAATTTCATGCTATAATCCTGTTTACTGGTTGGTCTTAGACTGGCTTGCGTTTACCTCATGCAGTACGACCCGAAAACCCCAATAAAGGTCAGACAAAGGAGAGAATGTTGCAACAGCCGGGTTTCTTTGACCAAGGTACACTGGTCAGCGTCATGACGCTAGCACCTTTGGACAGCGCGCTGGATTATCGCGCGCCGGAAGGCGGTTGCCATATGGGGGCCTATGTCGAGGTGCCTTTGGGGCCGCGCAAAGTGCTGGGCGTGGTCTGGGGGGCTGGCCGCGGAGATTACGATCTCAGCAAAATACGCGCAGTAGCAAGGGTGTTGAATGTCGCCCCGATGCGGGCCGAACTTCAAAGTTTTTTGGAACGTGGGGCCGATTATACGTTGACGCCCCGCCCGGCCATGTTGCGGCTTGCCACCCGGGTCCCGGGATTGAGCAACCCACCATCCATGCGCAAAGTCTACCGTCCCGGCGCAACAGAGCCCGACCGCATGACAGATGCGCGGCGGCGGGTGTTGGAAACGTTTCAAAGCTATGGCGGGCTGGCCTTTACGCTAAAAGAGCTGGCGGATATGGCCGGTGTCAGCCAGTCAGTAATCAAGGGTATGGTGGCCTTGGGCGCTGTTCAAGAAGAGGATACACCGCGCGATCTGCCGTTTCAAACGCTTGAGACAGCGCATAGCCAAACCATACTGACGGCAGCGCAGAACAGTGCCGCAAACGCATTGATCGCCGGGCTTAAAGAACAGACCTATGGCACGACATTGCTCAAGGGTGTCACCGGATCGGGTAAAACCGAGGTCTACCTGGAAGCTGTCGCCGAATGCCTGCGGCAGGGCCGGCAAGCTTTGGTGCTTTTGCCTGAAATCGCACTGACAGCTGAATTTTTGAACCGTGTTGAGGCGCGTTTTGGGGCACTTCCTGCCGAATGGCATTCTGGAGTGACCCTGACCGAGCGACGCCGGGTTTGGAAAATGGTCGGATCAGGGGGCGCACAAATGGTGATTGGCGCCCGATCTGCACTGTTTTTACCCTACCAGAATCTTGGTTTGATTGTCGTCGATGAAGAGCACGATAGTTCTTATAAACAAGAAGATGGCGTTTTATATAATGCCCGTGACATGGCGGTTCTACGCGCGTCGATCTGTGGCGCGCGCGTGGTGCTGGCCTCGGCCACGCCAAGTTTGGAAAGCTGGGCTAATGCCGAGGCGGGCAAATATCAGTATCTTGAATTGGCGGCGCGATTTGGTGTCGCAGTGATGCCCAAGCTGGGTGCTATTGATATGCGCGGCGAAACTCTGCAGGCGGGGCGCTGGATCTCGCATACGCTGCAAAAAGCGATGGAGCACCGCTTGCAGGCTGGTGAACAGTCGCTGTTGTTTATCAATCGTCGCGGTTATGCGCCGGTGACACTGTGTCGGGCCTGTGGACACCAGATCGGTTGTGACGATTGCGATGCCCGCATGGTCGAGCACCGGTTCCAAAACCGCCTGATGTGCCACCAATGCGGAGAGACCAAGCCGATGCCGGTGCGCTGCCCATCCTGCGAGGTCGAGGACCGTCTTGCGCCGGTTGGTCCAGGCATCGAGCGGCTGACCGAAGAGGCGCAAAACCTGTTTCCAGACGCCCGCATTGCCGCGCTGTCATCGGATCTCTATGGCACCGCCCGCGCGTTAAAGGCCCATATTCAAGCCATTGCCAAAGGCGAGGCTGATATCATCCTCGGCACCCAACTGGTGGCCAAGGGGCATAATTTTCCCCTGTTGACACTGGTTGGGGTAATCGATGCAGACCTTGGTCTACAGGGCTCGGATTTACGCGCCGCCGAACGCACCTTTCAACTGATGCGACAGGTTTCGGGGCGGGCCGGGCGCAGCGACAAACCGGGCGAGGCACTGTTACAAACCTATCAACCCGAGCATCCGGTAATCCGCTCAATCCTGTCAGGGGATGAAACCGGTTTCTTACAGACCGAGGCCACACAACGCCGCGATGCCGGAGTGCCGCCCTATGGTCGTCTGGCGGGGATTATTCTGTCGGGGCCGGATCTGTCACAGCTGTTTGATCTGGGCAACGCGCTGGCCCGCCAAGACCAGCCGTTACGCCAAATCGACGCTCAAGTGTTCGGCCCCGCCCCGGCCCCAATCGCCCGGGTGCGTGGTCGGCACCGGGTGCGGCTGTTGGTCAAAGCCGGCAAAACAACCCCACTACAGCCCGCCCTTACAACTTGGATTGGTCAATTTAAGTTAAAGGCACAGATGCGGTTGGCTGTCGATATTGACCCACAAAGTTTTTATTGAGCGCGCTCAGTTTAAACAGCGGCGAAGCCTCTAGTCTCGATAGAGAACGCAATCCCCACCAGCACCTTCATCTCCAAATTTTATTCAAGGTTGCATTTAACTCACTAGGTGTTTGCTGCGATGGTTTAATGGTGTGATCCTTTCTCAGAAATGGAAGGAAGCATTATGGGACAAGTTCGTCATGGGAGCGCCAGGACCGCGTTCACAGTCAAAGCTGCAACAACAGCGATCACAAGCTGCGATCGCGGAACTGAACGGGGAGCTGGGTCTCAACCATAAGACAGTTGCTAAATGGCGGAACTGAACCGCCCCCAGTTTGCCGGAGGCTCCAAAGTAAGTATGGATGGAGCCTATGGAAAAAAGTAACAGAGCCAATCGATTTTCGACTGAAGTGGTCTTGTTCCGCTTACGTTCCGGTCTCCCAACTCATTTATGCAGCCCTTCGTTCAAAGGCCAAGGGGCTTTTTCCACCCCGTGAGGAGTGTCGCCGTCTTGGATTATAGAACCCGTTGATATATTGAAATATCGCCCCTTCGGCTTGGCGTCTTGTTTCCCAACGATTGCGCCAGATCAGCTCAGCCTTGATGGATTTGAAGAATGTTTCGACCATGGAATTGTCATAACAATTCCCTTTGCCGCTCATTGATACTTCGAAGCCATGCTTTGTTAGGAGCTTTTGGCAGTCATTTGAACAGTATTGCGAGCCACGATCCGTGTGATGAATGCAGCCCGTGGGTGGCTGGCGTAAGGCCACGGCATTATTCAACGCGCGGATTACCAGATCCCGTTTCATGCGGTTGCTGACCCCTGTCCGGCAGGGTTTGCGCAGCATGCCCGAGAGGGGCCCATCCGATGACCCGCCGTGAGTAAAGATCGAGGATGACGGCAAGATAAAGCCAGCCCTCACTGGT
>Ga0206130_10006277_pt1 | contig 13674 bp, 4 predicted proteins | sample Helgoland_Spring_9_FD_148637 | JGI IMG/M metagenome (GOLD analysis project Ga0206130, IMG submission 148637) | Pelagic subsurface seawater microbial communities from Kabeltonne, Helgoland, North Sea - Helgoland_Spring_Bloom_20160512_1 | ecosystem: Environmental > Aquatic > Marine > Epipelagic ... | reverse complement strand
TGCATGGTAATGACACGGAGTTCTCCGACATGCTTAATATCCTAAACGAAAAAATAAACATCTTTGAAGTTACGGCTGCAATGACTTATGCAAATAATCATTGGTCAGCCCCAAATGATTTGTACCGCATTGGTACATTGATATACGACAACAAAGAGGTGGAGCGTATTAATAAGAATGAATTTTTATACATTAACGCATCTCCTCTTACCAAGCCATCTAACGTTCGTCCAGTATTTGTAGCGAGCTCAAGCGGTTATAAAGTATACGGTGACGCTGAATTAATTACAGGTGTAACGTGTAACTATATTAAAAGACCCGCTACCGCGGCGTGGGGTTACAATACAGTTTTAGGTGAAGCGCAATATAATGCTTCTAGCTCAACAAACTTTGAGCTGCATCCATCGGAAGAAACTGAATTAGTAATGAAAATATTAGAGCTTGCAGGTATATCTACAAGAGAGCTTCAAGTGTACCAAATTGCAGCACAAGAAGAAATGCGCAACACTCAACAAGAAAAATCTTAATAAATGGGGCTAATAAATCAAACTAACGAGCTGTACTACGAAGGTGCCGATGGCATTTGGAATAGCGGCGATGAAAACTACGGTGACTACCAGTTCACTAGCCTCGATAATATTATAGGTAACTTTATGATTGCTTATGTTGGTGAAGATAAAATCATCAGTAAGATTAAGCGAACCGATGTAATGTTCCATGCTAAGCGCGCAATTCAAGAGTTTAGCTTCGATACACTGCCATCAGAAAAAGCACAAGAGATTGAGATAGGACCTGCACTACAAATGATACTACCGCAGGATTACGTTAACTACGTTAAGTTTTCTTACACTGACAATAAAGGTGTTGAAAGAATACTTTACCCTACTCGCAACACAAGCAACCCTACGGCTATTACACAGGATGCAAACTACGAATACACGTTTGATAATACCGGTGAGATTATAGAAGCTGATGAATCAACCACGTGGGAACGTTTTAAAGCCAGTGGTCGAGGTCAATTAGCAAACAGCTCAGATAACCCAGGGGATTTAACAGACAGCGAATTATTCAACCTATACAGGTTTGGTAGACGCTATGGTCTTAGCCCTGAAGAAGCGCAATCTAACGGGGTATTTTACATCGACAAATTAAAAGGTATAGTGCACTTTAGCTCTCACCTAGCGGATCAAATTGTAACACTTAAGTACATCAGTGATGGTTTGGGTACGGATGCAGAAATGCAAGTACACAAGTTTGCTGAAGAAGCTATCTATAAATATATAGCTCACGCTGTTCTAGCGACAAGAGCTAATACCCCAGAATATCAAATCGCTCGCTTTAAAAAAGAGATGTCTGCGGCGAAGCGCAACGCTAAGCTACGCATGTCTAATCTTAAGATAGCAGAGTTAGCACAAGTAATGAGAAACCAATCCAAGTGGATTAAACACTAATATATGGCTAAGCTACAGCATACATTTGTCCAAGGGAAAATGAATAAAGACCTTGACGAAAGGTTAGTCCCTAATGGCCAATACCGCGATGCAAAGAATATTCAGGTAAGCACATCTGAAGGTTCTGATGTTGGCGCTATTGAGAACATACTTGGTAACACAATACAAAATTTAGGTGCTGAGGTTCAGGCTTGGGCTACGGGATTTGGGCTAAGTAATACCACTTGTATAGGCACGATTCGCGATAGCCAAAATGAAAAGATATACTGGTTCATTACTAGCGACACTGTGGATGCTATACTCGAGTACGACCAAGCAACTTCTGTTGTAGCGCCTGTATTGGTTGATACAAACAACATACTAAATTTCAGCACTAGTAATCTTATTACTGGAGTTAATATATTAGAGGGAATGTTGTTTTGGACAGATGACAATTCTGAACCAAAGAAAATAGAAATAGCCAGGTTTAAAGCCGGCTCGCTACAAGGGCAGGGTGAGGATACTTTAGTTGTGCATACTCGAGTATATGGCAGGCCATTTATTGAGTCCGATATTACGGTCATAAAGCTATCCCCAAAGCAGCCTGTTTCTATAACTAGTTTTGCTTCTTTAGTTTCTTCTACTTCAAATAGGGGTACGGGTATAACACCTATATTTATTTCAGCTAATTTAGGCCAAGCTTCGCCTTTAACAGGTTCTTTACCTATTGGGTCTACATTTGTTATAACGGGTGGCTTTTCTGGGTTTTTAGCGCCTAGTAATGTATTCTTAAACCAGCAGGTAACACTTAGCGCAAAAGCATTGCAGGAAGATGGAAGTTATCTTTATTACGAAGCTATTTGTACTATAACCGCTTTAACCGCTGGAGAACAACCCGGCGAATTTGATGGTGGTACTTTTAGAATAGACAGTATATCGGCTGATGTGCCTTACAATTACTTAAACTGGAGCGTATTATTACTAGAGTCAGACCCTATATTTAAAAATAATTTCCCAAGGTTTTCTTACAGGTACAAGTATTCTAATAACGAATATTCTACATATGCTCCTTTTAGTGAAGCAGCATATGTGCCGGGTCAGTTTGATTACGAAGCAGCCATCGGTTTTAATAAAGGCATGACAAATAATCTTAGGAAAATTACTTTAACTTTTCCAACAGACACCTATGCGTTGCCACCCGCCGGAGTTGAAGAAATACAAATATTGTTTAAAGGCTCAGGCTCAAATAACATATATGTTATAGACAACCATTTGTTGTCTAGCGGAGCGCTTACCACCTTTGACATTACGTCGGAGCTTCTTGGACCTGTTGTAGAAAGCATACAATTACTAAGACCGTTTGACGCGGTCCCGCGTAAAGCAAAGTCCCAAGAAATAATAGGTAATAGAGTTGTTTACGGCAATTACTTACAAAACTATACCATTGGTAGCATTCCTGTTTTAACCGCAGGGCAAACTAATACAAGCTTTACTGCCGGGGAAGAATATTTAGGTAAAAAAAGCATAAAGTCCAATAGAACCTACCAATTAGGCATTACTTTTATAGATGAATACAACCGGGAATCACCGGTGTTTACAAATAATAATGCTTCTGTAATAATAGCTGAAAATAATTCTTCAAAGAAAAACGCTTTAACAGCATCCGCAACACTAGCTTCCGTGCCATCTTGGATTAAATATTATAAGTATTATATTAAAGATCCAGCTAACGAATATTACAATATTGTATTAGATAGATGGTACGATTCTGAAGATGGCAATGCATGGTTAAGTTTTGCATCGTCCGACGTTAATAAATTAAGGGAAGACCAATATATAATACTTAAAAAGCAACACGGTACGTCGACGGCGGTGTCTATAAATAATAGATACAAAATATTAGATATACAAAATGAAGCTCCTCGCCATATAAAAATGGAACAAACAGAAGTTTCGTCTGCGCAAATAACAGCTATAACAAATGGCTTTACAGCTGCGGGTCCTTTTATCGGTTTTCAAGGGCCTACTTTTGTAGAAAATAATAATTTTCACGAAGGTTTTAATGGCAATTCTGCTATACAATTTATAGAAGAAGGCGCAACAGCAAATGCAGGTGGACGGGTTTCGCAGTTATATGAAATTGCTAACGGTGGACCTCAAAATGATTCCGGGGGTAAAACAACTTACTCAGTAAGCTTTAATAGTGGTTCGGGTATAATACCCGCTGACGATTGGTTAACCGGGATTACCTCTGGTACCTTAAAAGCCGTGCTGTATAATTTAGAAGAATCTACTAGACCGGAATTTCAAGGGAGGTTTTTTGTTAAAGTGCCTAAAAATTCTGATTTTATAAACAACATAGAAGCGCCGTCGTCAACTTCTGTAATCCAAGGTGGGTTTAACGCAGCTGTACGTGCAGGCAGCCGCAATAACTCAGTGTCTACAGACATGACAGTAAACCCCAGCGTAAATGCGGATAGATTATCATTCGGTGATACCAATAATAGTAGTGTAGCTATTAACAGACCTGATCAAGGTGCGACTACTTTTACATTAGTGTACGGGCCTGTCAGTAATACAAACCCTGGGGGCGTGGGCGGTAAGCAAAATTTTAATGTATACAGTCTAGCAAGCAGTCCGTTTGCTAAAATAAGATTTGTAGGTAGCAATAATAATTTTAGTGAAGTATATAATATAACTAATAATGGCACCCAACAAAGCTATAATAGAAATGGTTTAACATTTGTTTACAGGACATTTACTGTGGATCGCCCGTTTGTTGGCGAATTTGGGGTGCAAGCAACTACTATTACAAAAATAGAAATTGTATCTGATTCGATCCCTGATCATTTTACAACTCCAAACCCAGCTATATTTGAAACAGAGCCTAATGAACTTGCGGATTTAGACGTTTATTACGAAGCTAGCGGCGCTAAGCTTATTTCCGAGCTTTCTAATACTGCAACTTTAAATTACTTTAATACATATTCTTTTGGTAATGGTGTTGAATCTAACAGGAGAGAAGACGATTTTAATGCACCAACTATAGGCAAGGGCGTAAGGGTTTCTTCAACTTTAGACACGCCATTTGAAGAAGAAAGAAGAGGCTCGGGTCTAATATATGGCGGTATATTTAATAGCACAAGTGGTGTTAACCAGCTAAATCAGTTTATAGCTGGGTTAAAGATAACGAAAGATTTAAACCCTGTATACGGCACAATACAAAAGCTTCATGCTCGTGACACTGATTTAATAGCGTTATGTGAAGACAAGTGTTTTAGAATCTTAGCTGATAAAGACGCGTTGTTTAACGCTGATGGAAATACTAACGTTACTTCCAATGCTAACGTGCTAGGACAAACGATTCCATACGTTGGTGAGTTTGGTATATCTAAAAATCCAGAGTCTTTTGCAATGTACGGGTTTAGAGCGTACTTCACCGACAAGGCTAGAGGTGCGGTTATTAGATTGTCTAGAGACGGCATTACTGAGATATCTGGCAAAGGTATGACTCATTACTTTGAAGATAAGTTAAAGTCAGCCACGGGTGCTCTAATTGGCTCGTATGACGAACAGGCTAGCTCGTACAATATAAAAATCGGCAACGAACAAACATCGTTTAAAGAAGGTGTTGATGGTTGGTCGACTAGATTGTCGTACGCTCCTGAGTTTGCGATTTCACTTAATAACGACTACTACAGTTTTAAAGATGGCGAAATTTGGGAGCACACAAACAACACAAGAGCTAACTTCTTTGGCGTGCAGGAAAACACAACTGTCACAACTATATTCAATGATGCCCCAACAAGCGTTAAAAACTTTAAGACTCTGTCGTACGAAGGAGATGCCGGCTGGACCGCTTCAATCACAACAAACAAACAAAGCGGATCGGTAAGCACGTGGAAAGAGCGTGAGGGTATTTACTTCAACTACATAAAAGGAGAGGCTACCACGTTAGGTAATATTGACACTAGCGAGTTCTCTGTTCAAGGAATTGCCGATGTCAACTATGCGGTTGACGGCGTTGGTTACTATGATTTGTCTTTTACAAGCGCCATTAATACCTCTCTACAGGTTGGCGATGTGATATACTTTGTCGATGCTTCCGCTGGTAATGCCTTAAAGCTTCTCGGTGATGTACTTAGTATAACAGGTTTAACCGTGCGTGCTGAATGGGACGGCACAGCGGCCAATGAGCCTGAAGACGGTGATTTTATATTGTTCGCAAAAGACGGCAACGTAAATACGTCTGGGTTGATTGGCTACTATGCAGAAGCAGAGCTTACCTCAGCTGGTGGAACCAAAAAAGAGCTGTTCGCTGTGAACTCTGAAATATTTATCAGCAGCGAATAATACGTAATAATAACTTATAAACTAATTAAATATGTACGGTGATATAATCGGCGGCGCTCTTAAATTTGGCGCTTCATATATAGGCGGCAAAAAAAGACTTGCTAGAGAAGAAGAAGCTAAGGGTTTGTTTGATACTGCGTATCAGGGTTACATGACTCAGGATATAAGCAATACGTTTTCAAACATGGAAAACACCATGGAAGACCTTACTGTAAATACGCAAGCGGCAGATTTTGCTGCAGCTCAACAAGCACAAGGTCTGGCAAACACTATGGGAAGCCTAAGACAATCTGCTGGCTCTTCAGGTATTGCAGCGCTTGCTCAGTCTTTAGCTAATGCTCAATCACAAAACGCCCAGCAGGCTTCAGCAAGCATTGGGCAGCAAGAATCAATGAATCAAAGACTAGCGGCGCAGCAAGCGGGCACATTACAATCTATGGAACGCGCAGGCGAAGAGAGAGCTATGGGCAGAGAAACAGAAAGACTAGGTACAAGCCTTGGCATGCAGCAAGCCGAGCTAGCTAGCGCGCAAGCGGATATTCGAGCGGCGCAACAAGCAAGGGCTGGAGCTCTCGGCGAGATTGCCGGCGGTGTCGGCGGGCTAGCACAAGTTTACGGCGCTGGTGGTGGTTTCGGAGATGTTATTCAAGACGGATATGCCGCTCTAAATAAATAAGTATAATGGCTGATAAAACTTTAATACAAGGCGCGCAAAACATAGCTAATGCTAGAAATACATCGGGTATCGGACAAGCATTTGGTGTAGGGCTAGATAAATCGATAGCTCGGCAAAGAGAAGCTAGAGCCACTAAAGCCGAACAGGATAGAAAAAAGGCTGAAGCTATTCAAAAAAGAACCGAAAAGTACTTAAACGAATGGGGCGGTACAAATATTAATAACGGTGAATTGTCAGAAGGCCAAATGGCTGAAGTGCACAAAGCCGCGGAAGTAATTCAAAAAGACTTTCAAGATGTAGTTATAAACAAACTATCTAAAGACCCTACCAATATAGACCTTATCAATGAAAAAAACGGTTATTTGCAAGAAATGAAAACCTTAAGATCAGCAGTGGATAATTACGCTGATCGTTACGAAGTATGGGCCGCAGGCGTAAACGGTAAGTTATATTCTAAGTCAGCAGCAAACGCAGGCAGCTTAGCGTTAAACGAGCAAGCTTACACTCAGCCCGTGATTTGGGATAGGGAATCAAAGTCTTTAGCTTTACCTAATTCTAGAGGAGAAGACGGCAAACCATTATTATATAAGAATGTAAATTTACCATTTAACGGCGGCTTCGAAGCGGCTGAGGTGATACGCACTAAAGCAGATGAGTTATCTGCGCCTAGAAAAAACAACCTTAGTGACTTCCAAATTAAAAATGGTGAGGAAGAAATTAAAAGTCTTATTTTAGCATCAAACCCAGCAGAGGGTGTCAACAATACGCCTGCATTGCTTGCTAACCAAACAATGCTCAGTCTTTTCCCTGAGTGGAAAAACATAGAATACGCAGCTACAATGACTGATGACCAAAAAGAGGCTGTAGCGGGAGAAATGGCAAGCGTTGTAATGTCTCGTTATAAATCTGTGGCTGAAGCAGCAACAGGCGTAACGCCACCTGGCCGGGGCTTTTCAGAAACTCCTACCAACCAGGCTTGGATAAGGGATACAAAAAAATTAGCGAAGGCTAATGTTGCTACAGAAATATTAGCGCCTAATGGAGATTACGTTATAATAATACCCAAGGGTGTTGAGTATGAAGGGTTTCAAGCAAAAGAACCCTACATGCGTATTGTGAATGGTGTAGACAAGAAGGGGAACCCCGTGTACTCGCTAAGACCTTTAGATCAGGGCATTATTCAAACTAAGAAAAGAAAATAAAATAAAATTATGTACATTAAAGACGGTATAGAGCTTACTCCTGAAGACGTTGCATACAACGCTTCTATTGCTGGGGTTTCACCTGAGCAATGGGTAGAGGAAAACGAATTTAATACTGTTGAAGAAACAGACCCTCCAAAAGAGGGAAAGCTTATCGGCCCACCAGTGGAGACTCAACTGCCTGGGCCAGTAACAGAAGCGACCGCTGGGGTTTCCAGTTCGGTCGATACTTCTTTGGAGTCACCCGAGTTCCCAACCATGCTGGACGAAGTAGAGGTAGTCGCTGATAAAATAACTACAGAGGCTACCCCATTTTTAGAAAAGCTTGCTAGCATTAATAAAGATACTGAAAAAGAATCTATACTTGCTAGTTATTTTTATTTAAAGAAAGATTTAAATGGAGATTATGTTTTTGATCTGCCAAAAGAAATACTAGAGCAATATGGAGATGCACCTGCGTTTTCACAAGAAGGGGGACCAAATACAGGCTACGCGCCAAATATAGAAGCTGTAAAAATTGCATTAGGTCCCAAAAAATTTAATCAATGGTCTGCTAATATAGGAAATGCTGTTTATGCAACTCCGGAAGCTTTAAACGAAGTGTTTGATGTAAACGAAGTAGACGACGCTACTATAAGCAATGTTCTAGACGGTAAAAGAACGACCGCCATGGAGGCTCTAATGAGGGGCTTAAGTGACAAAGAAATATCCGAGGTTTTAGACGAAGCTGTATCTTTAGATCCGGAATATCAGCAAGCCGTTAATGAAGCGCTAACTGACGAGCGGGGAAACCGCATACAATCCTTAGACGGAATTAAAGGAGACCGTGAGATATATACTGATTTACTAAAAAATGAATTTAAAGATTTAAAACAGCATAGTGAAGCATTTAAAGGAGCCGAGCAATTTTTCCAACAATCAATAGATAAATTTGAAGCTGATAAAAAGGATATAGAAACCCGCGCGGACGAATTATTTAAAAACTTAGAAGCTAAGAAAAAAGCAGTTGGAGGGTTTACGGTTGTCCCCGGCATAAACCAAAATAGCATAGACGCTATAAATAGCGCTCAAGATGCATACAAAGAGGCGGTTGATGAGTACAACGCATTTATATCAGGTGAAGAAGCTGTAGCATTACAAGCCTCCGCAGACGACCTTATTGCCAGCCAAGCAGCATTGGAATACCAAGCAGAGTGGCTTTCTGAGCGCTACACGAATCTTGTAAAGACTAACTACCTGCAAAATGCGGCTCTTAAAAACTATAGTAAACTAGATTTAGCTGGTCAAGCGCTTGAAGAAGGGATATTAGGCACTACTGCTGGATTTATGGGGATGCTGGCGCAAGGTGCCACTTATTTATCTTTCAGTAAAGGTGCTCCTATGCCTGAGGCTATTGAAGATTATTTGCTAAACTTCAAAGGTAGAACAGTACAATACAATATAGACCTTAACGAAGACAGAGTTAAAGAATTTCCAGCAAAAGCGAAATTTGCGCAAGTCAGTAAGGGTGACATGTCGCTATGGGATTACGCAGGCGAAAGCTTAATGAATGGAACGCCTAGTATATTAGCCGTAATGGGGCCGCAAGCTCTTGCTTATGGGGCTATCAAATACGGTGGTAAAAAAGTTATAGCCAATCAAATTCGCAAAATGGCAGCGAGGGCTACTATGACGTCTTTCTATATTCAAGAAACCGGCGGTGACTATATGCAAAGCTCAATTGCTCAAAAAAATGCGAAATTGAGATTAGTTGAATTAAACGAGCAATTAGAAAACGCTGTAGGTGGTATTGATAAAATTAAGCTGCAAGAGCAGATTGACGTTGAAACAAATAATCTTAATCGATCTGAATTTACGAAAGCCGTAAGCGCTAATACTAAAGGCCTTATAGCAACTTATGCTGAAAAATTTGGTACTTTAAGAACAATAAGTAATTTTCAAAGATACTCTGCTGCAATTGGCAGAAGACAACTAAGCAAATCTATGGTTCCTTTTGTCCGCAATAATGCTCGGTTTATGGCAGCGGGTATTGGCACAGCCAAGGGTGTAGCTACAGGTGTACCTATAGAACTTTTAGAAGAGGGTTTTACTTTAATGGGGCATAACTTGGTGGATAGCCAAATAAACGGTATTTCTAAAAGTATATTGGAAGGTTTAGATATTGATTTTGCTGTTGATGTTGTACTTCCCACGCTTGCTATTATGGGACCCAGCGCAATGGGCAACATTGGTAGCGCTATTCAAAGCGAGCTTTTAACCCGAGAGCAAGCGGCTAAGGCTACGGAAATTAGAAATGAAATACACGAAATACAAGATGCTCTTGACGGCTTAGATGGCCGCACGAAATCAGCAAGAGCTTTAGGTAAAAGAAAAACCGAGCTTTTTAGAGATCTTAATTTATTGGATGCTGAAGTACTTATAAAAGCCGGACAACTTGATAAATCTGATTTTAAAATTTTAACAGATTTAAACCGCGAAATAAGCTTATTAGAAAAAGACGTTGCTGAAATAGGTAGCACAGGTAAAATTACACAGGAAAACAGAGCTGAATTTGAAAGATTAAAAGCGGAAATCGAACAGCTTACTTCTAATAAAGAAGATATACTGCGTAAGCCTGAAGAAGCTATACGAGAAGAAGCTGAAAAAGCAGGGCTGGAAGCAGAAGGAATATTACAATTTAGTCAATATTCCACAAACGTAGTAGTTGCTAAGGGATTTTATGGAGATAACTTTGTCGAAATCAAAGAGGAGGCCGACATTGAAAACCTTCCTGAAGATATAAAGGGAATAGCCCGCGAGGCGTATTTGGAAGGAGATTTAGGGGCTTTTGCAAAAGGTAAAGCAGTCGTTTTTAAAGAGCGCGTTTTAGCGGCTATTCAAGTAGGCGGAGACTTAGGGTTATTTGCAGCATCTGTGCCCATACACGAAGTAGGACACGGCGAAGTTTCTAAATCAAAACCATTAGTGGATAAAGGCATTGTTGGGTTAGAAAACAACATGGTTCAGAGTGTGTTAAATGAAATGAACCGGTTAGCTGAAATTGGCGGCATATCCGCATCCACGTTAGAAACTTTTAAAGCACGTTTTGATCAGTACCTAAACATTAGGGAAGACGGTAAAGTAGACGCGGACGAGCTAATACAACTCATAAGCGACTTAGACGCAAACGGATTATTACCGCCAAGCGCTTTCGATGGTATTGTGGAAATCAAAGGTGTTATTAGGCAAATAATGAGCACCCTTATGCCTCAAGGTCGAACGTTTTTTAAACTAGAAAGCTATAAAGATGTTAGATCTTTCTTGTCAAGCTGGCAAAGAAAGGCATTTGAAGGAGCAAGGGCTAATACTTTACCGGAAGACGAGGAAGACGGCGAAACAAAAGAAAGTATAGGGCAGAAAACGCTTCTTGGGGACATTAACGCGCTTGTACCTGAGTCTGTGGAAACTCAAGATCAATTCTTTGATCGCAAAGTGTTTAATCCTATATATAATGAAGGCAAGCTTCACCCGTCTATAGCTAATTACATCCGCTCTCGCTCAGTGAGCAAAGAAGAAGCGCAAAAAATTATAGAAAGTGTAAGCGAGCGTTTAATCAACTTTAACCCAGCGGCTAAGCGTAAATCAGGTAATGCTAAAATAACATTAGGTGAGTTTATATTTTCCAATGTTAACTTCGGTAAGCTAGACGCTAGAAAAGCATTGTTTGAAGAAGGTCAAGAGCGTGCGCAGGTTGAAAGCACAGACAGCGAAACAGCTAAGCAAGTTGTAGCCAAAGAAGAAAACGCACCTGCTGCTATAGAAAAGCCTAAATATAAAACACTTACTAAAAGACGGGTGCTTAGCGAAGAAGCTAAATCAATAGCAGAGGCCAAAGTGCTGTCTAACGTGCGTGTGCTAAAATCAAGAATAGACGCTAAGGTAGGCAAGAATGTAACTGTCACACCTTTAATTGCTGAGATAAAGAAAACCTTAGGGAAGCAGCTGGACATCGACTTTAAAAAAGAGATGGGCGGTAAAAAAGACGGGCAACTTAGAAAGTATTTGCTGCGCAATAAAGCAGCTATACTAGAGAATATGACCACTACCTGGTTAATGACGGCTATGCCTAATGCTGTGCAAAAACAAGTTGACGGTGTTTGGACAAGTGACTGGAAGGGCAAAAAAATTGACAGAGAGTCTGTATCCACAGATAACGCTGGGCGCACATCAGGTTCTGAGCTAGTAAGAAGACTGCCTAAAGCGGCAACGAGATTATCTGATGCTGATTACTTATCTAATATTTTAGACGCATCAGGAGCGCCTATACGCGGCCGTAAAGAATCGTTAGCTAAAGCAATGGCCGAGCAGTACGCTATAGAAACTATACAAGAAGGTGTTGCGAATCCTAATTCTGAAATTGGAAAAGCATTTCTTGATAATCAAGCGAGAAAAGGCGTTGAAATTACAGAAACAACAGCTGTGGAGCTTAACCGCCAAGCAGAACAGGGGAATGTTAAGTTTTCATTAGGCTTAGGTGCTGTAATAGAGTATTTAGAAAACCCTAAATTTAATATTAATCTAGGTAATAATCGTGAAAAGGGAATTAATAAATTGCTTATACTTCATGGTAAAGATACTATATTTAAGCTAGACAGCGAGGAAGATATAAACAACTGGGCGGAAAGCACAACTAAATACGTACTACCACTTCTGCCAAAAGATATATTCTTTTCTAAAGATAAAAAAGGCAACTACAAAGAAAGCGGTAGCAGCGCATTTAGAAGATCGAATAGATTCGTAGGTGAAAAATCCTTGGACGATTATTTTGTAACTAAAATAAACGAAATGCGAGCGTTGCCTGAAAGTGCTTTTGCGCCGGCTATAAAAGGCTTGGATAAAAAGTTTTCGCCGTCTTACGATACAAACATAGGTAAGGACGACGCAGTTATGCAGGCTAATATGGACAACGGCCAGGTTGCGCAATTTAATAATTATTGGGGCACGATACATCGTGTTATGTGGCAAAACATAAATAAAGCAATTAAAGCAAATCCTGATAACAACGATGTTTTAAAGGCTATCGGTAATTACATGAGCAACGTTAGCAATGACAAGTCCCACCCACATAAAATGGGCGCGGAATTTGTAGGCTACTCAATGGATGCTACTGGCAAGACTAGTGATAAAGGAACATTCCGTAAATACGAGTGGGAGCACGCAATGCCCGCAACAAACGCGTACCTTTATCTTTTAGATGCGTCTATAAACGGATTTGATTTTGATGCGGCTTATAATGCTGTAATGGCTAACTATAAGCTAATAGCTTTAGATACAGCGCAGGATTTAAAAATTAAAGCAGCCGGTTTAAGCAACGGTATGCCGTTGGGGTGGAAACTTACTGAAAACAATTGGACAGAACGTTATTCTGAATCAGGGGTTGATCTTAATACTATAATGACAACTAGTGGCATAACTTTGCAGCAGGCTATAAACAGCCGCGGGGCTACTCAATTTAATAATGAAATTAATACAGAAGCTTTAGAAAAAGCAAAACAAGATATTAAAGATACCCAAAAGCAAAAGTATAAACCAAGTTTAGGATTAAGCAAAGAGTTTAATAACATACTTGAACGCAAAACAGGTGTTGAATCATTTAAAACATTTTCAGCTGTTCAAGCACAGAAGCGTGGTGAAAAGAAAGGCGGGTTTAAATTCTTTGTCGCACCAAGTGTTGATGATTTTAGAGGTTTAGTTAACTATGCGTTTGCCGGTAAAGGCAAGCAGGGTGAGGCCGATATGAAATGGCTCGAAGATAACCTAATGACACCTTATGCTAAAGGTATTGCCGCTATTAATGGTATACGCCAGCAAATAAAACGCGACTTTAAAACCGCAGTTAAAGCATTTCCTAAGCAGTACCAGTTGCTAAATAAAGAGATCGGCAAGACAGGTTTTACTTATGATCAAGCTGTTAGAGTGTACTTGTGGGGTAAAGCAGGTATCAAAGCACCGGGCTTGTCTCAGAAAGACACAA
>Ga0206130_10006267_pt1 | contig 13687 bp, 16 predicted proteins | sample Helgoland_Spring_9_FD_148637 | JGI IMG/M metagenome (GOLD analysis project Ga0206130, IMG submission 148637) | Pelagic subsurface seawater microbial communities from Kabeltonne, Helgoland, North Sea - Helgoland_Spring_Bloom_20160512_1 | ecosystem: Environmental > Aquatic > Marine > Epipelagic ... | reverse complement strand
CGAAAGGGACCTGATAGCCGGGAATGGCAAGCCCCTTAAGGATTGCACGGCGGATCATGCGCTTGGTTTGTTCGTCCAAATAGGCGAAGTTATACTCGGTCATTCCGCTGCCTCCTGCACATGTTGTGCACCCGCTTCGCGACGGAGCTTGCGCACCAGTTCCAATTCAGACTGAAAATCGACGTAATGGGGTAGTTTGATGTGTTCTAGGAACCCCGTCGCCTGAATGTTGTCGGCGTGATACAGAACAAATTCTGCGTCCTGTGCGGGTGCACCAACGTTATCCTCGCCCAATTCTTCCCAGCGTAGCGCGCGATCGACCAAGGCCATAGATATCGCCTTTCGCTCGGTCTGGCCAAAGACCAGCCCGTACCCGCGGGTAAACTGTGGCGGCTCGGTTTTCGAGCCGGTGAATTGGTTGACGGTTTCGCATTCGGTCAGAATCACTTCTCCGATCTCGACGGCAAATCCCAGTTCGGGGATGTCCATCTCGACCGGAACTGACCCGATCCGCAGCTCCCCCACAAAGGCATGGTTGCGCCCGTAGCCGCGCTGCGTGGAGTAGGCGAGGCCAAGGGTAAAACCTTCGTCCGCGCGGGTCAGCACTTGCAGGCGCAGGGCGCGGTTGGCGGGCATTTCCAGCGGTTCGCGTGTCAGATCGGGGGGCGACGTATCGTCAGAGGGGGCTTCTTCGATCAGCCCTTCACGGTTCAGGAATTCGGTGACATGCGGGACATTGCCAGCCTCGGCATTACGAGACGGAGCCTGAAGAACCTCACCGTCTGCGGCCAGTTTAAAATCAAGCAAACGGTGCGTGTAGTCAAATGTCGGGCCGAGCACCTGCCCACCGGGCAAGTCCTTGAACGTGGCCGAGATGCGCCTGTCGCAGGCCATAATACCGGTATCGACAGGCTTGGACGCACCAAAGCGCGGCAGCGTGGTGCGATAGGCGCGAATGAGGAAGATCGCTTCGATCAGATCGCCACGCGCCTGCTTGATTGCAAGTGCCGCAAGGTCCGGATCATAAAGCGACCCTTCGGCCATGACGCGATTGACGGCAAGGCTTAGTTGCTCGCGAATTTGCGCAATGCTGAGTTCCGCAATATCCGTGTTGCCGCGGCGCTCTTCGGCGAGCCAGGCATGGGCATTCTCGATTGCCCGCTCTCCGCCTTTGACGGCTACGTACATGTCAGGATGCTCCTACTTGCGCTATCGCTTCGCTACTTAAGCGCGAGACTTTGATTGAGCGGGGCAAAGCCGCGAGGCGTTCGCCACAAGTGAAAATGAAATCCAGCCCCAACGGGAACAGGGTTCGGTTGGCCTGAAACGCTTCCACGTCTGGCAAGGATAGCGTTGCCTGATTCTTGATGCCGGGACCCGTCAATGTATCGCCCGAAGCGGCAAGTTCGGAACATTCGACGATGAGCGTAGCCGAGCGGTCAGGATACTCGGACGTGCCGATCGGGTAGACCGCGAGCGGCGCGAGCGCGTCCCACTTGCCAACCGCAAACATACAATGCGCGGGGCCAACAAAAGGGGCACCTGTGTGAAAGGCCAGCCACGCCCGCGCCGCTTCGCAATCCATATCACCGGCCAGATAAACCGGTGTTTCCGTATCGCAGAGCGTCAGCAGAACGGCGCCCATGGCGGGCGACAGCGGGTCAGGGGGTGCTGACCCTTCGATATCCTGAATGGTGCCGGGACGCGCCATGGCCTCCATCACACTGCGAAAGGCGTGAGCTGACTGGGTGGCCGGATCGGAAAAGCCGCCGGACAATGTGTTTGCCTGCATCAGTCTTCTCCTCGGGTCATGGTAAAGAAATCAACCTTTGTCGCGGCTGCCTTGGCCGCGCGGGCGGCTTTCATGGTGGCCATCTCTGCTTCCAAAGGGTCAAGAACCGTCTCGCGCAGCCTACTTGCCATTGCGGTCTGCATAAGCGCATCGACTAGAGCAGCGGCCTCGGCATCTGCTTTACGACGCCCTTGAATATAGCTGTGCCCGACTTCGCCGGTGTCCAAGGTCAAAGCGCAGCGGGTTATCGTCATCTCGCCCAGATTGAATGGTGCGCCTGTAGCACCTGCGCGTGCGCGGACCATCGTGCTGCCAATCTCTGGTGCACGCAGCCACGTAAAAGCAGGGCGCGATATTTCAGCATCCAACAGGGCAGCAACACGGCCTTTGGGCGCTTTGGCCAGCAGACTCATCCACGCCTTGCGGAGATTATTTTCGCTCACAATGTCTATCATCTCGACAACTTGTCTCTTTTCTATACAACTATACATACCTTACCATATTGATGCCCTCATGACAGAAGAGTTTTGTGAAGTTTGCGTGACAGTTCTGATAAAACCCCGATCTGGAAAGCCATCGCCAGTGCAATGCGCGGTGACTTGGCCGAAGGACGTTATGCGCTGGGGGACAAGCTGCCGACCGAGGCTGCACTGGCCGAACGCTTTGGCGTGAACCGCCACACGGTGCGCCATGGGATTTCGGTATTGGTTGAGGAAGGGCTGGTGCGCACCCGTCGCGGCGCAGGGGCCTTTGTGGTGGCCACGCCGACCGACTACCCAATTGGCAATCGGGTGCGGTTCCACGAAAACCTGATCGCCGCAGGCCGCAGACCCGAAAAGCGCGTGCTGGCCTTGGACAAGCGTGTCGCGACGATTGGCGAGGGTCAGGCGTTGCAGATCGAGGCGGGCGATCCGGTCTGTGCTTATCATGGGCTTTCATTGGCAGACGGTCAGCCAATTGCGGTGTTTGAAAGCCTGTTCCCGATCCTGAGGCTTCCGGGAATTATCGCAGCATTCTCTGAGACAAGTAGCGTCACACTAGCGCTGAGTATTGCCGGTGTAGATGACTATACGCGAAACTCAACCCGGCTCACGGCTGTCCGCGCAACCGCCACACATGCGCTGCTGTTACAAGTTGGAGAAGGTGATCCGCTACTGAGGTCCTCCAGTGTTAACCAATGCGTGAAAGGCGCTCCGGTAGAATATGGGCGTACTTGGTTTGTTGGAGACCGGATAACGCTTACGCTTTGAACCCTAATTGAAAGAAAAAGCCCCCGCCGGAAAGGGCAGGGGCTGGTAGGAGTGCATGATACGGACGGGGGAGGATCAGCGTATTGCGAAAAGGTGCTAGACTATTCAAGCCCTATGCAGTTTGCATAGTAGGTGACTGGTGCAGGCCAATCTGAAAATATACCGACAACGCCCACATCCTGAGCCAAGGCGTCGATGTATTCGTATATAACTCCGTTGTTGTTGGTCAGGTCCGAGATCGACTGGTATTACCATCGGCTGCCGTCCTTGAGCGGGCCAGACCGCTCGATCATCAATGTAATGATCTCAAGCCCTGCTGCTTTGACTTGAACAGCTAGTTCGGACGAGATGATTTCGCCGTCCGCAGATGTTGTGACCAACATCGATGTTGGAGGTGCGATATAATTTATACCTATCGATTTCAGCTCTTTCATGGTGTTGGGCCATGTGCTCGCATTCATCGGGGAGTAGCCTTCGATGTTGTATTCATCCATCAGATAAATTGCTTGCGCGCCAAACTAAAGGTGACATCGCATTCGAGTATGCCTGTATACATGCGTGCTGCGGCCGCATTGGATTCGACGGTATGTTCGGGGAACTGTATCGGCGCGCCCCGATGCCCGATCGAGAACAGCGATGTTTTTCCTTCCTGACCCATGCACTGGGTGAGCTTGTCTTCGGCATCTGGCTCGAGCGTCACAAAAACTTCACTTTTCATGGCGCCATAATTCACATATTCATGAACTATGAATTTGCGGATTACCAATCGCCTATCGACACTCGGTCATCCGCAACGGCTGGCGCTGTTTCGGCTGCTGATGCGACGCTACCCCGATCGTGTGCCAGCGACGGAACTGGCGCAGGCACTGGGGTTAAAGCCCAATACACTGTCCACCTATGTCAATGCGCTGATGCAGACAGGGTTGATCAGCCAAGAACGGGTTGGCACGTCCCTGCGCTATGCCATCGACATGGACGCCGCGCGCGAGACTATTGAGTACATACTCCACGATTGTTGCCGCGGCAGACCCGAAATCTGCGTCCCGACTGTCAATTCTCATGCGTCAGTAGATTCACCCGTGACTGACAAAAAATACAATGTCCTGTTCATATGTACCGGCAATTCTGCCCGTTCCATATTTGCGGAATCCATATTGCGCGATATTGCCGATGATCAGTTTATAGCATTTTCAGCGGGGACCAATCCGCGCTCGGAGTTAAATCCCTTTGCGCTGGGGGTGCTGGAGCAAAAGGGGCATGATATTTCCCTCCTTCGATCCAAGAATATATCCGAATTCACAGAAGCAGACGCGCCAGTCCTCGATTTTGTCTTCACGGTTTGTAATCAGGCCGCGAATGAAGAATGCCCCGCGTGGTCAGGGCAATCTATCAGCGCCCATTGGGGGATGCCTGATCCCGTCAGCGTTGTTGGGTCGGATGCTGAAAAAAGCCTTGCCTTTCATCAGACCTATGGCGCGCTGCGCAACCGGCTGATCGCATTTACTTCCCTGCCGCTCGCGTCCCTGGATCGCATATCGTTGCAAAAGGCCGTCGACGACATCGGCCGAACAAACGAAGAAAGAAAACTCAAATGACTGTTTACGCACTCAACGGCCTTGGCCGCATTGGCAAGCTTGCTCTGAGACCTCTACTAGAGCGCGGTGCCCAAATCGCATGGATCAACGACGGCGTGGGTGACCCTGAAATGCACGCCCACTTGTTGGAGTTCGATACGGTTCATGGCCGTTGGCAGGCGGATTTATCCCATGACGCAGACAGTGTGACAATTGACGGGGTGAAGATCCCCTTCATCGGGACCCGCAGCATTGCCGATCTGCCGTTGGACGGCGTGGATGTGGTAATCGATTGCACTGGCGCGTTCAAAACAGAGGCAAAACTCGCCCCCTATTTTGAAGCAGGCGTGAAGAAGGTGGTTGTGTCGGCACCTGTCAAAGACGGGGATGCGGCCAATATTGTGATCGGCGTCAATAATGACATCTACGCGTCTGACCGCCACCGGATTGTAACCGCGGCGAGCTGCACCACAAATTGTCTGGCGCCTGTGGTGAAGGTCATCCACGAAAATCTGGGCATTAAGCATGGCTCCATCACGACGATCCATGACGTCACCAACACACAAACCATTGTGGACCGACCTGCCAAAGACCTGCGCCGCGCACGCTCGGCGCTGAATTCGCTTATTCCGACGACGACTGGCAGTGCCACGGCGATTACACTCATCTATCCTGAACTCAAAGGTCGTTTGAACGGCCATGCCGTACGCGTGCCACTCCTGAACGCGTCCCTTACAGATTGCGTTTTCGAGGTTGAGCACGAGACTACGAGAGAAGAGGTCAACGCGCTGTTCAAAGCCGCTTCTGAGGGGCCGTTGAAAGGTATCCTAGGCTATGAAGAACGTCCGCTTGTGTCCACCGATTACACCAATGATGAACGCTCCAGCATCATCGACGCACTCTCAACGATGGTGATCAATGGCACCCAGGTAAAGGTCTATGCGTGGTATGATAATGAGATGGGCTATGCACACCGATTAGTCGATGTCGCTGTCATGGTTGGCGATAGCTTGTGACACAAACGGCTGCACGCCCCGAGGGCCTTTCTGCATATATCGCGGTGACTGCGGCGTATTGGGCCTTTATGCTGACCGATGGTGCGTTGCGGATGCTGGTGCTACTGCACTTTCACACACTGGGTTTTTCGCCGGTCCAGCTGGCCTATCTGTTTGTGCTGTATGAAATCGCAGGCGTTGTGACGAACCTCTTTGCCGGTTGGATCGCCGCACGGTTTGGTCTGACCTCGACGCTGTATGCAGGGCTGGCGCTGCAAGTGCTTGCTCTATTGGCTTTGTCGCAGCTTGACCCGGCTTGGGCGGTCGGGGCGTCTGTGGTCTTTGTCATACTTGTGCAAGGAGCGAGTGGTGTTGCCAAAGACCTTGCTAAGATGTCGTCTAAATCGGCGATCAAACTGCTGGCCCCGCCCGAAGATGGAGGCCTGTTTCGATGGGTTGCCCTGCTGACTGGATCCAAGAATATGGTGAAAGGTGCGGGCTTTTTGCTCGGCGCGGTGCTGCTTGCAACGGTTGGGTTTGTCTGGGCCGTTCTAGGGATGGCTGCGTTCCTTGCAGTGATCCTGTTGGCCATTTTGGTGTCCATGCCTGCGGGACTCGCGCAAGGGCGCAAAGGCGTTAAATTCGCGGAAGTGTTCTCAAAATCTGCCAACGTCAATTGGCTTAGTGTGGCGCGGGTTTTTCTGTTTGGCGCGCGGGACGTTTGGTTTGTGGTTGGCATCCCCATCTATTTCTACGCGGTGCTGTCGGATGGCACGACGGGGGGCAACCGTACTGCGTTCTTCATGATCGGTACGTTCATGGCGGTGTGGGTCATCCTTTATGGCCTCGTACAGGCCAATGCGCCGCGCCTGCTGCGTGCACAGTACCGCTCTGCCACAGATTTGATGGGTGCTGCCCGCACCTGGGGCTGGGGGCTAGTGGCAGTACCGATGGTTCTTACCTTTGCGACCCTTTTCGCGGGGGAACAGCAGACATGGCTGACCGTGACCCTCGTGGCAGGATTGATGGGCTTTGGCGCAGTTTTTGCGGTGAACTCATCGCTGCATTCGTATTTGATCCTGTCCTTTACCAAGGCCGAGCGCGTGACGATGGATGTCGGTTTTTACTACATGGCCAATGCCGCAGGACGGCTGGCAGGCACGCTGTTGTCAGGGCTGACCTATCAGGTGGGCGGCTTGCCCCTCATGCTGGGTACGGCGACAGTCATGATTGCGACGTCTGCCGTTGCCGTGGGTTTTCTGAAGCTGGCGATTAAATAAGAAATCGAGAAACCAGTTCCATGGTTTATGAAAATTCCGTGTCCGAGGTTTTTTGGATCACGCCCCTAAAATTTCAGGGTAATACGCTCTTCGGTCCGGTCGACGACTGACATGCCTTCACGCTCATAGAAACGCCGCGCATCGTTATTGGGACTCAAGACCGTGAGCCTTAAAGTGAGGCCACGACACGCAGCTTGCCGAATCTTTATTCCTAAAACGCAAGCTCCGATTCCGCGTCTGCGATACTGCGGTGACACATAGAGTTTCTTGATACGTAGATGATCGGCCTGCCATTCGCAGGCAACGCAGCCCACCAGTTTTCCGCTCCACTCGATTATCTCATGACCCTCAAGTAGCAGCGATTCTGGGTTAGAAGAAGGTATCCATTTGCCCCAAAGAGCTTCTGCATAGCTGCGCATTCCATCTTCTTCCAAAAGCAGGATAAATGGCGCATCCTTGCGCGTTGCCTGGCATAGCCGCGTCTGATCGCCTATGCCCGATAGTCGCTGGGGCACGTCAGACCTTGTATTTTTCTTCAAACTCAAAACCGTAACCTGCATTGGCAACGCCCTGAGGGGAGAGCGCGTATGTCTGTTCTCGAAGATAGTCCATCATCGCCTGTGCATCATGCGAACAGGCTGCAATCGTTTCAGGGGATATGGGTTTGCCGACCGCAATTTTCACGGGCTGATCCGCACGCCTGCCGAATTCCTTAAGCAACAAGGCGACGCGCAAGTTGTAGTGGATATGGCTGGCCAACTGGAAAAGTCTTGAGTTCTGACCATCAAAGAAGACAGGGACCACAGTCGCGTTGGATTTGGTAATCATGCGGGCCGTGAAGCGCCGCCAGCTCGGGTCCATGGGTCGCTGGAACGGCTTTGCCGCAGTGGATACGGTCCCGCCCGGAAAGACGCTGATTGCACCACCGGCCTTAAGAGAGCTCAAGGCCGCGGCACGTGTCTCAAGGTTGAGCTTCACCGCTTCTTTCGTCTCGTCAAAACTGATGGGTAAAACAGTCCCTGCAAGTTCGGGAGCATTCTGAAAGACGCTATTTGCCAGAATGTGAAACGCGGGCCGCCGCATGGATAGAATATGCCCCATTACAAGGCCATCAAGAATACCAAAGGGATGATTTGCAACAAGAACCAAGGGCCCCTGTGCAGGAATATCCGCCAAAGATCCTGAAATCAGATCAAGGCTCACCCCGTAACGGCTGAGCATCACTTCCCAAAAACTGCGCCCTTGTGCGATTTCGATGTCATAATCCTGTGCGCGGTTAATGAGACCTTGCCTACCCATGGCGTTCTCAATCAGCTTGATGACATTTTGCCCTGCCCGCGATTGTGCCGCTTTAGCATAGGAAATCTGTGAAGGGGCCTGCTTGTCCATCCGCACCGATCCTTGTGATACCCTCGCCGAAGTTTAGCGCAGTTTCACTACAGCTTTGTGACATTACTGTTCAGTTTATGCTTTCATAGCGGTCCAGAAACGCTTCCGCGCTGAGGCCGCGGAAATCATCGAGCGTGGCGCGTAGGCGGTCATGGGGCCAATCCCACCATGCCAGCGCAACCATTCGTTCGGCAATGTCGGGGGCAAAGCGGCGGCGCATTGGTACGGCGGGGATGCCTGCAACGATCATATAGGGGGGGACATCCTTGGTCACAATTGCACCACCTGCGACAACGGCCCCGTGGCCGATGGTCACGTCGGGTCGCACCTGTGCGCCATGGCCCAGCCATGTGTCATGACCAATTACCGTGCGGCGGCCGCGCCTTAAGGCGAACCAAGCGTCATCATGAGCTGCATCTTCGAAGTAATCGGCCGAGCGATAGTGAAAGTGATGCAGGCTGGCTTTCTGCATTGGGTGGTCTGTGGCGCCAAGTCGCACGAAGGATGCGATGTTGGAGAATTTTCCCACGGAGGCATTGGCAATGTCGGCAAACCGGTCGCAATAGGAGTAGTCGTCCAAACTGGAATGTGCCACGCGGCTGCCCCGTCCGATTTCCACGTATTTGCCAAATGTCGCATCTTTAATCTCGCAATCAGGATGAACAAAGGGGGTGTCGGGCTTGAGCTTCGTCTCGGTCAAAACGCGCGTTCCTCGCCGCTCCAGCGAAAGAATTTGCCAGTGTCCTCAAGCGTGATGCCCTCTGCCAGATTATTAATCCCTGTGGCGACCTCTTTCGGGTCAAGCTCGGCCTCTGCGCCGCCCATATCGGTCTGGACCCAACCGAGATCGACAAGCACGACCGAGATGCCATTTGGATAGAGATCTGTGGCCAATCCTTGCATAACCTTATTCACCGCAGCCTTGGACGCGCGGTAGGAGATGCAATCAGATTTCGCATAGCCCATATAGGCCATCTGGCTCGAGATCGTCAGGATGCGGGGGCTGGTGCTACGCGGTAAATTGTTCAGACAAGCCGTACTCACATCGAGGGCACCAGTGACGTTCACGGCAAAGGTATGCGTCATTGCAGTCCAGTCGATATCGGTCGTGGGACTGTCTGGACCAATGATACCTGCGTTGTTGATGACGACATCAATGGGCTGGTTTATGGCTAAAATTGCGTGCTTGACCTGCATTGGATCGCTGAAATCGAAGATGACGTCGCCTCCTTGGCCTGTACGCGTTGCCCGCAAAACAGCATGTCCGCGGCTTTCAGCCTCAGCGGCAAGTGCAGCCCCAATCCCGCGATTGCTGCCGTTTATCAGGATACGGGCCATCAGTCTTTTCGCCCGATCAGTTTGCCGCGCAACCAGCCAGAGAACCAATCCATGAACATCACCATAGCGATGATCAGCACGATGTAATAGGCAACCTCTTCCCAGTCCTTTTGGGTCTGGATGGCTTGCGTTAGCATCAATCCGATGCCGCCTCCTGTTATCGCACCAATAATGGTGGCCGAGCGCGTATTGGATTCGAGGAAGTATAGGATTTGCGCCAACAGTACTGGAACGACCTGCGGAATCACGCCAAAGCGATAACGTTGGAGGGGTTTCGCACCTGTAGAGGACACGCCCTCGATCTGCTTTTGATCTACGTTTTCTAGGGCTTCGGAGAATGTCTTGCCGAATGTGCCAGTGTCTGTAATCAGGATCGCCAAAGCGCCAGTTAGTGGTCCCGGACCAAAGGCGCGGGCCAGAACGACCGTCCATATCAGCGCATCCACACCCCGCACAAAATCAAACAACCGGCGCGTGGCCGCTCTTAGCGCCATAATCGGGGAAAAACGTTTGGCCGCAAGGAAAGCGAGAGGCAGTGCCAACATTGCCGCGCCCATTGTGCCCAAGAAAGCCATCAAGACTGTTTCGCCAATCGCCCATGCGACATCTTTGTGCCGCCACATTTTGTTGTTCGACCAATCAGAAAAAGCACCTGAGATATTGCTGCGCTCTGGATCGATACGGTCGCCGAACAGGATAGTGCCAATGCCTTGCCCGTAGTATGGGCTGTCGAGTGTGAACCAGAATAGCTCCCATCCGGGGAAATAATTGAACACTTCAGTACGCGCACCAGTCAACGTGATCCGACCTTCTTCGGTGGTGATGCCGATCCGGCGGTTAGAGGCCGAAATCCATTCAGGCAGCTCTTCAGGAAGATTGCTCGTCAGGCTGCGACCTTCGGCCTGCACTTCGATCAGTTGAAATCCGGGAATCTGAATCTCTGTTCGATTTTCGGACAGGTAGCGCACGATATGATCGCCACCGAGGTCGATCGTGATGACCTCGTCACCACTTACCCAATCGGGTCGTTCACCTACGGGATAAGACCCTTTGCGTTCGCCCTCAACGGCGTACCTGATTTCGCCAGAGCGGTTATCACGCGTGACATGTACTTTATACGACCAGCTGTCAGACGCGAGTTTGACGGCATTATCCCAATTCGCGCGGCCAGCGAGGCCGGAAACGTCAAAGGCAAAGAAGATATAGATGAGATAGGCGAAGATTACGGCGGGAATGCCAAAGCCGACCATCCGTTTGCGATTAAGCAAACGTTCCACTTCGAATTTTGTGGTATCGAGGTCTACGGCTGTCATTGGCCTTGGCCTTCTGTCAAACGGTTGCGGTAGCGGCTCGATACTTGGTCAAAGAAGACAATCGTACCGAAGAGGAGAATGAAGATCGCGGCGGCTTCGTCAAAACGACCGGGCCCCCACGCCATAGCGTTTCGCAGCTCGTACCCCAAGCCGCCAGCACCAACGAAGCCAAGGATTGCAGACGCACGGATGTTGATCTCAAACCGTAGTAACGAATAGCTGATGTAGTTCGGTGTGACCTGCGGCAATACGCCGAGCAGCATCCTCTGGGACCATGTCGCGCCTGTCGATACCAGTCCTTCAACCGGCTTCAAGTCAGCGTTCTCCGCCACTTCTGAGAACATTTTACCCAAGGCACCAGCTGTGTGGATAGATATCGCGATCATTGCGGGTACGGGGCCGCCGCCAAGAACAAAGATGAGTACAAGCGCGATGACAATTTCAGGAACGGCGCGCATAATATCAGAGATACGGCGAAAGACGGGGATTAAACGCGGCCATTTCGCCAGACCACGTGTCCCAAGAAGCGATAGGTAAAGACCACCAAAAACACCAATGAGGGTGGAAACAGCTGCAATATTGATCGTCTCAACCAACGCGGGGAAGTACTTCACGATCAAAGACGGCAAATCCGCCCGTTTTGCCCATGCTTCGGACAAAACATCAGCAGGATAGTCACCGACCTGATGTAAACCTTCCCAAAATCCACCGGCGTTGCGGTCGTCGGCGACACTAAAGCCAGAGACCATCAAAACAACAAAGAGCAAAAGCGTCAGACCGCCATAAAGACGGCGTCGCTGCACCTGTGCCATGTAGCTTGATTGGATACCGCTCACCGTTTGCGGTGCGCCACTAAGTGCTAGATCTGACATATTGCCCCCGAATACAAAAATACCGGCAGCCCCAAAGGGCTACCGGAAACGTCATCAAAATGACCTATCCGCCGATTTTGGCTTGGCGAGCCTCAACGATGGAAATGTATGTTTCATGCGTCACTGGCTGTGCGCCCAAGCCGTCACCTGAGAATACGCCATAAGAGCACTCTGGGTCGTTTTCGTAGAGGCTGTCCACGAGCTCGGTCATCGTCGCTTTGACGTCTACAGGCAGTGCTTTACGCAGAACGACTGGACCTTCAGGGATCACGGCAGACTGCCAGATCTGCACAAGGTCGTTCATATCAACGAGACCTGCGTCAACAGCCTTGCGCAACGCGCCTGAATCGTAGCCATCTTCCCAGTTGTCGTTCAGGCCAGCGGCCCAAGTCACACCACCGTCGATGTCACCATTTGCGACGGCAACGATCGTCTGCTCGTGGCCGCCAGTGAACTTCACTTCGCCGAAGTATTCACCAGATTCCATTGTGATACCGTCTTTGTACTGCGGGATCTCAATAGATGGGATCAGGTAGCCGGATGTAGAGTTTGGATCACCAAAGCCGAAAACTTTGCCTTCCATGGCGTCTAGGCTATCTATGCCACTATCAACGCGGGCAAAACCGATGGAATGGTAGCCGATAGAACCGTCGAGGTTCACTTTGACCAGCACAGGCTCAACCGCCTCTGGGTCTTGCAGGTAGGTTGCGGCGTAAGATGACGCGCCCAACCAAGCCATATCTAGCGTACCGCCAAGCAGACCTTGGATAACGCCATTGTAGTCAGCGGGAGCAAAGATCTTTGTCTCAACGCCAAGTGCTTCGGTTGCGTATTCCTGCAAGCAAGCATAGCTGTTCATGCGGTCTTGCGCGTTTTCACCGCCAAGAACACCGATACGGAATTCTGTGATTGCGTGGCCGTCTGCGAATGCAGCGGATGTTAGGGCTGTTGAGGCGACAAGCGCCATAGCGACAGTCTTTTTCATCGTTTTCTCCGTTAAATATGATGAAGATAGCCCACGTTTTGCGCGGGGTTTAGCTGGCTCAGGCAAAGACTTGAACTTGTTGCGCTGCCGACCTGTCCAGTGTTTCGATTTCTGTTGACGTGGCGGTTTCGGAAAAATTCGCGCCAGCTCCATAGATATCGCGTGCAACACCTGTGGTTAGCTGCTCAGGCGTTCCGTCAAAGACGATCCGCCCATCGCGCATCCCGATCACGCGGTCGCAATAGCGACGCGCGGTATCCAAGGTGTGAAGGTTCGCAATAATCATGCGCCCGTCTTCTTCGTGGATCGTGCGCAGCGATTGCATCACCACCTGCGCATTCATCGGATCGAGCGAAGCAATCGGCTCATCCGCCAGAATGATCTTGGGGTCTTGCATAAGGGCCCGCGCAATCGCGACGCGCTGCTGCTGGCCACCCGACAATGCTTCTGCGCGCTTGGGCGCCTGTTCGGCAATACCAAGGCGATCAAGGATTTCGATTGCCTTATGGATATCAGCCTGCGGATACAGATTGAAAAGGGTTGCGACAGTCGAGCGGTTGTTCAGCGTTCCATGGAGCACATTCGATACCACGTCCATGCGTGGTACGAGGTTGAACTGTTGAAAGATCATTGCACAGCGTGATTGCCAATTTCGTCGCGCGGCTCCTCGCAACGAGGTGATGTCCTCGCATTGATACGTGATTGTACCAGACGTCGCATCACTTAGGCGATTGACCATCCGCAACAGCGTGGATTTTCCTGCACCAGATCGCCCGATGATTCCGATCATGGATGGTTCGTTGACAGAGATATTGGCCGCATCCACGGCTATTTTGTCTCCGAAACGTTTTGTCAATGTGTCGATTCTTAGCATATCGCCCCCAAGTTTGGCTGAAGGA
>Ga0206130_10006259_pt1 | contig 13694 bp, 9 predicted proteins | sample Helgoland_Spring_9_FD_148637 | JGI IMG/M metagenome (GOLD analysis project Ga0206130, IMG submission 148637) | Pelagic subsurface seawater microbial communities from Kabeltonne, Helgoland, North Sea - Helgoland_Spring_Bloom_20160512_1 | ecosystem: Environmental > Aquatic > Marine > Epipelagic ... | reverse complement strand
AATACAAGAAGAAGGCGGAGACGTTCAAAAATACGAAGAACGAGTTCCTTGAGCCACGTAGAGCTGGGATGATCGAGAGCCTCGATATCAGCGTGGGTCGCGTGATGGCGAAACTGGAGGAGTTGGGCATCGCCGATGACACGGTGGTTATCCTGACTGGAGACAACGGCGGCGACCACGACAAGACAACGGGTGGGCTGCGCGAAAACAAGGGCTTCTCCCATGAGGGGGCGGTGCGGGAGCCGTTGATCGCGAAATGGAAGGGCAGTATCCCTTCCGGTACGACCTGTGATGTTCCTGTGACCGGAACGGATTTCTACCCCACGATTCTCGATCTCGCAAAACTGGATCTGCGCCCGGAACAGCACAAAGACGGGATCAGCATCGTCAATCTCCTTAAAGATCCGAAGGCGACACTCCCTCGTGAAAGCATCTACTGGCACTACCCGCACTACCATCGCACCAAGCCCTACGGAGCGATCCGGCATGGTGATTGGAAACTGATCGAGTTTTTTGAGAACGGCAATATGGAGCTGTTCGACCTGAAATCGGATCCGAACGAGACAAAAGATCTATCCAAGGAAAATCCGGAAAAGGCAGCGGAGTTGTTCAAGCAACTGGTGGCTTGGAGGAAATCAGTCGATGCCCAGATGCTGACCCCGAATCCAAACTACGACCCGAACGCCAGCAAGAAAAAGAGAAAGAGGAAGCCTGGGAAGAAGTGAACTTTGAAATAATGTAAGGGGTTTCGAAAAAAAGTTTCAGAAGTTTTGAACATTTCGGTTCCTTGATGGTCTATCTCCCTTGTATACCGACTCTGTCGGTTTCATGTAAGGGTGTAACAGCAGTTGTCGATCTGATCTCATGGGTGTGGGTGACGGTACGACGACTTTTATATAAGGCCGCCGGGGAAGGGACTCCCCGGCGGCTTTCCCTTTTCTCGAATTCAGGCCTGGTGAAGCTTGAGGACGGAGAGATCCACGAATTCCAGGACGGAAAGGTGGCAGGCTTCCAATATGATGGGAGGGGCTTTCCCCTCATTGAGTGCCTCAACCCACCGGGTTACGCACAGGCACCATTGGTCGCCGTCTTTGAGTCCGGCGAATCCGTATTCCGGGCGTGGCGTGGAAAGGTCGTTACCGGCGGCTTTTGAGAATTCGAGGAAATTGCCCGTGACCTTTGTGCAGACAGTGTGCAGGCCGTGGTCGCCTCCGCCTGTCCTGCAGTAGCCGTCACGAAAGAAGCCGGTTACGGGATCGGTGCAGCAAGAGGCGAGAGGAGTCCCGAGGACATTGGTGATCATAGGGAACGGATCGTCGGGAAACCGGCTCAGGGCAACCATTGATTTCAGACCTCGCCGATGTCCTCGTTCCAGAGACTGGGATTCGCGGCGATGAATTGCTCCATCATCGATATGCAGGACGGATCGTTGGCGAGGGTGAGTTCCACGCCCTTGGCCTTGAGATGATCCTCCGCTCCGAGAAAAGTGCGATTTTCGCCGATAATGACGCGAGGGATTTTATAGAGCAGGATCGCGCCGCTGCACATCGGGCAGGGTGAGAGTGTGGTGTAGAGGGTGCACTCACGGTAGATGGATGGGGGCAGGCGTCCCGCATTCTCGAGTGCGTCCATTTCCCCGTGCAAGACCGTGCTGCCTTTCTGAATGCGCCTGTTGTGGCCACGGCCGATGATTTCACCGTCGTGGACGATCACGCTCCCGATCGGGATTCCACCTTCGCGCAGACCTTGCATGGCCTCTTCAACTGCGGCTTGAAGAAATGCATCCATGGCAGAGAATGTGCTTTCCAATCACCCTGCCGTCCAGCGAAACACGAGCTGTCAGCACGGGAAACAACGACGAAAAATACACATGCCAAAGGTAAGAATAGCGGGAACGGTTACAGGGGAAAAGGATCCGAACAGGGAAACCAGAGCGTGGCTTCTTTACCAGCTCTTCAGTAAGGGTTGGGACATCTACAATTCCAACGGTGACCAGCGAATATCCCTCTCCAACATCGAAGGAAAAATCGTTGAGGCGGATGCTTTCGTGTTCACGCCGGGTGCGACGCTCGAAGACCTATTCAAGGCGGTTTCGATATTCGTCGGCTATCAGACGCGGGACAAGAACCTGGAGAACAAGCCGACGGTCCTGCTGGATTCGGATCGTTCGTGGTCGCCACTTTACGGCTTGCTGGAGCACCTGAAAGAGTTGGGAACCGTGAAACAGAATCCCAGGGACTATATGCTCCGTGCTGATAACATCGATCATGTCCTTGAACTCTTGGAAAACGCGCGCGTGGAAGGACTTCCTGATGTCGGACGGGAACGGACGGGTAATGTCGCTGCGCCGTCCTTCGAGACTCCCTTGCCGGAAGGGCACGTGGGCAATGTTTGCGTTTTCTGCTCCGCATCGATTGAGAATAAAGATTATCTGCAGGACGGTTACGAGCTTGGCAAAACCCTTGCTGAAAACCGGCTCGGATGTGTCTCCGGTGCGGGCAGTTCCGGGATCATGGGCGCGGTTGTCCGCGGCTCGGTTGAGGCGGGCGGTTGGACCGGTGGATCGAACGTGCCCCACATCATCGAGCTGGAAGGGCTTCCTGACGGACTCTCCAGCTTTTGGCTGAAGCCGGATATCTACACTCGGATGGAGATCATGATCGAGCGCTCGGATGCGTTTGTCATTTTCCCAGGCGGAGCGGGAACTGTGCAGGAGATGCTGGCGCTGATGATCTTCAAGCATCAGCGAAATAAAGGCATGGAGGGCAAGCCGGTGATCGTCTTTGACAGACTCGATGAAAGTGGAACCCGGTTTTGGTCACCCCTGATCAAACTGCTTCGTGAATGGTGCCACAACGGGGAGTTCGTGGTCGTGGAAGAGCTCTCGGATATCGTTCCAAAGGTGAAGGAGATGATAGGGAAGTAGTAAATTTCCACAGAACCGCTTCCTTGCTTGTCATGAGGTGAAATATCTAGCAGGGTGCTTGGAATTGAAAGTAGGGATATTGCTCAACCCGCAGAAGCCCGAGGGCCTAAAAACAATGCTGGCCTTGCGGACGGCGCTGAAGACGCGCGGCTGCGAATGTATACTGGACAGCAGGACTGCGGAGATGGTCGGGGAAGAGGGCGGTGTACCTGCGGCGGAGTTCGCGGGGCAGGTTGATCTGGCCGCTGTGCTCGGTGGTGACGGGACGATGATGCATGCTGTTTCTCGTTTCGGGAAATTCGAAAAGCCGGTTGCCGGCATCAACATCGGCAACCTCGGCTTCCTCACAAGCTGCATGGATACGGATATCGATCTTTTCGCAAATGCGGTGGTTGAAGGGCGGTATTCGATCTGCCCGAGAGCCTTGCTGGAGGCGACGGTTACTCGTTCCGATGGATCGACCGTGGTATATCACGCACTCAACGAGGTAGCGATGGCTCGGGGCGAGACCGGGCGGCTCGTGACACTCAAGGCGATGGTCAACGGTGAATGGCTCAACCGCTACCGAGCCGACGGCCTGATTGTGGCGACACCCACCGGTTCCACTGCCTATTCGCTTTCCGCAGGCGGCCCGCTCATCGCCCCGCAATCCTCGGTGATGGTTGTCACCCCGATTTGCCCGCACAGCTTGAGCCAGAGATCGCTGGTGCTTTCCGATGATTCGGAAATCGAGATATCCCCGGAGCGTGCCGATGACGGGCCGATGCTGTTCACTGTCGACGGCCGCGACACCACCCGCATCGATCCCGGAGACCGGGTCAGCGTGAAAAAATCTGATCGGACGTTCAGCCTACTGCGTCTCGAAGGGAAGTCCTTCTACGCGGCTCTCCGTCAAAAGCTGGGCTGGCAATCAGTCTAGTGCGCGTCAGGCTTTGTAATTTTGGAAGAACCGATTTCCAGGGAAGGACTCGCGCAAAGCCGCAAAGCCGCAAAGGCTTGGACGATGTTTGAATACGGTAGGGCTGATCCGGCTCGGTCAGCCCACTTTAAAAATCTAGCGGCCCGCTCACCCACACGAAAGTGAGATCCCGGGGGAAATGACCTATCTTGCCGTGGCTTCACTCCCTTTCCTGAGATACGGAGCTTGCGTTTTTTGATCAGGGCCGACCGAGCCGGATCAGCCCTACCATGATTGAATGACTTGGACGATATTTGAATACGGACAATGGAAGCAACAGAGACGACCACTCCTCTTTTTTACAATTCTCTATGCGCGGCTGTCTAGCTGCCAAAAATGTTTTCGATTGCCCGGATGAGCCTATCCCTGAGCTCGGTCGCGATGGCGGCGAGGCGGCGTTGCTCCGCCTCATATTCGCTACGACCCTCTGCGGTTTCGATTTTCACCGGCTCCACTCCCCAGCGCGAAAGGTCGTAGGGGCTGGCGCGCATATCGAGATCACGCAATTCCGCAGCGAGTCGGAACGTTTCCAGCAGCAGATCGGAGCCGATCCAAGGCATGGATTTTGCCGCCCATTTGTAGAGATCCATATTTGCGTGGACGCAGCCCGGCTGTTCGTTCTCGTGGCGCGTATCAATGGTCGGTTGAAGACGGTTCAACGGGCGCGCCTGCTTTGCGAAAAAGCGAAATGCGTCGTGGTGAGTGCAGGCGATGGGGCGGGACTCAATCAAGGCGTCGATCTGCTCTTGAGGTATACGCAGCGGTGCGAGCGAGGAGTGGCGAATTTCCTCCGCGCGGTAGACCATCGCCCACTCGTGGAGGCCGTGGCAGGCGAAGTTCGGCGCATGGGACTGCGTTGCCCTGAGTAGGTTGGCGATCCAACTGAGGCGGTCGCGTTCCTTTTCCGTGAGCATTTCGGGATCGAGGAAACAGAGATCGTTATCGGAGCGATAGCGTTTGCCAGTAAATTGCAGCGGCAGGTCTTCCCGGCAATTGAAACGCAGCGACACACCCAAACCCGGGTGCCAGTGTTCCAGTAGCGCGAAGGAGTAGGGATAGTATTCGAAAAGGAAATCCTCTACCGGATGGCGCTCCCCGCGGTCGCGCCTGTGACGGGGGGCATCCGTATAAGTTCGCGCCGATTCGAGGTGGCAGGCTGCGATGCCTTGCCACTCATCCGATTCGAGAATTATCCTTGCTGGGCGTGCTACTTTCATTCGACCGCCGCATCAGAGCAAAAATCGTAAGGATTGGCAAAATTTTCCCTTGATCAAAATCGAATTTGTGGAATAGTTTCGCCGTCCCACCGGAAGGCGGGCAATCCAAACGCGGGATGGAGAAGTCAGGTATCTCGTCAGGCTCATAACCTGAAGATCGTAGGTTCAAATCCTGCTCCCGCAACCAATGAAAGGCGCTAAGTTTAAACGACTTAGCGCCTTTCTCCTTTTAGGGATAGGGTGGGGGTGAACACTTCCGAGCATCTGCGATTCATTGGGCCTGCGGACTCCTTGATACTTCCACTGCCTGCAATCCCTCGGCCGATAGCAGTCTATTTGGAGCCATACATCGTCAATGACCTGCTACTCTGTAATGTGGAAGACGGGAGCGGCGAGGGCTTGTCAGGGGTTGTCTCTTCTTTGGAGCATTGCTGTAACTGCGTCACGAGCATCATCAGTTGAGATTGCTCTCTCCGAATTCGACAAGTTTAGCAAATCAGGCGGTAACAAATCGTCGAACTTATCTCGGTGGGGCTTGCTAAGGTTGGAAGCTAATTCAACCGGGTCAAAAATTCCATCGGCTACCCTTTTCAGATGCAGTTGAAGATGTTCCGAATCGCAACGATAGGTGATCATGAGCTTCTTTGCCTCGACCTCGATGCCATCCGCAGCGGCGCAGAGCCTCAAGGTATCCATACCCTTAGTTCCAGTCCAAGGGAATGCGATGCAGGTTGCCCCGGATTCCAGCCAAGGGAGTTCGAGGATTCGGTTTTTTTCCGCGAATAGCCTCACCGCATTAAGGAGTCCGGCAGCGTCTTCGTGCAGATAGGCCGGAGATTCTTTGCTCTCGAGAACATCTCTCATTTTCTCGAAGATAGCACGATGAATGGATCCGCCGGCTCCCAGGAAGACCGGTTTCTTGCGGGAACGGGCTGGCTCGACTTGGACGACCAGTGCCCTAGTGTCGATTTCGTCGACTATCCAGCGCCGACCGTTGAGTAACAGGTATTCCCCAACAGGTGGCACTAAATCCTCAGGTAGTTTGCCAATATCTTCCTGGCCATGGCGAACCGAGTAGTCTGTGCCGCCAGTGAATGCTGCATAAAAGTCCCGTCCGTGGGTCACGGCCTCGCCTCCAGGGGCTAGGATCAATTCACCTGTGGGTATTTGCTCGATGAGTTCCGCCTCTGCAAGACTTCTCAGAATTGAACCCAAATGTAAGCTTTCAACAGCTCGATAAGCCCCCCTAGTGACTAATTTTTCCTGTATGTAGGCAGCTTTGGCTCCCCCGGTCTGGCGGAGGACGCTTAGAATTTGGTGGATCAGTGTGCTGAAATTGAATCTATCGTTATCGAAGGGCTCCAACCATCTCTCAAGCATCAACTCTATCATCGCGACTGAGCGCAATAGTTGCGGACACAACAGGTCTTCGAGCGACGCCCCGGGAGCGGGTGGAGGGTCTAATGAGTAGATGCGGAGAACTGCTGACTCGCCCTGGCGTCTTCCGGAACGTCCTAGCCTCTGCACTATGGATGAAACGCTCCATGGAGGGCCTAGCTGTCCGACCGAATATACGGCACCGATGTCGATACCCATTTCAAGAGTGCTGGTGCAGAAAACCGACAGCGGTTCTCCGCTCTTCAATCGCTCCTCGACATCTTCCCTCACCTCTCGCGACAGCGACCCGTGGTGCAGAACAAAGGGATTGCGCGTCCATCGCTGCTCGGCGGAAATCTGGTTAGTCTCGTCAGCTAACATCTCGCCCATGGCCCGACTGTTTGTGAAAATTAGATTGGTGTGGTGCCCGAATACAGCCGCCACGTCTAAAGCTAGGTTGCGAAGGGACGTATCCTCATCGGCCTCTGGTGGATGATATGGAGGATCAGCCACCGAACCTTTCGTCATGGCGAGCAACGCATCCCGTGCCTCAGCAGCGGTCGCCGCCAACTTGGGTTGCTGTTTATCGCTCTTCCCTTCGTCCCTGGGTATCGGTCGCGGGTAGGCCCGGAGACCTATGCGAATCGACCGGGAGCCACCTTCCTCCTCGATGACTTCAACTGAATCCGGATCTTCGGGCACCAGGAACCGACGGGCCGAACTAAATTCGGCAAGAGTTGCCGAGAGGCCGAACTGACGCGGTGGTCGACTTGTGATGTGCCCGAGTCTTGCTATCAGGCTGCGTAGATGGGCTCCGCGAACGTCGGCAACGAATGAATGTAGTTCGTCGATTACGACGTGCTCGAGACCACCAAAGATCCGGGGCACTTGCGTCCCGTAGTTAATGAACGCTGACTCCAGCGACTCCGGTGTGGTAAGCAACACTCCACCGGGTTCTTTCCGGAATCTTTGTTTGGCAGTGGGAGAGACGTCACCATGCCAGCGATGAACCGGGATGTCAGCGTGTCGGCATAGTTCTTCGAGCCTAAGGAATTGATCATTGATTAGGGCTTTGAGCGGACCGACATACAGTGCTCGGACACTACCAACTGGCTGATCCGCGATAGCAGACAAGACAGGAAGGAAGACCGCCTCGGTCTTTCCTGACGCGGTGGATGCGGAGAGGATCAGGGAACGATCCGAGTCAAAGAAGGACTCTATGACCCGAACCTGAAGCTGCCTAAGTTCCTTCCAGCGCATATCCCATAGGGCGCGCTGGATTGCTGGATGAAGGTAGCTGAAAGCCTTGCTCATGGATGGATAACTCCAAAGTCAGAGCTTGAAATTTGCGAGTTCGTCGTCATCTGGGCTTTCGTCAGGATTCAGGGATATCTCTTCCTCGATAGAGGCCGGGCCGTCTGGTTTTTTGAGTATCCCATCCATTCCGAGGATATCCTGCCAAGTCTTGCTCGGATTCTGGTCGATCAGATTCAAAAGTCCAACGAACGAACGGATAATGTCGCGGGGCGTCTGGAAAAAGTCGGCACCCAAGGTGTCATTCGCCTTGTGGAGCAGTGCTGCGATCCCGTCATCAGGAACCAACCTGCTTTCCTCTTCTCCATCTGCATGAACGAACGAAATGTTACGAAGCAGCACGAAAAGATCTTCGGGCGAAAGGGCCTGAAGCCGGATTACCGGCCCCGAGAGGTCTATCAGGCCACCCGTTGCCAATTGGTTCTCCGCTAACCGCGAGCGCAGGGCTTCGTAAGAGAAAAGGCCGCGCCGTTTGTCTTCCAGGCTGTCATCAGTGCCGGCGAACAGGAAGCCAATGCCCTCCGCATGCCCCTGCACCGAATCATTTAGAATAGTCAGAATCGCTTCAAAGTTCGCTACTCTAGCACGTGAGCTAGGGAGTCGATGGCTGAGCACGACCAGTTCGTCGAATAGCACCAGCATGCCGTCGAATCCAGCCTTGCGGCAGAAGCCTGCCATGAGTTTGAGGCTATCATAAAAGCTTTCGTCGTCGATAATCCGTCGAACCCCGAGGTCTTGGCGGGCTTCGGTTTTGGTTGAGTATTCCCCGCGTAGCCAGCGCAAGGCGGAGGCTTTCTCCTTCTCGTTGCCGTTAACCGTGCCACGATAGTAGGCTCGCAGGACTTCAGCGAACTCAAAGCCCCCGACAAAGTCCTGAAGATCTCTCAAGTCCGTCATGATCCGGGACTCAACATCGCTTGAATCACCCCCCGCCCCTATGATCTCCTGTTGAAGCCCACTGATCCACTTCGTGCAGACCGAAGCGAGGGCACCCCCCTCGGGCTTGGCACGTGTTGCCATGTTGCGCATCAGTTCCGAGTATAGTGCTCGCGCTTCGCCCCCACTGGCGTGAAGTCGGCGCTCCATAGTGAAGTCGGCTTGGACCACCACTAGATTTTGCTGGAGTGCCACATGGCGAATCAGGTTGAGAAAGAAGCTCTTGCCGCTGCCGAAGCGTCCAACCACCAACCTGAATGATGACCCTCCGTCTCGAATCCTTGCCAGATCATTCAGCAGAGCCTCCGTCTCCTGCTTGCGCCCGACCTGAATGAGGTGGAGTCCCTGTCGGGGAACCAACCCTGCCTGAAGGGATTGTAGTATGGAGTCACGTTCGCGGCGCTTGATCTTCATTTTTTAATTATTGATTGGTTGGAATTAGGTCTTCGATGATTGATACTTGTCCTTCGTCGTCGAGTTCGATCAGAAAATCGCCCAACGTTTCGTCCGACCAGGCATTGACTCCATCGATCAGATCGTCCGGAAGCATGTGGTGACGACCCGCGATCTCGTCCAGGACGAACGACTGGCCTGCTATATTTATAAGTATTTCCATGAGTGCCGGGCGATACCTTTCGTCTAGGTCATTCATCCACTCCGGCGCTTTGGTTGCTGGCTTCTTTTCTGCTGATACGATCTCAGGTTCGTCTTCTTCCTCGGATTCATCCTCGATCGCACGGGACAGTATGGAAACCACCTCGGCGGTCTCTGCCGTCAGCGCGCTAATCCGCTCCATATCCAGACTGAAGGCCGGTGCTTTCGAGGGTTTCGGAATCGTCTCCCCCCTCAATATTTTCCTGCCGTGCACGACCGTTACCGTCTGGAAGGCCGCATCCTCGGACATGACATCGTCCAATGCGTCCGAACCGAGTTTTAGAGCCTTGGCTATCCTCCGCAGCATACGGTTCTCGTCACTGGAAAGCACCTCGTCGCAACAAGCGATGTGAACCATCAACTTGAACACCGTCATCCGTTCGGAGGCATGCACCGACTTGGCGATGTTCTGAAGCCGCTTGCTCGCGACGTTCGTGTCCCGAACCAGCACCGCCTGGGTAGCTTTGGCCTGCGCCTTCCCAAAATCGTCTTCTATCCCACTAGAGCTGTGAAAAACTTCAAGTTCATCGTCGTCGATCACCCCGTCCGCAGAGGCCACCAGGATCGCAAGATATAGCAAACGTAGCAGACCTCCGAGGGATGTCGAAGGCTCGCCTCCCGCAGGGTTGGGTAAGATGGCCACCTCCTGATCCCAAGCAAGCGGTAGATTCAGGATAGCCGGATGAGGTGCCAGACTGTCACCAAAGCTCTCAACCAGTAATGCGACATTTTCGCTTTGCTTTTGGGTCAAGTTCTGGCGTTCCTCAATTCCGCTCATACTGGCGAGAATTGCAACCGGGGCGAAGATCAGCCCGTCTTCTTCTGTGCAGCCGTCAAGCGCATCCCGGTAGGGGATTTCCAATGGATGAGGCTTACCTTTGCGAATTTCGTGGGGCAGGGCAAGGTGTGCCCTAAGTAGATCCTGACTCGAGGCACCATTCTCTTTGTTGATCTTTCCAACTGCTCGAGAATATCCGGATAAATCTTCGATACATCGATTCCAGATTTCCGCTAACGGCCTAAATTGACTTCTGATACCCAATACTCCCGGCACCTGGATGACAAACGGACTGCCTGTTTGAGAGCTGCTGCTTCCATAACCTGGGGATAGGCTTGCGTTACCTGCTTGATAGCGAACCGCCCGGCCTCTTTTTGAAGCCTTCAGCGGCATTCCTTGTGGATACGACTCCTGAAACCGGGTCATAAACATCTCACGGAAGGCATTTCCAGTTCGCTTGATCACAACGCTTCGGCGCGAATCCTCAAGCCCCATGGCCACGAGGTGTCCTAACTTCCAGTCAATCGGTTGGTTCTTTAGAAAGTGATGTGCCAATGCAAGGCCTAGGGCAGTTTCACTGAGGCGCTCGCCCTGCATTTCTAGAAGAGCCGGCAATCTCAATGAATAGTCTTCAGCTCCCCATGAATAGGAAACGAAGTGAAGGAAATCTCCGAAATAACTTGGTATGGACCGGCTCCTCCGCGTCATTCCATAAATTTGAAGTAGGTCGAAAACTTTATTCCACAGTGATGAATCCCGGTCGCCCTCCACGATGACCCGCCTCTCGATGCCGTAAAAGAATAGGAATAGGTATCCGGTCGGAAGTTGATCGGGATTGGACATCCGGCGTCCTCCAGCCAGCCAATCCAGATAGAATCCTCGCTGCCCGGGACTGAGTGACTCATAATTAGGGTAGTAGGGAAGGTCTTCGTCCACTCGTTGATTGGAATCCACAGACAGGCGCTTGCAGATGGCAGAGGGTTCTCCATCCCATCCTAGTGGAACGTCCGTGGTGTAAATATTACCCGCGATCATCCGATCACAGAGCTTGATGACCTCACCGCTAGGAGCCCATTGAAGTCTCCTCACTTGGGGTGGGCGTGTAGAGGTGACAATATCGTGCATCGAACGAACCGGGGCTACCTTGATCGGCGGCTCATCGTGAACCATTTCATAGGTGGGCATCGCAATCGGCTGATTCTGCGGGAGAAGGTGAGAGAATAGACTCAAATAATCATCCTGATTGGAAGCAAAGTGGTCATCCAATGATTCTCTTGTCGGAGGCAGGCCTCCCGTCGCTTTGAAGTTATGAGCCAACTGCCTCGCAAGCACGCATCGAGGAGAAATCTCATGCTCTGCATCTTCGAGAGTTTTAAGTGTCTTGTTCAGTTTGGCGGTCGATCCCTTTGAGAGGGTTTTCATCCACCCCCATGGTTTAGCCGCAAACCTGGCGTCTTGGATTTCAGGCCTGTGACGATCGAGAGGCATCCTAAGATCATCAATGGCGGAATCCATACGCTTCCTTTCGACAACGTAGGCGTAGGTAGAGTTCGCCAAATCCAAGGAGCTCGATTTATGGAACGGTTGCGACGGGAAAAAATCCAACTCTCCGTCATGAATCTCGACCAGTATCTGCTTCAATGATCTGAATATCTCATTAGCGGTTCCTGCCCCGACACCCCTGATTGCCAATATGCTTTGAGGCGATTGACGCTGTAAGTCTAGGAGTGAAGAAATTCCTGCCTCCGACAAATACTTGATGGGCACCCTTTGCATGTGATCCTTCAGTCGAGCTATTGATTGGCCAGCGAGATGTTGATCGACAAGGGGGCCAACATGTGCCTTTACCGACCTGTGTAAGTTTTCCCCTAGCTGGGCTACTGAGTGGTTCAATTCAGCTACGGTTGCTTCGATTGTTGCTATCTCCTTCCATATTCGACTCGCTCGGTGCCTTTTAGCCTTGAACCAATAGTCTACTGAAACCGCGACGAACCCCAGCCCACACACCACTAATACCAATACCAATATCGCGAGCCACATATTTTTATCGATTACGGTTAGCGAAATTGAAAAATAAGTTTGATCCGAATCTGACTGACAAGTGGTGATGGTGGAACAAATATTGGGAGGTGATGCAGGTCTCGTCGATGGGACCGAACCGGATGCCGTCGTGCTTCAGGATGTCGTCCGCGAAGAGGTGCATCCGCTCGGAGAGATACTTGTAGAAGATGAAGCCGAGGATGTAGTCCCGGAACTCATCCGCCCCCATTTTCCCCCTCAGGGTGTTGGCGATATTCCAGAGCTGGGTTTGGAGTTGCTTCTTGTGGTCTTCGGACATACGTGGAAGGACGCCACTGTTCTAACGGCAAGGACGCCATCGGAAAGCTCAAAGTCCGGGGAAATGCAAGGGGACGACCCGGCAAACTCAACACAGATAACGTGGCAGGACACAAGATGGAGATCCCTGCTTCAGGGATAGCAGGGTTTCCCGGGAGCCGTAATCTCTCCCGCCCACACCGTGGTTTGGTCCTGTGTCAGCTAGAACTCACACCTGCTTTCACCATTTGGTTTAACAGGTAGCTCCTCGGACTAAAGAATTTTGAAAGAGTGATGAAAGAGAGATACGCCCGGCGCAGTATTAGGAACTGTCGCAAGACAAGGCGGTTCGACTGAGATGCCTCCCAGGTTAGGGTTTTTCCTGGGAGTGATGATCAGTCGGACCGCTTTTTTTTGCCCGGATTACTGGGAGGGATGTTATTGACCTGGAATTCCAGATCAAATGCGAATTACACGGTGAATTTCGACACTGATCTTAATGGTTTCGAGTGGGTCGTGAATGAGGCCGTTCCCTCAGGAGGCGATCAGCAGTCAGCACAACTCCGGCAGTCATGAATGGCTGTGGTGTGGTGTTTTTCTCTGAACGAGCAACGCGGTGTTGCAAGTTCGGGACGTTCAAGTGGTGCTATGTTTCGTGATTACTTTGGTGGCGAGTTTGCCATTAGAAGGTTGCCTCACCTTGAAAGAAAGGCATTGTGCGGGAATGAAAATGATCTTCTTGGTTTGGATAGGTCTCTGCGTATTGGTTTTCGGGGAGGCCCGTGATTGGACGAAATCGAAAGATGGTAAGACGATCAAGGCAGACTATGTGAAGTCAGCGGATGGAAAGGTGACCATTCGGCGAACGAGGGACCGGCGTGTCTTTACTATCGATCTCGCGACATTGTCGGAGGCCGATCGGGAATGGGTCAAGGCCAAGGAACTTGAGAACGAGGAAGAGAAAATTACTGGCGAAAGCGAGGAAGCTTCGGATGAATTTGCAAAGCTCTTGAAAGGGGAGTGGGCTCGGACAGAGGGTCATGGCTTGAAGTATCGGCTCTTTGGGGAACGGAAGATGAAGCGCTCCAAGGACGCCGGTTACCCACTCGTCGTCTGGCTTCATGGAAGGGGAGGTAATGTCATGACTCCAAATCATCCTTGGATGGCGAATGTTTTTTCGAGCGATGAAAATTTCAAAAAGCGCCCCTGTTTTATCGT
>Ga0206130_10006255_pt1 | contig 13698 bp, 13 predicted proteins | sample Helgoland_Spring_9_FD_148637 | JGI IMG/M metagenome (GOLD analysis project Ga0206130, IMG submission 148637) | Pelagic subsurface seawater microbial communities from Kabeltonne, Helgoland, North Sea - Helgoland_Spring_Bloom_20160512_1 | ecosystem: Environmental > Aquatic > Marine > Epipelagic ... | reverse complement strand
ATGGTGCAGCTTTTGCGAATGCTACGGCTAGTAATCCACCAACCGCTAAATACGTTACTGCTTTTAGTGCAAATATACCAACTCCTTTAAGATCCATCTTTTGATTTCTCTTTCTTGAATTATCTTTCTTAAGTAAACTTGCACCCTCTTCTTTTGGACCTCTCATACTAATTAGTGCCTCTTTACTTAAATTAGTAATTGCTGTCATAAACGCTACAAGACCAGCAATTGGAATTAATATCTTTACAAAAGAGTTAACCCTATCAACATCTGCCTGGGATATGTTTAAACTACCAAGAGCTTTAGCTGCTAGGCCAACTGGAATTAGGGCAAAAGCCATTACTGCCATTGTAGCACCTAGCAATAAGATCTGTTTTTTACCAATTTGCTTTAGCATTGGAAGAGCAAATCTAACAACAAATAGCGCACCCGCAAGTGGTATCATCGCTGTTGTTGCTATTACGAAAGATAGGGCATGTTTTGGCGAAACATTAGGCATTGCTGAAACTGCAAGTGCAATAATAACGGTATTTAGTGTCATTATCACCATTGCCTGCATTATTTCATTAGTGTTGTTTGCATTTAGGAATTTATTCATTAGTCCCGAAAAAGCCCATGCGTTAATAAGTTGTATAAATATTTGACCTTGTATATACAGAGCTCCTGAAACCGCAATAAAAGTTAGTAGTGAATTTCCATCGACATTAGGCATTGCCTTCATTGCGTACGCCGTTGCGACAACCATCCCAACAATTACGGAAACACCAACTGCGAATCTAATCATTTTTCTAGCAGCACCAAAGACAGTGCCTCCGCCGTCTGCGAGTAGGTCCTTAACTATGTATAAAATTGGTACTAATCCTGCAAGAACAAGAGTCCCCATTCCGATGTCCTTTAGTGTAATTCCACGAGTAGATTGGAAAGCCAGAGATAGTGTAAAAATACCAAATCCAACTACGGCAATTAGTCCTCCTAATCCCATTAGATTCTTCATCGTGCTTCCGCCTTTTATTTTGGCGCTTTCACTGATGCTCTTCTTTAATAATATTTCCTTAATATCGGCAAGTATTGATGTATTCTCTTTAATACTTGCTGCCAGCCCAGAAGTAACAGACAGGCTTGCTTTCGAAATTTCTTCTATTCTAGAAATAGAATCCTTAGTAGATTCTGAGATATACTCAATCTTTTCTAATAGAGAATTCGCAGTAATTGCATGTCCTATTAATACCTTATCTGTATTTTGTTGTGCCATTTAAGCTTTTATGTTTACACTGATTTTCTAACGTCCTTCTTTGCCTGAGATATTAAATTAGACAATTCTCTACTGTCTAGCTGTGCTAGTTCAGCTTCTAATTCCTTTCTCTTTCTTGAATCTCTTTCAAAGTCGGATATTATTCTATCGTCATCTTTTTGAGTCGTTTCTAGATTTTCAATCTGGGCAGCTATCTGATCGACTCTCTCTTGAGCTTCTGCTGCATGATGATCTAAATTTTGACGTTCTAGTTTTTTTACTTCTGCCTCTGCTTTTTTCTTTAGCTTAAGTAATTCCTTTAAACTGGCCTTTGCTATTTTTCTATTCATGTATGCTTTTTTGATTTGAGGGCCGAATGCAATTCCTATTCCTGCGATAGCAAACGCAAGGGTTACAGGGTCTACAAACTCGTTAATCATACCTTCATTAACAAATTGGTTATAGTCCTTTATCTTCTTCATACAAAATTATAATTTATTTTATATATCTAAAAAAATAAGGGAACGCAAGGTTCCCTTATTTCTCAATTTACATTTTTGGAACTTTTATACTAGGCACCTTAATATTAGGTGCTTTCATTCCACTAGTCATTCCGCTTGCAGCTTCTTGCTGACCCTTGTTAGCTTCATTTTCTTTCTTTAAGTCTTCAATTAAGTCTTTAACTATATAGAAGTATTCATAGTATTCCATCTCGTTAAGTTCGGATGGTTGTATACTAAGATGCTTATATACGTAAAACCTAACCTTAAAGAAGTTCTCCAGAGAGATCTTGAACAATGAAAAGAGATTTGATGCCGTCACGAAAGTTAATAGGAATCGAGGCCTCCTCATCCTCAATAGTAACCTTCATTTCAGGTTGAATTCCTATTTTCATTTTTTCAGCTAGCTTATACAGCAACAAGTATTTCTTGTTGTCCCATCCATTCATCTCAACCTCAAGTTCCCATAGTCTCTTTTGGTTAAATGTTCTCCAATCAGTAGCAACAAATGGTGCTATCTGTAATAGAGATTGGTCAATTTCTTGTTCCTTTTCTCTACGCTCTTTAATATATGATGTGATCTCAGACATTACGCCAACTGACGGTGGTTTCATCATGATTTCACCATAAGTTTTTGTTTTGATAATAAACGCTCTCATTTTTGGATCGTAATATTTCTCTATTTCTGCTGGTATATCAAAGTACTCGAAGTATTCTCTCTTAATATCAACATCATGTTTAACGTTTCTCCTATTAGTCCACGTAACCTTTAAGTTATTTTCTGGCTCTGGAAACGTTAAATCTCTAATTGCAAGAATAATAATGAATCTGTCCTCTTCGCAAATATCTTTAAATGATGTTCTAGCATTTTGGTTGATTACTTTCGTACATGATTCTACGATTGCGTTTAACTTTTCGTCAATATCTAATAGATTATTCTCGTCCATTGTCGAGAAGTGTCTAATCTCAGCAACTTTTGCTGATCTAATTTTAATACTAGTTCCTTCTGGATAGAATCTACCCTTTGAAGGTAAACTATCTAATGGTAGTTCGTGCCATCCTAATGCTAGGTCTGGTGCCTGTGCAGTGTCTGGTTTAAATCTGTCCATGTTAATAGATCCTAATCCATTTTTGTCTAGCATTTCTTCTACGTTACTTGTAGAACTATTAGTAGTTCCACTGTCTGTTACATGTTCTCTAGCTGCTAAATCTCTAGCTAGATCTTCGTTGTTTTTGTTGTTTTCCATTACTTATTAATTTTTCTGATTTGATCTTTAGTTAATAACTTTTCTTCTGGCGCTTGAGCGCTTAATTCTCTTTGTATGAGGCCTCTGATAAATGCACTAGTTGAAACTGGCCTGGCCTGATTTTCGACCGCTTCAATTAGTATTAATCTGTTAACCATATCTACTTCATCTTCTGTCAATAGGACTTGAAGTTTTTTAGTTAACTTATGATTTTTTATTGACATAATATATTGATATTTTAATATTTTAATATGTTTGCCGTGCAAAAAAAGAGAGAAGAGCCAAGAGCCCTTCTCTCTAAGTTTGGTTAGCTTAATTCTTCAGCAAATGTATCACATCTCCAACCAACTTCTAATTGTGCTGGATCCGCAGATTCATAGCTTAATTCTCCTGTAAATCCAAGAGCAGATGTAATGAAACAATCTTCTAGAGTTACTTTTCTGTAAATATCTCCAGCCCTGTTGAATTGTACAATCACGATAGTTCCAACGTAATCCTTCTTTAATCCCATTTCACCGGTTTCAGGATTGTATTGTTTTCTATACCATTCTCTCATTGTCTTATATACATAAGCCTGATTTGAGTCATTCAGGTTAAGTGAAAAGTTGATAGTAATCTCATGTGCTGTTCCATCTGGCATACCAGCATAAGAACGTGTTGCGAACTTGTATTTTTGTTCTACTGCACTTACTTCTCTATTAAGTGATTCTAGTCCTGAGATTGAATTAACGTGTTGTAGTAGTAAGCTAGCTCCTGCTACTCCCGTTGGAGGCAAGATACTAACTTCAAACAGGTTAGCCTGAACTGGTTCGAAGTGCTTGTTTTGCTTACTTGTTTGATCTTCTCTATAATGTGGTAAAGCCATAGTTCTTTATTGTTTTTTTATATATCTAATTTATTTATGCAAAGTTTCCTGATGCAATTTCTCCAGTGTTAAGAACTGTTACTCTAGAAACTAGAATTTCTAATCCTTTAACCGGCTCAACAAAAGTATCTAAGATTCCCATGTTGTTGTCAATTACTTCATTTGTGTTGTTAGTGCTGTCCATGATGTTTCTATAGTCGAATACACCTTGATCTTTCTTAACTGATTCCATGAAACTGTCAGCAAGTGTCTTAATCTCAAGTCTTGTCTGTGCAGTGTTAAATTCAAATAGGTAGTTTCTAAGGATCTCAGCTAAACCATCTTCAATATATATCAACACTTCTCTTACGTGTGCAGAAGAAAGCGCGGATTGTACTGACTGTTGTGCTGTTTTGTTTCCTTTGATTACGATACCTGCTCCTCTTTCGAATACAATTGGGTTGATTCCAAATGGCTCCAAGTTATCTCTGTCATTTTTATCAAATGCATATTCGATTCCTTGAACTCCTGTACCTCCAACTGCTCCTCTTCTTGGACCTGCTACGATTGACCATGGTAATGAATCAGTATACTTATCGATAAAGTTGTTAGATATGTATGCCGCTGGTGGAATAACTTTAGTTCTTCCATTTTCAATTACGTTTAGACCTGGTCCAAAGAAGAATCCATAACTAGCTCCTTCGTTAATTGAAGGCATTGTGTAAAGTGCCTGTGGGTTTAGGTTCAAGTTACCTCCAGATGGGATATAACCAGTTTCAAATGAGTCCGTGAATTCATTAATAAATGAAGGATCAGTTGATTCTTTAAGTTCCTTAACCATAGGTGCATTTAGAATAGCTGATGCGTTTTGTCTTTCTTTACAAAGCATTGTGAATTGTTCTTTGTTTAGAATACCGTTCGCTGCTTCAAAAGATCCAAATGTATCTACTACGTATCTGTAAGTTATCGCGTCTTTGTCGATTAAAGTGTTTGAAACTCCATTACCTGGAATTAAAACATCAATTAGTTCTTTAATTGATTTTGGACTATTCTGTGCGGCTTCAAGTACAAATGGTTTGTAAGCGTCTGACGCTATGTTGAATGAACTTAATGCGTATTCTGGTTCAGTTGGTACATCTCTGTGACATATAACAGTATATGTGTATCTGTCGTCTGTTCCTCCGTTTACTCCAGCTTCGAATTTCTTTCTAATTTCTAGAACTCTAGCTAATTTATTACTTCCAGAAATAGGAAGATACATTCCAACTTTAATATTGTCAGTTAATGTAGTATCTTCTGGACTTCCAGCAGTTGCTGCGTAAATGTATTTGAATTCTCCAGCAGTCGCTGCATTTTCAAAAGACCATCCATAAGTAGCCGACGTTGTAGTTGGAAAGAAGTAAGTTCTTTCATTTACACCAATCTCAAATATATTGAATGTATCGTTAGCTTTTTGATCGTAAATTGAAAGTTTTTCAGCAAATGCAGACTCTAAACTTGCGCTAAATTCTCCATTTCCTGCAGGTATGATAGTTGTTGTTGTTCCAGCCATATCTGTAGTTACTGAAAGTATTTCTACAAATTCTCCATCGTTTACTCCTTCTAAGTATTTACCAGCAGATAGGTCTCCATTTAGTGGAGAATTATGTGTAATTACTAAGTTAGATCCAGAGAACTGGGCAGTTGTAAAATCAGTTGCAGTACCTGCTTCGAATTTTTCGTAGTATGCTTTATTAATATCGTCTTCACATATAACAGTAACGTCTGAACCTGGTGAAGTTTCATGTGATGTTGAAATTATTTTAGTGTATTCTCCAGCAATGTTAGATACTAAGAAGTTATCTGAGTTTAATATCGAAACGATTGAAGCATATTCAGATGTAGAAACGTTTTTAATCGTTAGAATGTCGCCATTAACTTCTACTATTTTATTTAAACCAGAAAGTCTTGGGTCATTTATTTGCTGTGGTGATTCTTGAACAACTACATGTGATAGTAATTCGTAATCTTGGAATGTATCGAATGTTTCACCAACAAAATCAATTCTTGCAAGTGCATCTTCGTTAACTCCACAGAAAAGACCTGTTCTTCTTGATTCGCTATTAATTAGTGTTTCAATGTAGTATTGTCTTCCCTCGTTATCTTTAAAATCTGGGATTAAAGATCCAGTGTATTTTGCAAGTAGAGAAACTTCTCTTAAGTTTGCAAATCCTGAAAACTGCTCTGGTATAATACCGTTTGAGTTAAAATAGTTTCCGTAAGTTGGATCGTTATTTAATTCGTCAGTTACAAATCTTCCTTTAAAAACATAAACATCTATCATGTAGTCTGAAATGTAATCTAGTTCATCGATTCCTTCTGGAGTATTTCCTTCACCATACCATTCTCTAGCTGTAACATTAAAACCTCTAGTATCTGCAGCTTGCGTTGCGATTACTGTAATTGGCTCTTGTTTAATGTTAGTGAACGTGATTGCGTTGTTAGAAGTTTCTTCAGTGTTACCTGCAAGTTTCAATACTTTTTGATCTTCAGGAATCCAAAACTTATCTCTATTAAAGATGTTCTTGTATAGAGTATCTCCTTCAATTGCTGAATTACCCTGTACTGAACCATTAGTTGTAGGTGAAACGTACCATGCCTTATCAACGTCATTCGATGAAGTAAGGTTTAGTGCTAGAATCGGACCTCTTGATAGGGTTTCAATTGCTGATCTGTGAAAATACATTCCCTTTCTCTCTAAGTTCTTATCAATAGAACCAAAGATCTGGATAAACGTTTCAACATCTTCAATTAACACTGGTGTGTTGTAAGGTCCCATCTTAGAGTGACCTACTACTAATCTAATAGTATTTGATGGTATACTAACCGTCTGTGATTTGTCAAATTCAAGACGATATACGCCTGAACTCTTAAACTGTTGTAATTGGGGACTTAATGCCATAATTATTGTTCTTATTTTTTTATAGTTATTTGTTTATATATCTTTGTTAACTTGCGAATTTAACCGAGTAGGTCATAAATATCATATTGTAGGTCTCCTTGGTCGGTAGAGTCTTTATATAGCACTTCTTCCATTTTTGAATGTAGTGTCGGATCAATAAAATCTAGAAGTTCTTCTATATAATCGGCATAGTCGGTTGTGTTAAAAAATTCAGTTGCTGTAATACAACTCATAATAACGTCATCATGTCCTTTTTGCGCACCATAACTTCCGTTCGCTAATGTTCCAAATAGACTAGCCTCTGTAACTGTAACTTCATCCGTTAATTCGATTCTATTATTCTTATATAACTTAGAAAAGTTTTGGCAAAATATTGCCTTGTTGTCTGCCTTTAGTTTAATTCCAGGCTTAAGCGTTCTTGCATCATGTCTGTGTCTAAATCTGACAATCATCTCTTCATCAAAATCATTTCTCTGTGGAAATACCGTTCTAAGATATTGAAACAATACCGTACCATATGTGTTATATTCTACAATCATCTTTACGTTTTCATTATAGAATATATCAATTGCAAGAGTATAGAGTACCTTTGCAAAATCTTCAATCACCATCTCATTACTTCTAAATCTAGCAACTTGGTTAAATTTAAAAAAGTCATACATTGCTCCTGGATTCTGAACGTTCTCAATCTCTTTAATGTCCATTGGATCTACTTCAAATATATTAATCACTGAATAGTCTCCTCCGTTTCCTTCAGCAATATCTACCGTAAATAGCCAGAAAGATTCACTATGTCTAGCGTCTTCAGTGTCAAAATCTGGATTCCATCCTAAAAGTCCAGTAACATCAATTCCAATGTCATCAAACTCTTCAAGGTCTTGGTCAATATATTTTTTCATCTTCTTTCTCATCTTTTTCATATCTACTGGGTCTAGGAGTAGATTTGATGAGTTGACAAATTCATTTCCATATTGCTTATTAAAAGCCTCAATTGATCCTAAGTTTCCAAGCTCTCTATTGTACCATGCATCATCTCTTTCCGGATGTTCCCACCAATCAATTCGCATTGAACAATACTCGTTGTCTCCGCGTTCACCAGCAGCATAGATCTCATAAAACTTATTAAATCCATTTGGCGTTGACGTAATTGTGATCCTTGACACGTTAGATGCCGATAGAGTTGGATATACATTTTCATAAAATGAATCTGCAATACTTGGATGAACGTGGGCAAACTCATCAAGGTACAGGTTATGAATTGTGAATCCAATACCAGCCTTTGCCGTTGTTGCCTGTCCCATTAGTCGACATCCATTATCTGCCCTAATGTTCATTACATCATATTTAATAATACCAGGCTTCATAAAGAACGGTAAGTTCTCAATCACAACCTTTGCCTTATCAATGATTTCTTTTGTTGAGTCTGATTTGTTTGCGAGTAATAGTGTATTCTTATCAGTATTAAAGACCAGATACCATGCATTAAATATAGACGCAGTAACTGTCTTACCCATTTGTCGAGATGCTAATACAATATTGAACCTTTCGCTTTGAAAGTTTCTAAGCATTCTTTTTTGGTATTCTCTGAGTTTAACTTGCTGAATACCCTCATCGGTCATTACTACGGCATACTTTTCAGCAAAATATACAATGTCAGTTGCACATCTTGCTAATTCTGCTATTTCTTCGTTTGTGTATTCGAATACGATTCCACCCTTCCTTAAGTATTGCTTGCCCTCATAAAATGGCATCTTAACTTTTGGTCGGTATCCCTGATCAAGTGCTAGATTTAAGTCATCTATCTGCTTAGTCGACCAAACTATTCTGTCTGATTCAACGTCGCTCTCGTCTTTCGGGATCCATTTATTGTCGCCAACGTAATCCGCCATTATTAGTCTTTTATTAAGTATTTAAAGCTTGATGGTATTACCATTTGTTGAAGTTTAAGTGCCTTTACTAATAGAGCAACTATAATTCCTCCAGGCATAACAGCAACCGTGGCAAGTCCTGCCGTTTTTAGTACGTCTTTGAGTTGGTTTCCAACCTCTGCTCTTTCGTCATCGGATAACTTTTCACCAGACCTTACAGAATTATAAATCTTTGAGAATGCTTCTTTGGTTTCAGCACCCTCTCTTGATAGCGCTCTTAAAAATTTAGTAGTTGACTTAGCGATTCTTTTTATCCTTTTTTCGTCTTCAGCTTCTACTAAATATTGTTCGTATAGTTTTACTTTTTTCATGACTAATCATTTGTTTCTTCTATTTCAACGTCTTCGATGTCTTCATCTTTTCCGCTCTTAATTCCAGCCTGAATTGCTGCCATTAAGTCTTTCGTTCCTCGATGAACATGTTCGTCTGATGAATTACCACCACTCTCTTCAATTTCTCGAGTATCGTCCTTTTTTCTATATATTTCAATGTCTCTTGCAATTCTCTTAGTTGATTCCTCAGCCGCCATTAAATACATAGTCTGTGACTTAATAATGTCAAGCATTGACTTTTGTAGCGTTGCTAACACCTCAAACATTCTGGGTGCAAGTTCTCCGCTTTCAATAGTTTCTAATAGAGTTGTAAGTGCTCTTTCACCAGCTTGTAGCTGGTATATCAGAGAGGACATTGTCATTTCGTCCATCTTTTTCTTTGCCGCAATATATTCATCACGTTCTATAATATCAGCGTCTAGATAAAACTTCATTAGACTTGTAATCGTCTTCTTTGCCTTTTTACTTGCTCCTGATTTTAAGTCTGCGTAATTTACGGGAGGAAGAGAAGTTTGTTGTTGTGGTACTATTGCATCTTCCTTTGGATCTGTGTCTACGTCGATGCTTTCGTCTTCTCCTATTAAATTGTCAAGCTCTCGGCGTATTTCATCCGCTTGATCTTTTATACTTCTTGGTTCTTCGCTCATATTTTAATAATTGTATAGAGTATTTATCCTAATTATTTTCCACTGCCATATTTTCTCAAACGGCTAGATGGTATTGCATTGTCGGTAAGTAATGACAACTGAGAGTCTCTTACAACATATTGATGCAGGACATTAATATGCTGTTCCTGTTCTATTACTTTGCTAAATATTCTAATGTTGGTTGCATGGAATGGAGATGCTGAAAGACTCCAACCTTTTCCAGCGTTCCAGTCTAATGTGGTTGGAAGACCCGTAACATTATTTAATATTGGTGATATTGTACCTGTCTTCTGATTAGGGTTTCCAATGTTAGATTCAGGATCTAATCGGTAGACATGGGTTCCAAGTTCAGTAACGTTATTATTTAGATTGATAACTATACCATACCATGTCTCGTTTTCTAGAGGAGAACCTAGAGTGATTGACGTTACAATTCCATTTATTGATACTTCAATTTCATTTTTTCCAAGAGCAACTGACATCCCAGTGTTAGTATCTGTCTCAGATCTACCATCAATAATAACATGTTTCTCAGTGTCGTCTACTCCAATAAATGGACTAACCCATGCTGTGATTGCTATATTATCGGTAGAACCTACTCTCGAACCTAGATTATAAGTTAGTGCAAATCTTTCTCCAGCATCTACTCCGTCCAATACATATCTATTCTTTGAAATTAGTGTCCACCTGTTTCTAATCTCAGCGTCCATTATTTCTAGACTTGGATGAGAGCTTGCTCTAACATTATCGTCTAAAATATCATATACTGTTTTGTATTGTTGAGGTTTAGTAGTTTTCGTGAATTCCTCCTGAATCTCTTCACCAAATACCTCTTCGATACCAACCACTAAATCATCAACTTCCTGTTCAATTATGTCGTCAGTGTGTATTGAGCTTGTTCGGTCTTCGTATTTTCTAAGCTGAACTCTCCAATATGTTGTTTGTAAATTAAACTCATCAGCAAGAGCAACTGTACTTACCTCATACATTCTATTAATTAATGGAAAGAATAGGTAATCTCGACTTCTTGGCTCTTTATTTAAACCGAACTTGTTAGTAAATGCCTCTCCCGTAATGTGAATTTCAAACTCATCAAATCCCATTCCAAAAATATCAAAAGTAAACTCTCTAGTTGGAAATTCATTGTCTGGAACCATAACCTTAATAGTTCCCTCGCTTACTACATTATATAGTGAGTATTCCATTAGGATTACGTCTCTACTCCTATTGTCTGGTTCTACTCTAAAGTATTTAACCTCATGACCCCACATTTCATTAGAAAGCGCAGTTATTTGTCGATAGATTGCTGAAGGTTTTTTAACGCTATATGGATTCCATACCTCATCTCCACAGTCTATAATAATATTAGCACATCCGTCCATTGCATATGGATCTTCACATTCGTCGCACCAGTTTGGACAGCTTTCAATAACACCATCAACCGATTCTAGTTCAAATATAGTACTTAATAGTGATATTGACGACCCGTTTGTTAGTCGTTCGGCCTCTAGCCTAACGTCAATTCTTAGGGGTTTTGTCGGATCAAATGTTTTACCAAGAAGATCATAGACTCCAGTCTCATTGTTCAATTCTCTAAATTCGCTAAATTGACCACCATCAAATGACGCGTCCTGTGACCATCTATATTGATAGCTAAAAAAGTTGTTGCTGTTCTCTGGCAAATAAAAGTTAAATACTCCAGTTACTGGTGCTGGTTCGGTAATTGTAAACTCTTGAGATCCTGGTGCTATTGATTCTACGGTAAACGTTAAATTTCCAATAATAAATTCATCACCATCATTAAGCGCAAGATTTGTCCCTATTCCAGTTATGCTAGTACTTCCCTGCGTAATTGATAACTTTCCTACAGTACTCAAATTGCTTAGGCCTACTACTATTTCCCATGAGTGAACCTTAATAATATCCTGGTATGGATCTTTTAATTTAGCGATGAATGAGTCACCGATCTGTGTTGCTGTAAAGTTATTTGCCATTATTTTATAATCTTATCTTGTGGTGTGTAAACTTCTCCTGCGATCCAACTTGCAACAAAACCAGTAAGTGATACAAAATAAACAGCAAGGTCGCTTAGACTTGCCTGGAACCAAATTGAAATTGCTCCAGCGATTGTCCAGAGTCCTACAATAATATAAATCATTGCCTCTCTACGTGAATTAGGGCCCTTCTTTAAGATTCCAGTCTTTTCAGACGGTCTTTTAGATTCGGCCCATATATATGTTGCGACGTATGCTGTTAGCGATCCGAAATAAACCGCTAGTTCTTTTAAATCAGCCTCTTTGATTGCTCCTAGGATTCCCATAGCAACCCATAGAAATACTGTTAAGTAGACTAATCCCTCTCTTTTTCCTGAATTTAACATGTTGGATAAGATATTTTTCTATATATATCTTACTCATAATCTGTAACTACCAGGGTTTCGGGATTATCAATTTCGTAATCTTCTAGATTATTCATAAATATTGATACTATTTCTAAAACTTCTGTCGTATTATTCATACTCAGATATAGATCTAGTTCTGCTAGCATATCTACTAGCTTAATGACTCCATAATGCATTCCCTGTTCTAAGATTCCAGTACTGTATAGAATTGAGTTTACTAAGGGCAGTTGATGTCTATTAAAATAATCGAATGTTCTAAAGGTTCCTCTAATTGTTTTTATCGAAAACTTAAGAGTTTTTGCCCCTTCTTCAGGGTCTCCATTAGTCACTATTCTAGTGTATGCTGCATTTTTATTAAGGTTAATTTTAATCCATGACAGAGAATTCATCTCTTGGATTACTTTCCACATAAAATAGATTGAATTAGCCTCTTTATATACGATTGCTCCTTCAATTGCCCTAAATTTATTAATTTCTGACTTAAAATTATTGATAATTATGTTACGCAAATCATCCTTACTAACTAAAATAATATCCTTATCAATCGTTCTGCTTCTACTATTATTTTTAATTAGCCCCCATAGCTTAGAATCCACCGAATTATATCGGTAAAAGATTACATCAACTATTTCTGCAAATTTATTATTTCGAGTAGACATCTATTTGTTTTTCTATGTTTTTAAGATCTGCATAGAACTGTTCTTTTGCAAATTTCTTTAGTTCTTCTAATTCTCTATTACCAATCTCATTCTTGTCCATATAGATCCTGATTGCCTCTTCGTTTGGTGTATATTTATCAGATTTAACCTTTTCAGCCTTTTTAGTTTTTGTGTAAAACCAACCCGGAACGCTTTTAAATCTAGATGCAACCATTGACCAGCTCTCTACAACATTTGCGCCATCAATTCCGTTAACGTTAAATAACTGGGCATTTGATGGAAACTTGATTGCAAAGAATCTATTAATCATGAAATGGTGGCGCTTTTTATTTACCTGCTTTATTTTCGCATAATCGCCTCTCTTTGTAAACATTATTTTTACAAAGTCAAAAAGTTTTGTTTCGTCTAGCATTTAAAAAAGATTATTTATTCTTTTAGTAGAAGAATCAACTTTTGTTTCAGTTTTATTACCAACTAGTTTTATCGGAGGTTTCTTTTCTGAAGGCACATCCATTCCAGCGAAAGGATCCATTCCTGTAGGATTATTTGAACCAGACAACCATCCAGTTCCTTCTAGAATCTTATCACGGTCAAATAATACCGCAATGTCGTCAACTGCACCTTCCCATTCCTCATCAATTTCTCGATAGATTGCCTTTTGAATTGCATCCGGAATAATATCGTTATGTAATACCATTAGTGCAATATTACTACTTAGCGCATTTTTGATTAGAGCAGGTGAGCTCTTACCAACAACCCTGTGTATAATTTCAGCAACTATTTGCTTTTGAGATTCATTGAATAAATACTCGATTGCAAAGTTATCGAATTCTTTGATATACTGATTCCATATTTCAGTAGCCATCTTATCAGTTACTGAGTAATTGCGCAGTTTACCGCTTTTCATTTCTTTTTGCCAAGTTACCGTAGGTGCAATGTTGTCACTCTTGTCTCCAACAATAACCTTT
>Ga0206130_10006254_pt1 | contig 13700 bp, 16 predicted proteins | sample Helgoland_Spring_9_FD_148637 | JGI IMG/M metagenome (GOLD analysis project Ga0206130, IMG submission 148637) | Pelagic subsurface seawater microbial communities from Kabeltonne, Helgoland, North Sea - Helgoland_Spring_Bloom_20160512_1 | ecosystem: Environmental > Aquatic > Marine > Epipelagic ... | reverse complement strand
ACTAAAAGACCAAAACCGGGGAGCCACGGATGCGACCAAAAAAAAAACCAAACTTCTTTAAGTTTGTGTTTTTTTATTGATTTATTAAAAAATATTTATTTTAAATTTATTTAATTAAGGGTAAAGTTAATAAAAAATTGAATATTTTATATTAGTATAATAAAATGAAACTATTCATTATACTATTGCTTTTTATATTTTTTATAACAACCGTCAAATCACATACTATTGATTGTATTGAAATCACTGAAGTTGATTATGTGGAAGATTATGTTAAAGATGCTAATGCTTATACAGGTTATTATTTTGCACCTCTAGATAAGTTTATTCATTATTGATTGTCTAAAAATTTGAATGCACCTTTTTTCATTTATACATATCTTCATCATATCATTATCTGACAAGTCATTTTCACTACCTTCAAAAAGTAAATTAAATTTATTTTGATAGTAATGAATGAAAACTAATTTAACTCTTTCAATATGAAACTTGGATGACACTATTGTAACACTTTCTATATAATTATTATTTTTAGATTTAATACTAGATATAATTTTACAAGTTTCTATTGCATTCTCATTAGTATCAGTTGATACTCTTTCTTCAATGATAATTTTTGGATTTATTTTATAATTACTAGTAAGATATTTTTTCATCATATATGATTCTGTTAATACTATACTCTTTTCTACATTACCACCAGTTACTATTATCTTATCATAATTGTAAAGTTTATACAATGAAGCAGCTTTATCTAATCTATTTTTTAAAACTGCACTCATAGCACCTTCTTTTAATAGTTTATAACCAAGTATTATTAATATTTTCATACCTAATTATTAATATAAAATAATATTAAAGGTGTATAAAAAATTGAAATTTTTATTAATATTATATAATATATGTCATATATTCAAGTATATACATTTTTACAGAATATTTCTGTTATACCATTAATTACTATTTTTACGGCACTTTCATTATCATTGTATTTATTTTTTAGAGAAAAATATATTTATGTCGAAATCAAACACGCTGGAACCCAGATGATTGATGAATTTTTAAATTACAAGTCTATTATAATAAAACTTCCAAAACAAAGTACCATAGAAGAACTTAAAAAAGAAGTTAGAAAACGTGTAAAATATTCAAATCATCATAAGTTACTTTGTAGTCCTTTAGGTTACGAATATAAAGAAACAGTTAAATTAGAAGATATTCATAATAATTTTTACCAAGATAAATTAATATTATTTATAGTAATACCAGGTTATTAAATATACACTTTACATTATCTTTATTTATCATGATAATATTGTATTATTTTAAAAATTATTTATGATACTTGTACATATAGTTTATAAAAATGGAGGAGATACATGGTATCAAGAATGTCGAGTAGATAATATAAACTTTGGATTTACCATAATTAATTCAAATATCTTATGGTCTAGTCCAAGGTCTTAAATTAATATCTTCATGTTGATATGATAAATTTTGAATAGGAATAAACCCCGCTTTCAATCTATGATAAATAATATTAGTTAAAATATTCTTATCAATATAACACCTGTTTTTTAATATTTTAAAATCAGGGTAATTACAATATGTTGGTTCACATGCTAATTCTAGATTTATATGACTAGGAATTCCAAATCCATCAATATTGTAATATCTATAACAAAAATAAATTTTTAATTCAGATAATTTATTATTGTTATCAAATAGACCTAATTTAATATCTTTCCTCCTGTTAAGAAATCTTATTGCTAATTGTTTAGCTATGAGGAATTGTGCAATTAATTTTGTTAGATAGTTTCTTTTAATATTTATTACTTTTTGATACAGAATATTTTTATATTCAGATGAAATCTTTGCTAGCATTAAGATAGAATGTTTATCTAAAAAACCCACTAGGGTACTAATATTGTCATTACATAATTTGTTCATTATTATATAATATTGATATTATATATATATAAATAAATCAATTTTTAAAAATATTTTTATAGGGCACGTCCCCCCTCCCTAAATTAACCGGTATGTAAACCCTATTTTAACCAAAAATTAACCAAAAAATAACCGTTTAAAAATTTTTTTTTTATATTACATATTAAATTGAATGGTAAAATATATGTGTCAACGATGTGGGTTCGAAACCCAACATAAAAATAATTTTAGAAAACATCTCAATAGGAAAAATATTTGCCAACCTATATTGAAAGACCTGACCAAATCACACCTTTTAGAACTTAATAAATTAGAAGAGTCTAAACAAACCAAAAAAATGTCAACCCAATGTCAATCCAAAGTAAACCCTAAAAATAAACCGAAGGGTTTACATGTATGCGGTTATTGTAATAAGCATTTTTCTACCCGCCAAGGTAAATACAAACATATGAAAAAATTTTGTAAAGTGAAAAAAGAAAAAGAGTACGAAGTTGAAGAGATGAAACGGTTATTATCTGAAAAAGAAAAATTAATTAGTAAAATGATTCAAGATAATGAAAATAAAAATCAGATAATTAATAAGCTTATTATAGAACTATCAAATAATTCACAAACAGTACATAATAATAGTCATAATAAAACTGTAAATATTATTATTAATAATTATGGAGAAGAGAATACTGATTACATTACAGAAAAAACTATCAAAAAGCTAATTAATAAACCAGGAAGTGCGATTCAAAAATTATTAAAATTAATTCACTTTAATGAGAAATATCCAGAAAATCAAAATCTAAAAATTACCAACATCCATGATCCTTATATTCATATATATGATGATGGAAATTGGAAAATAAAGAAAAAAGGTAAAGTTATAGATGATATAATAGTAGATAAGTTTGATATGATTGATATAAATATAGATAGTGATGAAGAAGAATTAGTAGAAAAAAAGAATAAATTGGAAAATAAAATAGTTAATCGAGAAAAAGATAAATTTATTGTTAATGAAGTAACAGAAACAATAATAAATCAAAGTAAGAAAATATTTAATGAATAAATATATATGTTCTCTAAAAATTATCTGGTTTATCACTACACCAAATAATAATCTTTTATTTTAAAGGTCTAAATACTTTTTTGTTTTTTTTTACAATTACGACTATTAATATGTTTATTTAATTGTACTATACTGGTACATTGTGTATTACATAATTTACAAATAGCTTTAGATCTACTATCAGCTCGTTCTTTTCTTTTTAGTTCCATTTTTTTCAATTTCTTCTTTTTCTTTTTCTCTTCAATTTTTCTCTTTTTATATATAACAAATTCTTCTTTAAGATCTGAATAAATCTTACCAAAACCACTTTCAAATTGTCTATCAGGATTCATACTTAGAGCCATACTAAAATCTCTACACCAATGAGATAATGTATTCCATCTAGAGAAACTAGAAGAACCAAAAGATAACATATATTTATTACCTTCTTTTCTACAAATAGGACATGAAAATGTATGTTTTATTTGTTGATAGCAATTTTTGCATGTAAAATGTCTACATGAAAAAATTTCTATTTGAGAAAATTGTTGATCATAATGACCATTAAAATTGTCCTTTAAACATATAGGACAAAAATTATTTTTTATTTGAGCAATACTCATATAATATATATATATAAATAATTTCAATTTTTATAATAAAAAGAACATATCACTTAAATCTCTATGAAAATTGTACTAATTTCATTTAATATATTTTTTTGTTTGTTTATTTAAAACTTTTTTAAATAATTCTTTATTCTTTTTAGGTTTAATATATTTACTAATTGTTTTAAATGTGATTAAAGGAATTTTATTATTAAAAAATTTTTCAGAAATTCCATAATATGTCTCATATTTTTGTCCAGTCGGACCATATGCAATTTTATCTTTATTAGGATTAAATAATTTAATCACTTTATTAAGAGTTTGTTTATTATCACAATCTATTTCCATATAGGTTGGTAATCCTGGCCAAGTATCAAATGTAATTTCATGAACACCTTTAATAGGTAAAGTCCATTTTTCACGATAGGATTCTTGATATGCTGTCATTTTTAAATTTAATGCTTCTAAAAATTTTTTTCCTGTGTTAAAATCCTCTTTTATAGTTATTTCATGTTCATCTGGAAACTTTGGATTATTATATATTTTAACAGTCATTGTTGTGTCTTTACCTTCATTTCTAACTCTAACAAATCCTCTTATTTTAGATTTACATCTATTAAAAACAGACCTTTCAAATCTAATATTTTTATGAACTTGCTTACCTTTATTTTCTTTTAATATTTTTTTCATTTTACTAATATTTACATCAAGTATTTGTATTTCAAATTCCTTTCCCATATATATATATATATATATATATATTATTTTTAAAATTTATTTTTCTTATTTTCACCCACATTATGAGGTATAAAAGTATTACAATCTATTTCAGTAATATCATTTGAAAGCTTAAAAAAAACTAATATGTGAACCCATGTTTTTATCCAACATATTTTCCAAACTATCTATAGTATTACATAATATCATTTCAGTGAAACATGTACTTATTTCGTTCATATCATTTTCAAATTGAACACATGATACCTCTTTATCTGCGTTTTGATTATCTAAAAATGTCTCGAAAGAAGACATGGAACTATTATCTTCCGAATCATAATCTGTTTTAATAATACCTGTCGATTCATATGTTTCATCTTCTATCATATCTTTATATGTTTCATCCTCTTCTTCAAATCGATGTTTTTTACCATAAACATTACACCATATTCTACCTATACAAGACCAATCTGGTTCTTCTAATATATCTACCTTTTCTTGAAAGAGATGCCAATTTCCATCACATCCACCTATATTAAGAGGCAAACTAAATTTATCTGCTAACTCGTAAGTCTTTCGATAGTCCTTTGCTTTTCTTTCAATAAATCTTTCATCTGTATCTTGAAAGATATATTGTATTGTTACTAACTCTTCTCCGTGTTCATCTCGCCAATTAACACTCCGTTTGTTTTTTATAATATTGGATAATCCAATAGAAGTTTTATTTGTTGCAATACTGCACATACTAAAAAATAAATATTATGCATAATATTTATTAAATTTTCAATTTTTACAATAATATATATATATATATATTATATTAATGGATAATAAATTAAAAGAATTTAAAAATAATATAATAGCAATATATAAGAATTTTACAGAATTATTTGATTACCTGGATGATGAATCTTATGTAAAATTTCTATATAGTCATATGAATGAAGTTGATATATTGATAACAAAAGATATAATAAAAGGTGATCGTGTTATTTGTACTAAGATGAAAGTTAATGAAAATTTTACTACTAATACTACTCTTATCTACAGAAAATATTTATCTGAAATGGAGAAAAATATTATAAACTCGGGTGAATTTTATGTTACCATAGTAGAAAAACCATACCCTAAAATAGAAGAAGGGACATTAAAAACAGATTTAGATAAGTTTTTTGAACTTAAGAATAGAAGAGATTTCTTAGTACCAATGTTTTTTCATAAATTAACTATTGACACATTTTCTAAGTTTAAAATAATAGATATTGATCAATATAAAATAAATAATAAAAAATTTTTTAAATTATTGGTTCAAATTAGAAAATATGTTAGAACCTTAGAAAGGTTGGGTGTTATGTTAGATAGTTCCATTACTTTGAATTTTCATAATATTAGAAAAAATAATGATATTGATTTAGTAATTCTACATCCTCGGTATAATATTAAACAAATTAGAGAGAATTTAGAAAATATTAAAAAATTAGATTTTGTTGATCCTTATTTTGAGGGTATAATTGAATGGGATGGTGAAGATAAAAAAACTTTAGATGATCAAACTGATAAAATTACAGAAGGGAAAGTAACAAAATATTTTGATATTATTTTTAATCCAAAATACCACTATTATTTTTTTGGGATAAAAGTTGTTTCATTAGATTATGATTTGAAATATCGTGCTAAAAGAAGATTTCCAAAAAATGTAGCTGACTTGATTATTACCCAAGACAAACTAAATATTAAAGTACCTAAAATTAAAAAATTAGAACCCTTTATTCAAGTTCAAGATAATACTTACAATACAGATAAATTTATTAAAGTTGTTTCTAATTATTTGAAAAGATTTGACCATAAAGTTGACGATGTAGAGGAAAGAATAAAAGAATTGTATTAACACGTTTCGCATTCAAAATACCCCCTTCTTTTAATTTAAAGATTAATGGTGTATTTTAAGTATATGGAATCTCAAAATGGTAATTTAACAAATAATGTAGATGACTACAAATTATGGCGGAAAAGAGGTGCTTGTATAGCTATATCTATTGGAGGAGGTATTGGTATGGTATATTTTATTATTTGGCTTATTAGGACATTTTAAATGTGAAACGGGTTAAAAACTTTGAAATTAATATTATTTTATTATAATATTAATGTCACAAAATATAACCATAACAGAAATTGGACATCAGTTTATTATGTCAGATGGAACCTTTCTAATTAATAAGTCTAAAACTTCTGATTATATTACACTTATTACAGATAAACCATGTCCTGAAAGAGAACTTTTAGGAATAGAAGAAAACGGTTATTACCTGATAAGTTATTGTGATGTACATGGTATTATTTATAATAAGACTAAAAAACCAAAAAAAGAATCAAATGATAGAAATGATTTACCATAGTTAAAAAGTTCTTCTTATTATAAAAATTGATAAATAGTCTTATTTTATTTATTATATGAACCTTACACAAGAAAATAGTTTATCTAAATATCCTCCTACAGAAAGAATTCTTTATAAGAGAGAGTTTGGAGCGGTAGATAGTACTAGGGGTAATGATACCATGAATCCTCCCATCACATTAGATGACAATTATAATTGGCTCAGAGATGATACCAGAAAAGATACAAAAGTTTTAGAACATCTTAAAAGGGAAAATGATTTCACTGAAAAGGTAATGAATGATATGGATGCCAATAGTTTAAAAGATACAATGTATCAAGAGCTATTATCTCATGTTCAGGAAACTTATGATAGTTATCCATTACCTAATAGTGATAATGGTTGGGGCTCATCCTATTACTATTTTACTAGAACTGTTGAAGGTAAAAGTTATCCTATTCATTGTAGAGTAGATAAAATGACAAATACAGTCCAAGAATTATTAGATGAGAACATTATTGCGGATGGTAAGACATGTTGTGATATCAGTAATTTTTGTGTTACCAAAGATCATAAATACATGAGTTATGGTATTGATCTTACTGGAAATGAAAAATACGATTTAAAAATTATCAATATAGAAACTGGAAAAGAAGTAGTACATGACATTCCTGAACTAACTTATTGTGATTATTCTTGGATTAATATTGGAACGAATCAATATATCTATTATACTCTTGGTGATATGACTAATAGAATGTATCAATTATGGAAATATGATTTTAATACCAAAGAGAATAGTATGCTATATCAAAATATGGACGAATTGGTTAATGTAAATTATTATTTCTCTCATGATAAGAAATATACTTTTATATGTGCAGATAGTTATGAGACTAGTGATGTTTATTATATGACAAATGATATGTCTCAACCTACACAATTTACCAGTAAGATTCCAAAACATAAGTATACAGTAGACTATCATGAAGGTGTATTCTTAATTAAAACTAATAAGGATGAATCTACAAATTTTAAGATTATGATATGTAATCCTGATAATACTGATATTAGTAAATGGATAGATTTTATAGAATATCGGGAAGAAATCTATTTTAAGAATATTGTAGAGCTTAAAAACCATCTTCTTATTTGTTACAAAAAAGACGGACATAACCTTGTTCGAGTTATAGATTATAAGAATTCCGCTTACGACCTGCTAAATTACTATGATATTGAAATAGAAGATTCTATTAAAAATATTGGTATATATGCAACTCCTCAATATGATTCTAATATTATCATGTTTTCTCAAAATTCTTTAAAATCCCCTCCATCAATATATGAAATGAATCTAGATTCTAGAAAATTTATCTTGAAAAGGAAAAAACCTGTACCTAATTATAATGAAGATTTGTATGATACAGAAAGACAGTATGCTGTTAGTCAGGATGGTACCAAAGTTCCTATTTCAATAGTATATAGAAAAGATAAGTTTACAATGGATGGAACTAATCCATTATATTTGTATGGATATGGTTCATATGGAGCAACTATTAATCCTACTTTTAGAACATCTGTTCTACCTTTACTTGATAGAGGCTTTGTTTTTGCCATAGCCCATGTTAGAGGAAGTAGTTTTCTTGGATTTAAGTGGTATATGGATGGAAAAATGGAAACTAAAATAAATACTTTCCATGATTTTAATGCATGTGCAGAACATCTTATTAGAGAAAAATATACTTTTTCCAAAGGTATTACAATAGAAGGTGGTAGTGCTGGTGGACTATTAGTGGGTGCCGCAATGACCATGAGACCTGAACTATATAGAACAGTTATTGCAGATGTACCTTTTGTTGATGTTATGAATACAATGTGCGATCCATCTATTCCCTTAACTATACCTGAATGGGAACAATGGGGAAATCCTAATGTGAAAAAATTTTATGATATCATGATAAAGTATTCACCTTATGATAATATTAATAAAACATCATATCCTAACCTATTAGCTTTGGGAGGATTAAATGATCCTCGAGTTGCCTATTGGGAACCTGCTAAATTTGTTGCTAAAATGAGACATTACAATGTTGGAAATAGTCTTATATTACTCAAGACTGAAATGGAACAAGGACATTTTGGAGGGATGGATAGATATAAGCATTATATGGAAACGGCGTTTAATTATGCTTTTATGTTAAAAACCTATTAGATAACCAAATCATCTTTCATTAGACCAGTAATTTTATTTATCAAATAAGCTTTACCTTCAATTACATAAATCATAGGTTGAAATTGAAAAATGTGAGGATAATCAAAATTAGTACCATCATAATTATATCCTTTTGATACAGTATGATTAATCATATTAACATAATTAATATTATCGTAGTTATTAGTAAAAAATAATCTTATTTTTTGTTCTTTGAAAAATCTACTTTCTGCTATATATTTATCTTTAATTACATTACTTATATCTTTGATATTTTTTTGTTTTAGGAGATAAGCTACTAAATAAATTAAAAAATTTTTCCAGTCGCTACTTTTTGACGTACATGTTCCTTCAATACAATATTCTAATTTAGGAATAAAATCTAAATTATCCGATAGCGGCGAGTGGTTATTTTTAAAAATAAGGTGCCTAGTTTTTTTAATATTTTTTAATAAAGGAGTATACAGGTAAGCAGGTAAATTATATTCGTTATTTCTAAATAATGGTGCTATAACAGTAATATCATTTGAAAAATTTCTAATACTAAATTTCATTCCAGTAAAATAGTAACCATTACATAAAGAATGAATATCAGATCTAAACCATTCAGATGGATCAGCTGTAATAAAATATATTTTTTTATAAATTTTTTTGATGTAATATTTTTTTATAAATTGATTACATAGTGGACATTTAGAGGGTATTCTATTTAAAATTGTTTTTAGACAATGTTTTTGAATACAAAAATAATCAAAATAATGTCCACATTTTAATACAATACCATCTTTTTTTGTAACTGATTTATGATAACAGATAGGACAGTCTTTGTTTATTTGAGGTTTAGACTTTGTATTTCCCATTATTTAAGTTTATAAGTTTTTATTTTACGAAATTAAACATCGAGTGATATTATAACAAATTTATTACAAAATGAACCTCTATCTGAAAAAGATATTAGGTTAATTAATTTCAAGAAACTTTCAAATAATTATTATGTGACTGCTCAAATTATTGAAAAATATATTAATCAAAACTTGGATTTTGAAACATTATCAGAAACATTATATTACCTTGATGATTATGTACATTTAGCACAGAAATATCCTTTGAAATCTTGGAATTATAAATATATTGAAAAGAATTTTAGATTTACACGTGAATTCTATCAAGAAATTTTTAAAAATATTAGAACATGATAAAACAATGCATTGGCATAGTTTATATAGTTTTAAATATTCAAGTATTTTTAATAATATGGATGCAGAAGATAAAAAAGAATTAGAAAAAAGATGGTGATTTTATTTATATTATATAATAATGGATTATAAAAAAAAATATTTAAAATATAAAAAAAAATATTTAAATTTAAGCGGAGGAGGAAGCGAAACTTCCAATGAAACAAAGAGTAGTACTAGTAAAAAAAAAGGATTGGCTATTATTTTTATACCAGATTTAATTGATGATTTTTTTTATAGTGACGCTTTTTATATTTATGATATGTGTTCTAAATTAGATATTTTTGATAATGATAGAGTTTATATTTTAGGAGATAATAGATTTGAAAATCTTACCAAATATGATAAAGTAAAAGAATCATTTGATGAAAATAAATTACCAGGAAAATTATTAGATTTAACATTAAGAACTCCTTCTAAAAATGTTAATAGATATTTAGGAAATTTTACTTATGAAAATATAAATAAAATTCATAAAATTATTAATTCTAGTAATCCTGATATAATACACTATTATTTCGTTACACATGGAAATAAACACGGTATGACTATGTGCAATAGTAGGTTTATTAACGACGAATTAATATTAGAACAACTAATTCTTCATCCAAATATTAATATACCTAATAGAAAGCTTTTTTTTTATACAGCGAGTTGTTATGGAGGACAAATGATAGAATCTATTAAAAAAAAATTAGTATTATTCGATAGGTATAAATTATATTTAGAACTTTATTTGATATCAGAAGTATATGATGCATCTGCAAGTTCATTTTTTAAAATAGATAGTAATATAGGGAATGGTAAAATTTTAAATAGTTTTATATTAGATAAAATAAATGATCCATCTTTTAAATTTATAGATATTTTTGGACCTAATACTATTTTAAGAAAATATGGTAATATTACTTATTCAAAAACTAAATCAATAGAATTTATAGAGAATGTTATAGCCTATATATCTAATTTGAGAGGATTAGAGTCTCGTACAAATGCTAGTGGTATAACTAGAAATTTATTACAACAACCTATTAATATTGTAACTGAACCATTATTTAATTTTATATGGGACAGGGATGGAAGTTTATTAATAAAAATTTTAAAATTTTTATTACAAAATTGGGACAGTTATAAGAATAAAGAAGACGAAATGTCTTTAACAAAAAAAATATTATTAATATTTTTACTTAAATTTCAAAAAGAAGAGTTTACGAATATTAGTGATATGTTAAATTCTACAATAAATAAGGTAATAGAATATTCATTAGATGAATATTTTATTGATAGAGATTCATTAAATATAATTTTTGATGATATTACAACTAATGAAATGATTATAAATATATCAGCTTTAAAATTATCAGAAATTTGTTACAATATAAAAGATATAAAAAATAAGAATTTAAAATTGTACTTTAAACTATTTTATGATATTTTTAAATATGACGGGTTTAAAATGTTAAGTTATAATTATCAAGTATATCCAGAAGGAATAGAAAATACTCCTATACTGGATATATTTGGTCCAATATCAATTTAATTAAATGTAGGCAATATAATATTATCTTTCATCTTATATTTTATTTGAATATATCTATAATCCGAATCTTTTTCATTTTGTGAATTTATTTCATAATATTGGTCAGGTTGTAGTTCAAAATATTTTTTTATAAATTCTTTATAAAAGCTAATATGTTGAGCTCCTTGATATGATATGATATATTTAGGGTAATATACTTGATTTTTGTTACTATTTTTACAATTAGTAGATACATTTTGTAAATTTTTATTTGAATTCCAACCATTTTTTCTAACAAACATTCTAAATAAATTATAAAAATTCATAATATGAAAAGGAATTCCATCCCAATCATTTTCCCAACAAGAATACTCTTGTTTTATTGAAAAAAAATCTTTATTATTAAACTCAACTTTCATTAAATATAGATAAGTTTCTTTAAATTTTTCTAAATTTTCAAAAAAAATAGACTTGTTAAATTGTTTTTTAATTAATTCAAATTCATCTATAAATGCATCTATTTTGTCAATATCAAATTTAGACCACCATTTATTTTCATCTTCTTCTTCATATAATTTACTAAACATATTTTGTAAATCTCGATTAAAATACGCTAAACCTAAACTTTGAATATATATTTCTATAAAATTAACACATATATGTGAATTAAATTTACTTGTATCTTTCACTTTTAAATATTGCCAATAAAATCTGGTATCGCTCTGATGATATCTAATAGATTGAAACTGTTTTAAACAATTTTTATTATCAAAATAAATATCAGATGATGCTTTTGTTTTTCCACATAAATGAAATAAAAAGTTGGTTAATGTTAAAAAGTCTATATTTTGTAAATAATCTTTGCTTTGGTTAAAAAATTCAGCTTCTAAAAATAAATCAATACAAAATTTATCATTTTTTGCTAGATAGTAAATATAATCAAAAATATAATTATCTTGAGGAGGTAATTTATTGGGATTTCCGGTATACTGTTCTATTATTCTTTTAAAAGCGTCTATATGATTAAATTGGTCAACTAACTTTAAATTTTTCATATATGCTTTAAATTTATTATGATTTTTCATCAATTTCTCTTTTTTTAAAAACTTATCATCTATTTTATTTAATTCATTATAATAAGAATTGTATAATTCTATTATTTTATGGTTTGATGTTATCGTATTATTATTTTTTTTATAAAATATACTTTCATGATGATCTCCTAAAAGTAAAAATTCTCTTCCATCAATATTTGTTTGAAATACATTTACAGGACCTATAAGATTTATAAAATTAATTGGATTTTTTTTTAATGCAGTATGTAATATTTCCTTTCCATATTTAACCAACATTTTTTTTGGATTATAAAATTGTATTGTTATACCTAGTTCTTTCATTTGTTTTTTATAATTATTTAAAGCATCTTTAAAATTGTTGAATCTATATGAAATTTTTGTATTATATAATCGATTACAATAAGGATATTGTATTTCTTCACCATGGAAATTATATGAAAATTGTCCGGGTTTATCAAGAATAGGTTCTGCTACCAGTTTCCATGGATCTTGACTAGTTAATAATGTATTTAATTCCTTTCTTACATTATCCTTAATATTATCATCCATTTTAATTATGTAAATCCCTTCTTTTACAACTACAAACGAGTATTGATATTTATTTAGTAATGTTCCTAAAATTAAATAATATATATCAATAATACTAGGTGGAGTAAAGAATATATCTTCTTTAGGTAATTCCAATACTGAGGTAGGTTGATGTGAATACCAACAACAAAAACATTCAGTTTCTTCAGGGTCAACTATTGTTCCTTTACCAGGTCCTTTATAAATAAAATTAAAATTTAATGTAATAATACCAGAAACTTCTTTTTTGTGTTTATACATTTCATTAATTATATAATTATATTTACTATCTATAATAGTTAGTGCTAGATTTAGTTTATTTTTTATACCATCGTCTAATTGATTTTTTAACATTAAATATTTAATTTTATATTTAAAATATTTTTTTATATCATTATCCAT
>Ga0206130_10006253_pt1 | contig 13701 bp, 10 predicted proteins | sample Helgoland_Spring_9_FD_148637 | JGI IMG/M metagenome (GOLD analysis project Ga0206130, IMG submission 148637) | Pelagic subsurface seawater microbial communities from Kabeltonne, Helgoland, North Sea - Helgoland_Spring_Bloom_20160512_1 | ecosystem: Environmental > Aquatic > Marine > Epipelagic ... | reverse complement strand
CTTCATTCACATCTCCAGCTCTAACCATTCCTTGACCAATTCGATGATTGTTTCCGTAGCCTCTCAACATAAAATCAGCGATGTCTTCTATATTGTAGCGACCACTGTAATTATCTCCCAAGAGACCAATCACCAATCCCCGATTGTTGCCTGTCGGATCTGCCAGATACGAACCGATAACAAAGTCGTCTTGACCATCACCATTCCAATCTCCAAGCGATTCAATATCATCTCCAAAGCCTGCATTTTGGTTTGCCCCAATAAAGATGGCATCCGCCTCAGAAAGTGGATTCATCAAATCATACTCGGAATAGGGTCGACCATAAATTAAGTACACCGCACCATCTTGATCAGTATTTTCATCGTGATCGTTTGCTGCGATTAAAATATCATCGTATCCATCACCGTTTACGTCACCAGCACCGGACAACTGGGCACCTGCCTTGTCCATTTCAGCTTCACCATAAAACTGTACCAAATCCGCAACCACAACATCGGTATTGAGGAACTCTGATACTGAAAATAGATAGGTCGATCCACTAGACGTTGCACCCTCATCCGCATAGATCGATGAGGACAAGATATCCAAGACACCATCTCCATCAATATCCCCTGCACGAGCAGTTTTTAATCCAAACTGGTCTCCATTCGACTCTCCACCGATGAATGAACCCAACGTTGGATCTGATGTGGAGCCCAAATCTGAACCCCTCAACAAAAATACGCCACCTCTATTGGAACCACCATTGGTGAAATGGGATGCGCCGACCAGTACATCGTCCAAACCATCTGAATCGACATCCCCAACTCTCAGTAACGAAGACCCCAGTCGTAGATTTGTATTGGGAACTTCCCAAGTCCAAATAGCACTGTCGGTAACCACTCCTGAATTGGCGTCCGATGAAATCAAATAGACCGCCCCAGACTTGTCATTCTTTTCACGTGACCCAATCAACAACTCCGCTACTTGGTCACCATTCATATCGCCAGCCCATGCACCATATATTTGGTCATTTTGTTCGCCGTACCAAAACCTTGATTCTTGAGCTAAATCAGCACCATTTGCTTCTCTGTCCCCTTCCATCCAGAGCACCCGACCTTCTTTGCTTTCAACGGCTGGATCAATCGAATGTGTCTTCAGAGAAATCATCAGTTCTCTTTTGTTGTCCCCATCAATATCATGCGACTCCAAGTATCGTCCAAAAGAAGTTCCACTTTCAGAATGGGAAAACGTGTTCTCTAAGTGTTCTGTGCTGAACCAAGTCGCATCACCATCACAATTTTGATCGACCACATCATACCAATCAAATGCTTCTGGATGAATGGAACCGTCATCATCATCACAATCATCTTGATTGGTACTGCCTTCAGGATACGACGGACAATAGTGACCAATATACTCGGCATCTCCAAACCCATCTCCATCTGAGTCGGTAAATATCGGTACTTGTGTATAAATATCCAGACTTGGATCTGCGTTGTCGATTAACCCTGTGCAGTTGTTGTCGATATCATCGCAAACCTCATTGGCATCCGGATGAATTAAGGGGTTCGTGTCATCACAATCGGTCTTGAATGGACTGGTACCCTCCCCAATATCACAGGAAGAAATTGGACCAGACTCCGACCCAAAACCATCTCCATCTACATCCAAAAACCAATCAGAATCTGGGTGTCGAGTTGGGTCATAATCATCGCAATCAGAATTATCCAACACATATCCAATGGGCGGTATACACGATTCTATAGAATCGAGCGCATTGCCATATCCATCTCCATCAACATCCAAAAACCACTGTTGATTGGGTTGGGCATCTCTATTAAAATCATCGCAATCAAAGTTGTTACTCACATACCCAACAGGAACATCGCACAGGGTAGAAAATACAGCAGGTTCAAACGGAGACCCGTAGCCGTCTTCATCACCATCCAAGTACCATGTCTGTTCTGCGCAAGGCTCTGTTTCTTCTTGCTTTTCAGAACAAGCCATCATCAAAATTAAAGTCATCATACAATACAATCCAGATCCAGTGATTTACAGCAAGGCAGTTATCGGAGGTTCTCGATAGTCACCCAAATCATCTTCAACACCCAACCTGTAAAGCAACGTCCTAGCAATATGCTCATGACTGATATAGACTCCATTGTCATTGTCGACTGTACCAGTTGCCAAATCCACCTTTTGAGAAGACATTTTTTGATCAGAGGTAGCTCCAATCACCCTTCCACCGACCAAACCACCTCCAAGAAGTAACGCTGAATTGGTGATGTAATGATCACGTCCAAAATTGTTGTTCAACAGTGGATTGCGTTGAAATTCACTCATACACCAAATGGTTGTTCTACTCAACCAATTTCCACCAGAAGGATGCGGTGTATCTTCAAGTAAGGTCGCCAAAGCAGCAACAGAATTGAAACCATTCTGTAAACGAGGTCCGTGTTGCGTTTGCCAGTCATCACCATTGTGAGAATCCAAGCCACCTGCTGCTTTGTATGTCACACATCTGGAAACCCCATTGGTCAATGCTTGGTAGGCCATGAGTGCGTTTTCAGACTCTGAACCGGTTATGCCGTTTCCGACACCAAAATATTGCTTTAGGTCTCCCAGGTCCGGACTGTCTAAATCAAATAACGCAGACGTTCCACTTTCCAACAACAACTGTGCCGATTCACGATTCGCATACATTGTATCAAATCGACTGATGGTATTGTTTCTACGTTCACGTTCAAAGAATTGGTACAGTGCATCATTTTGAGAGTCAGATAATGATACGTTGCCCTCAGATAGCGCAGCATGAAAGTCATCGACGTTTGAACTTTGAAATCCACTCGACCAAACAGGATGCTCAACATTATACGAATCGGTTCCGACAACCAGATTTGCAATCTCATTCTCCTCACCCAACAAGCTGGAAAGCAATGTTGCAACCGAAGAACCACGAACAGATTCTCCAGAGGGAACTCGAGCAGTTAAGGCATGTTTTGTAGCCGAACTGTGTCCCACTGAACTCATTGACATACCGCGAACCAATACCAACTTCTCTGACATTGAAGAAAGGTTTCCAATATAGGGTCCAAAAGTCATGTTTGGAGTTTGAATACGAGGGTCGCTACCAATACCCAGTAAATCATAGCCTGTTTGAATCTTTGTTTCGGGTATGACAGCATCTGTAAACACAGCCGGATCACGAGGATCCAGGGCCAACATTGGATCCCAAGCCCCACCAAATACAACAAAAACAAAATATTGCTCTGGATCTACAATACCGAGTGTGCCCGACGAAGGAGAATTGGCCAACGCCATTCGACTCATTGCGCTAAGAGACAAACCATTGAGTGCAACTGCACCACCGAATCTTTGAAACAACTCACGTCTATTCATGATGCCTCCTAATACGTATAAAAATTTGGATGGGTAAACATCGCCACACAAACAGTTTGCCATGCAGAAACGCTGTTTTCTGTGCGTTGGTACACAAGTTGGTATAAGTCCCACACACTTTCATCAAAAGCATCTTCTTCCCCACTTGAAATACCGTGAATTAAATATCGCAGATGTCCAATGTGTGCTTTTAAAACAGATGACGTTTGGCCTTCCTGTGTCACCACATAAAAATAGCCATCCCCATCCTCAGATTCATTCTCAATCCAACTATTACAAGTATACGTTGCCGCATCTTGTAGAAACTTTTGAAAAATGACCGACCCTTCCAAGTCTTCAGAAGTTCGTTCTTCAAAATCCGGTACACCTAGCGTGGAACTGTAACGGTCCCACAACACAGTGTTACCACTCTTCCACTCAACACCCGTAATTTGTTGCATGGATTGATTTAACTGGTCGACATTCATCCGAACTCTACGCCTTGCAACAACCGTTGTATCCTCACTGAGTTCAACATCCCCAAGAAGTTCTTCGTTCACGTCAATACTTGGATTTTCTACTGGAGAGGTGTCTGTAGAACTGGGACCATCTGATGGAACAGAAGATGTACATCCCCACGACAACATCAAAACAATTACGGATTTCATTGAACCCTCCCATAGGCAGGATGCATAACCATCTCTAAAATAAGTTTTTCATAATCAAAGTCTGAGTTTTCGAATGTATTTGACCACTCTGTAAGCAGTTCTGAATCCATCTCATCAGGACTCCAACCATACAACCAACTGGCTGTATTTTGCGTAACGCACTGAGCCAATGTACCATCCATACTCACAGTATCCACCCAGGACTTTGGCCCATCATCGGGATGATATTGTTGATCAAGTTTTAAATATACATACGGTAGATACCATCCAACATAAGGAGAATCATCTACATGTGCTGGGTCGACCATATAATTGTTCCTACACATGTTGTTGCAAGAACCACTCTCAGCACAATCTGCGCACTCTTGAGAAAACGATGGGAATTCGTCGGTCGATATATAAGAACTGGAAACTTCTGCCCATCGTCCCCAATACCCTCTCCATGGCTCCAGCCGCGCATGACAGTCCGCACATCCTCGTTTGAGACTTAAATCAGGTGTCGACACGCCCTCATCAACAATACCACCAATCGGTGGAACAAAGGTACTGCAAAGAAAAGCCTCATAAAATCGATTTGCCCGACCCCGATTGGTTTGATGTCTCAACAACCAACCTGGTGCCGTAAGAGCTCCCGAATAAAGTTCAGACGTTTCCACTCCAATCCATGTATTTCTGTCAGAAAAGTCCAGATCTGGAAAGGTTTCTGTTGGTGCTTGGGTTTTCTGAATAAACGGATCTAGGTGCTGATAGTAAAAAGACAATGGACCGTTGTAATACATCACATTTTCGGTCAACAAATCTGTATAGGGAAGTTCTTGACTGACCATTTGACGTACTCGTTCCGACAATTCTTCAGCCATAGATTCTTTGTAAATGGCTTCTGTATTTCGATTCATACACCATTGTAGATTGGGTCCACACCCACAGTCTTCAACTTTATTGGATTCAGCCGTTCTACAATCAATACCAGCCTCATTGTACAAATTAGTTTGAGCGTCAAAAGCACAGACTTTAATAGTCGTAGTCGAATCCCAATACGGTGTGACCCAAACCCAGCCTTCATCTTCATACGAAACCTGTTGACCACCTTGAGTAACATACGATGTCTGAGTGGATTGGGGTTGATTCCATTCATTTACGTCCGTATTCTCCCAATCTGAACACGACTGTCTAATCAGACCTCTGTGATATTGAGAAACAAATCTACGATAATAAATCCCACTGGACGTCAGCAACGTACGTTTCTGTTCAAGATTGTTCGAGAATGGTGCATTCCAAAACAAAAACTTGTGATGCCAAACCACTTGCTCTGCAAATTCATCTGACTCCATCCATTGGTGAATCAACTCAGTATCCAAACCACCACGAGTCTCAATCTCCTCAATCTCTGATTTAGAAGGAACCACTCCGCGCAATTTAAGACTTAGTGATCGAGCAAATTCAACGGATGTGACCTCAACAATGGGGTCCGTTGTCGATTCAGCATAAGCCATTGAAACAACAAACAAAAGCATAGCCAATATGTTCATTGAAATCCTCCTTGTTTCCAACCACGAATGGTTACAATATTTTCGTTAGACAATGGAGTTCCACCCAAGGGCATTGTTCCTGCACTTACTTCAGTAATGATTTCATCAATATAGATTTCCCACTGCTCCCTAGTATCTAAAGATATCAAAGCATCCGATTGATGGCAAAAAATACAGTTGGCGAGTAAAATTGGTTCTACATCACTCCAAGTGGAACTTGGTAATACATCGGTAATAAAAGGGAACATACTCACAGTTGTTCCTTCCGGTCCCTGTGCAATCAAGCGCAACTCATGTGTACCAGCAAGGTAATCTTCTGGATCCAGTTCGGTTCGATAAGGTTCTTCGTCGACAAGCAATTGAACGTCATCCACCCAAACAGAAAAGTGTTCCAACGTAGCTGTATCAGTCGGTAGAAACTGAATTTCCTTTTGAATCTCAAGAACTTCACCATACATCATATTCACAACAGAAACCGGTCTATCAATGGACACACGTTGCACGCCTTCCTCGGTTTGTTGAAGAAGTCGACCCAATGAATCGACGCTCAACCAATCCCCATCATCAACATCAACTGAACACAGAGTACTGTTTTCAAGAACCCAAGCATCACTCCCAGACTGGATCCAGATCTTCGTAGACAAGGGGTCTCCCATCATCACATCAACCTCACCAAGAATACCACTATCAAAAGTGGTCCACTGGCCTTGAACAGTACGTCGATGCAATTGCTTGTCCCTTGTTGAAACCCACAGTTCCTCTGCATGATTGGCAACCATCATGTGAGGCGTAATATCGTTTCGATGTTCCACAACCTCTACCGAATTGTCGTTCAATTCCAAAATCTGTAATGTGGGGGTTGCTAGAAAGATCTCTTCAACAGAAAACACCACATCCAATACATCTCGTTCATCTACATTGATTTGGTACAAAGATTCCTTGTTCCAGCGAAACAACGCCCCGGTACCCCAAAGCCATACATCCTGCTGATGAGATTCAACATACTGAATGGGGACTGGCAACAACGATTCCAACACAGACTGTTCAAATATGTCATTCTTGTATGTATAGATTTCACCATCGAACGAAAACAACATCTGAGAACTGTCAACAATCGTTCCGTCTAAATGCTGAAAAGAACCGAGACTCACAACTTCATTAACCCCAGCATCATACAAATTGACTGTTTCACCATCACGATACAATAGCAAATGTGGTGCAAGATGGACTAGATTACCGGTGGAAGTATCCAAAACAGGTTCTTCCAAAACGCTGCATCCATTGTCTAAGGTCGACAACGTTTGAACCCCCACCTCCGTTTCCGTTACTGGAGGGGCCTCAGCAGTATCCTTAGAACCCGTTTGCAAGCAAGAGATATAAAGTAAAAGAAGCATGGTCTACTGTGATTGATAGTACATGTACAATATAGCATATAAGGGCATATTGTAACGTCTATTCAATCACTGAAAGCAAGCACTTTTGATTCTACTTACCACTAAAGATAGGGCAATACCGAATACCATTTCACACTAGACTTTATCTTCTAGTTAACATTAGACCTACCTTACGTCACCTTACTTCACCCTATTCAAGATTACACCGGCTGTGGTGTTTGGGCACGTTCATGTCGACGTATGGCATCTTTCTCTGCTCTTTCTGTTCCCAAATAGTGAACCCGTGTCCCCATCAAAATGTCCACCCATTCTACAGTAACTCCCCAGTTGGCATCTTGATTGGGAGCCATATGGTGATCATAATGCCATGGAAGTTTTTCTTTACACCACTCTGGATCTAGGTGTGACTTTTTATGAATGAAATAATATCGCATCATCCCAATGGCCCCTCCTATAGTGAAACCTGGAGCAAACCACAACAATGGAAGGTGAACAATTCCCAATTTCAACAAAGAATACGCCTCTTGACCACCTGCTTCCCACTTAAAAATGGAGCCATCATATGCAGGATCATGAAACTGTTGTTGTCGGACAACACGATGATGTACATGGAAGTGAAAAGAAAGTGGATGACCACGCTTCTTCCCCATTTTCTTTCCATGAAGAGCATATCGATGAATAGCCCATTCAAGAATCTGTGAATAAACGACTCCAATACCCACACCTGTAAACAGCCACAATACACTCCACATAAACACCCCTTTATGACAATACTGTCAATGATATACTCAATTTATGACAACTATGTCATATTTTAACATGGATTTTGTGTTTTGCATAGAAAAATGACAACAATGTCATATTTTGTTAGTATGAGTCATGGGTAAAAGAGAAGAAAACAAAAAACGAATAACCAAAACCATCCTTAGCAACGCATTGGATTTGTTCGTTGAGCATGGTTTCCAGGGCTGTACCATCGATGATATAGTCAAACGATCTGATATCGCACGAGGTACTTTCTACCTGTACTTCCCAGACAAATTGACGGTTTTTGAAACCCTCACTGAAAAGATGTACCAACCCATAGTACAAATATTGACATCGACCCTAAAAGATTTAAAAGCAAATCGCGATTCCCATTTCTCTCATCAGATTCGATATATACGGACAGCCATTGAATTGGCCATCTTCATAGAAACTCAAAAGAAAAGTCTCCCCCTACATTTCAGAGAATTGTGGGCAGCAGGTCCACAAGGTATCGCCATACGCAGTTGGAGAAATAAGATTGAATCTCTAGCAGAAGCCTTGATTGAATCGTCGATCGAATACTCGATTATTCGACCAGTCCCAACCAAAATGACCGCCTTTGCAGTTGTTGGAGCCATCGAAAGAGTGATCTGGGGTTGGTATCAAGGAGAACTCAAGAGTTCTAGACGGGTTTTGGCACAGGAAATGGCCGCGTTATTTTGGAGCGGTATTGAGCCAGCCCAAAAATAATCCCCCTTAAAGATTGAAAACGGAATCCGCTATGGGAAACAGAAATTCTTTATTGGAAACATCACTAAAGAACTCTTTCGCAGCGGGTAAATCCACCTTCACAATTTCTCTGGGCACCTGATCTTTACGTCTAAAGAAATCTTCATAATGGCAAAAGAATGTCGTTTTGGCTGGATACTCGTCAATAACGGTTGTTTCACCTTTCATCTTAAGATTTGCACAATCCATCGCAAGACAAGCAACATCAATTTCTTTCTCTTCTAAGATCTCTTTGGGAAAAGCCCCCATGGGAAATCCCGTGCTGCTGCTTTGAATATAAATACGCACACTTGGTTTGGCATTGTCTGCATTGGCATCTTCCGGAAAGAAGTCCAAGAGAAATGCGAAGGTCATCCCTTCTTGATAGTGATGTACTTTGGAGGGTATCGTTGTCCTGTCAGCGTTGACTTCTTCTTTGTACAAATGAAAAAACAAGTACTGATTTGGATGAGCCGACACAATGGGAAGTACACGAAATTTCTTACTGGGATGAACCCACCATTGACCCAGTTTTGTCTTGGAAGCAACTCTGTCGTTCATATCCACAAACGGAGTCGGTAGAGTATTGGGGGCAAAGGTATGTCGTAGGGTTTTAGAGCCCAAGACAAAACACTCCTCATTCAGAGTCTTTGCGATATACGGTAAGTCTAAATTGTGGTCATAATGTGCATGCCCAACCAACATCGCTTTTACATCTGTAAAATTGTCTACATAGGGGTCGACTTGCTCAGGGTCCGGAAGCACTTTACCAACAGCCACTGTCCTCAAAGGCAAGTAGGTAAAGAACGGATCAGTCAATACTTGTACACCGTTATAGCGAAATCCAAAACACCCTACTCCATAAAAAGACAGTTCCAAACCAAGTGTTGGAAATGCGGTGTTCATAGTATCAAAGGGAAAGTGCTTTAAGCTTCCACCACACCCCAACCCGAAGGATGCAGTTACACTTTTTAAAAAGGCTCGTTTACTCAATCTATAGTCGGACATTGTACATCTATGGCAGTGGTGAATCCTGCTTTCACAGGCACAGGTATACCAGAATCCGTTTGTGGAAAATGAAACATCGCTTCTTCTCCACACAGTCCGGCTGGCGCTTCTAAGGTGAGATTGTGCACTTCGGGCATGAGATTCAGCACACCACCAGAACCTGAACCAGAAGTGGATTCCAAACCATCTGAAGCCAATCCCAATCCATCTCCATAGAACGCAAATTCAAAATCAACTGCATTACTCAAAACAACGTCCGAAACATTTGGGGTATCTATTCCATCAATATTTAAGCCTTCCCAAGTTAAAAACAAAATGTGTCCTCGTTCGGGATTCAGTTCGATATCCAGTCTATTGGCATTGGTATTCATTATGGTACTTGGAATGGCTACTTTGTACCAATCATACCAGTCCATATCGGTGTTTTGAGAGAAAACGGTAGCAACATAATCCGGATGCTCTGCAGTAATGACGACATCAGAACTGAATGGTAATCCAGGAATCTTCCATTGCCCCATGGCATCCGTTTCTACACAAGTATTAGACTCCAAGTCCACTGTGCACAATGTAATCCCTTCTACTGGCTGCCCCAACAGTGTTCTGAATACCCCTTTAAAGCAAGCACCATCATCTTGAGACTCACATTTGGGAGCCTCAATTGTACTTGAACATGCCGTCGACAATAGAATTGGTAAATACATTCGGTTCATGGGAAGTATTGTACTACATATCAGTAGATTACTCGAATTTTCACTTGTTAAAATTGGACAGAGTCATTCCAGATACCGATTAGAATATTTGATAAACCACAATCATTCCATTGAATAACTTTCCTTTGTCCTGTTGGTCACTTATTAGTTTGATAAAAGTTTCTCAACAATCTTCGATTTCTGTCACTTAAATGAGGTTCACATGTCTCTTCTGTCCCTTCTGTCTCTTCTAATGGCTTGCTCCAATACAAAAGCGCCTACTTGTACCATAGAAAGTTCTCGTTCTCTGCAAACATGTGTTGCAGACTACAGTGCTAGACTACAAGAGTGTGTCGAAAGTACGGGTGGCTTATGTGACTCAAACGATGCCAGTTTACAAAATATTTTGACTACATTGGAGCAAAGTACCCTAGATTCATGTGCTGAAGGTACGGATTTCAACATGTTGACAGCTGAATCTCTATCCAGTCGACTGACATCATCTTGTGAGAGTCAGTCGAGTGCAATGGCCTGGAGAGTCTTTGGCGGTCCACAAGCAGACGTATGGTCAGAATCAGATGTAGAAGGTCAAACCTGCCTATCTTCTCTATATGAAGTGGAACAACAATACGTCAATGCGTCATTGGAAACGATCAACACTTGTTTTGAAGAAGACTGTGGGTCTAACAATCTCGATGCATCCCGAAGTACACTTAGACAAGAAACAGCGTCTGCATTGTTGACCACTTGTAGTCCTATTGAAGATATTATTGGGATCAACAGCACCTTCATGATGAAGAATTTGGACACTCAGATTGATTGTTTAACGGCAACTGGTCATAGCAATACAGAAGATCACACCCTATCCTGTGGACCTTCAAATGCTGAATTCGAAGTCAAACGAGGGGAATGGCAACAGATTATTGTAGACTCAGATAAATGGGGCACTCTCTGTGGAGATGGAACAGATTTTGCTTTTCACGTTCGCTTTGCGCCTGAAGGCAATGATCTAGACAATGTTTTGGTCGGACTACAAGGTGGAGGCGTTTGTGTTTTTGAAGAAGATTGTACCGCAAAACTAGAAGGCGGAGGTGCTGGACTCTTTAATGCCCAAGACGATGTCCCCTACGCCGCAGCAATCTCTGATACAGACCCAACCGTAAGCCCATTCGCAAATTGGACTCAGGTGTACATCCCCTACTGCAACCAAGATGTATTTGCGGGGGGTGGTGTGATTGAAGACCTTGGAGAGTTACAACTCCCTCGTTACGGAGCCGTGAATATGCGTGCTGCAGTTCAAATGGTTCGCGATGTAATCTGGAAAGAAATGGATGCGACAACAACAGAGGGCTTTCGTTCTGATGATGTCCACGCATTCTTTGGTGGTTGGTCAGCAGGTGCTTATGGTACCAATTACAACTATCACTGGTTTCTAGATGACTTACTATGGCCCAAAACCACAGCATTTCCAGATGCTGGCTTGGCACTTCACAATGGAGAAACTCTTGGAGTAATGGGATTGGGGCTCCTCAAAATCCCAATCTGGGGTACGCAAAATTATTTGCCACCCTATTGCTTTCAAGGAGAATGTGCCGTCGGTCCAATCTTGTCTGAAGCACTGTCCAAAAGAATTAAGCAGGTTCCGGAACAACAAATGTTGATGCTCTCCAATCCCAAAGACGATGTACAAATGGGAGATGCCTATTTTCAAGATGAAGTGTTTTGGATCAATACAATGAGAGAAACGTACTGTGATACCAAAGACCTCAATGGAATCCATTACTTCTTAACTTCGGTATCTGATGAAAGCATCCACTGTGTCAGTGTACGTCCAGAACTATGGGATGTACCAGTCGATGGTATAACCATGAAAGAGTGGTTTGAACTGGCCATAAATGACCCTGACTCGGTGTCTGATCAAGCTGAGGAGGCAGATTTCACAACGGACATTCCAGGCGTACTCCCATTTGAATGTGAAGTGGGCGAATAAACGTTTCTTCCATACTCTCGACACACTCAGCACAACAATACCACCACGAATAACATCTCAGACACCATTCGGTATCATAAGTGAATTGGTGATGGATTAAAGATGAATTAATGGTGGACTGATAGTGCTTTCATTGAAGAAGGCATGAAGGCACTATCATCTGTACACTATTTAATCAGTGTAGCACCTGTCTCAGTACGAATGATCTTACCGTTTTCAATCTGATGAAATGCCAATACGGCTTCACTGGAGCCATCTGGAAAAGACATAAAAGAGTGTTCAACCATCACAGTGTCATTTTCATATAGACAACGGTGCTCATTAATCTCAACAGCTCCAGACGCAAACATCTTTTCAATCATCGCAACAATTTGTTCGCGATTCATCGTAGTCTTGGTTTGGTGCCGAACAAATTGAAAATCTTCATGGTACAACTCTTTGTACAAGGTACTGTCTTTACCTTCGATGGCGGTTTGTAGTTTTGTATATATGGACATAATTTCTCCTGTGATTGATGAAACATCAAAAACTTATCACATTTCACAGAATCCAAAACAAAAATGACACAGTATAAAACTGCACAATTTGTACTGTGAATTCGAATAGACAAAGCAATTCGACTAGAATTTAATAAGTTCTATTACACCGAAATAAAAAATAGTCGATGGTTGTTCTATTGACTCATTTAGTAAACACAACGAACAATGGCTGTCATCTACGTAGATAGGTCAGTCTACAAACCTTACACACCTCATAGGAGTAAACCATGATTACCTTACTTACCGTCCTCAGCCTACTCCCAGCGCATGCTGAATCAACAAACATACGATTGGGGTCTGTTCATGTCGCTGAACGAACAGACAAAGACGTCATCAAATTAGCCCCGTGTGGTTCTTCCAACAACCAAAAGGTAAACAGTATTCAAATCCGGGTTAAAAATAAGCCCGTACAAGTAGACAAACTGAAAGTCGTGTTCCACAACGACCAACAACAAGAGTTGCAAGTCAAAAAACACTTAAAAGCAGGTGATTCTTCCGGATGGCTGGACTTAAAAGGCGAAGCTAGATGCATCAAAAGAATCGTCTTCATTGGAGATACAGACACCAAAAAGTTCAAACCAAAAAAGCAAAGTACTGTGGTTGTCTTTGGAAAAGTAAAGAATGTTCAAAACTCCAAAGCCAAAAACATTGTACGAGATGATGACTATCCCGTAAAAAAATCAGACGACGACATTTCAAAAGCCATCCGTCTGGGTGCAGTGAAACTCGGGGATGTAACAGAGAAGGACTCTATTAAGTTGCTTCCATGTGCCAGTCCATACAACCGCCCTGTCCAACAACTTCAAATCAAAGTCAAAAATCAACCTGCCGAAATAAACAAAGTGAAATTGCATTTCTACAACGGAACCAATCAAATGTTTATCGTCAACAAGCACTTGAAGGTAAACCAAGAGTCACCGTGGATTGACATTAAAGGAGATCGACGATGTATCGAAAAAATTACTTTTGTAGGGGATGCTGATACCATTGGATACAAACCAGGAAAGC
>Ga0206130_10006251_pt1 | contig 13704 bp, 11 predicted proteins | sample Helgoland_Spring_9_FD_148637 | JGI IMG/M metagenome (GOLD analysis project Ga0206130, IMG submission 148637) | Pelagic subsurface seawater microbial communities from Kabeltonne, Helgoland, North Sea - Helgoland_Spring_Bloom_20160512_1 | ecosystem: Environmental > Aquatic > Marine > Epipelagic ... | reverse complement strand
TAGCTGCAATGCAAGTCTTGGACTAAAATCTGGAATATTTAAACGGTCGCTCCACCAAGAATCAACTTGCTCACGCCATACTCTACTAGCAGGAGTAATTCCTTCTAGCAGTGTTCTATCCCAATTAAAAATACTAGAGGCTGCATCTTTAAGTGAACTGGCAAAACTTTCATGCTCAAAGCCTTGCTCAATCAGCATATCGCCAACTGTGCCTTTACCAGAACCTATTAATCCAATAATTCCTATTAGCATGTGTTTATTATACTACGTTAAGATTTAAAAGCAAATAAAAAAATAATTAACCTATAATGAATGATAACGGATCTGAACCATCTACATAGTTCTTTAGATCTTCTTCGAGTTGCTGCATCTCCGCTTGTGCTTCTGCCTTTAGTGTGTCACCGTTAAGGCTCGTGCCGCCTTGTGGCCCAGCAATAGTGCTGAACTTGCTACGAGCTTCGCCTAATGTAAACTTAGCAAGTGCTAGACTGTAATCCTGTATCCAAGGCTGGATCTGTTGATCTTGTAGCAATCCAGATTCTGGTCTTGTATTATATACCCAGAGCACAACCTTTTCACCGCTAGCACTAAACTTACGCAAGAGTGTGACAGTTTTAGTTACTGGGTTAAATTCAAAGTTAACAAAGCCACCGAACATTCTAGCACTGAGTTCTTGATACTGGTAATACATTTCATAAGTCGCTTGACCGCCTACACGCCCTGCTTGAAGCAAGTAAGTGTTAACGAATGCTGCTTCAAAAGGCTCAAATTGTGTTCCAGTATCTGAACTACCACTGCCCACACTACGACGAAAAACCTGTCTTACTTCTTGTACTTCGTTAGGAAGAACATATTCCTGCTGATTTTCAAGGATAGATAAAAATAGATAACTACTTTCAACACTACTCCCGGCTCTTTGTCGATATTTGCGCACCGCTTGGTCAATGCACATATCATAGTGCTCTGGATCCAGCTCGACGTCTACCATTTGGCCGCCTAAACGGAAGTAGATGTAATCAGTAATGTCTTTTCGTAATGTAGTTAATTGGGCCATTAATAAAAGTTCCTAAAACAGCAGGGGAATTTAATCCCCTGCTTCATATAGTATTTATTTAGAAACTTTAAGTAGTACTATGTGCTCGTTAAGACGGCCGTTCATTTTTGTCTCGGTTGCTTTGATATCATCCATAAACTTCCGTAATACTACTTTGCCAGCTTTTCCAAACTCTTTAAGTTGTGCTTCTGGCTTCCGTAGGGTCTTTTGTACACTGAGCTTCTCATCATAAAACTGCAATGTAGTGCCTTTAACCATTAAAGTTGCATGCTCTTGTGCTACATACTTGCCTAACTTGCGGTTCTTGGTATTAAATACCCAAAGTTCTGTAGCACCTACTACTGTAGTAGGATCAACACTAACAATTTTGTAACGATCATCGTCCTTTTTAAATTTAAGTTTAGCAACCAGTTTATCAGCACTCTTGGGCTTGGGCTTACGAGTTGCTCGTGTTGCTTTTTTAAGGTTAGCATATGCATCAAGGTCGCCAAACATTGTATCAAAGAATTTGATCATCTGTTTAATATCAGCCTTGCTAAGATGTTTATAGCCTTCTGCAAGATCTTCAGGACAATCTTTCTGTGTTAGGGCCTGAAACTCTGCTGCCACTGGCTCGTAGTAACTGCGAATCTTTCCGATATGCGCCTGGGCAACAGTGTTGCTCTTGAGATAATCAAACATTGCAGGAATGTCGTTGCTAGGTTGCAAGTCCGTCCATTCTTCAAACTGCCCAATAATGTCACTGAGCTGCTCACGCATACGTTCTTGTATGCTGGGCTTGTAGGTACTAACTTTAACTGTTTCTTCTGCCTTCTTTGCAGCAACAAGTTCTTTACCAGATTCTGCTAGTGCAGCAAGTTTATCTGTGTAGTATTTGGTACTCTGATTATACTGATCTTCATCGTTCTTGGCACCAGCAAATTCAGGGAAATCACCTTGAGCAAATGGTTTATCACTGTAAATGTTAGTCCAATAACACCAAGCAGCAAGTCCACTGCTGTATATTTTGTAGTCTGGGTTGGCAGCAATGGCCTGTGCGGTTGGCTTGTCATACGCCTTGCGCACATACCCCTTGACAATGCTAACATATTCTTTAGATTCAACTTCACTATGCACTTTCTGATGAAAATACTTGTAACCTTTATCTGCAGAAATACCACCAATGCCTGATTTAACTCGACGGGGGTTCGATTTCTTTTTCTTCTTAGTCGTTAGTAGTGAGTTCTTTGCCATAAAATTTCTCCATGCCTTCTATGAGGTCCATAATGTCAGCTATATCCAGATTATCCACGGCCTCGTTTGCTACCGTTTCAACCCATTCTTTTTGAATCTGATTTAACGGTAGCACACAGCCTGTGGAAAAGTCAATAACCTCTGCCATATTTAAACACCAATACCCAGGGCTGGGCTAACCATGTGGCCTGGTACACGCCATTTGGTCCCACAGTTAAGGCTTCGAACAACCAGGTTCTTGCGGTTAACTTTGGTAATCTCACCAACAACTGGTCCATTGCGTCCGTCAAACTTGACACGGTCACCAACCACAAAACTACGAACAGCCTTTTTCGCTAGGAAAGCGCGGCGCATCTGAACAGCGTCAACTACATCTTGTAACTCTTCGTGGCTCATGTGTGAAATGGCAGCAAGTGTGGAACGCATAAAATCTTTAGATTGCTCTGACATGTTTAACTCCTTAATTTCAACTTATACATCATAGTAGCACAGATGCCATAATAGTCAACCAAAAAACCTAATTTTTATTAGGGACAACTTTTACGGCATTCATAATCGCCGTATCAAACTTATCCATGGCTTGAACCATCGAGGTCAACTGGTCATGCAGATCATAAGAACCAGAGGTCGTCGTATCACGATCCAAAGCATTCAAGATATTGACCTTCTGGCGCAGTTGCTCCAGCATTCCAGCCATGTTACCCAACGTGTATTGCTTCATTTCATTGTTTGTCATGTTGTTTGGTCCTTTGTTTGTGTTCTCTAACTATAACTATAATAGCACGGACTAGCAGATAGTCAACCAATTACTCAAAATTTCGTAGGTTAAAATCCACATAAATACTATAACTAGTTAAGGATTCTAAACATGCCTAGAATATCCATGTGGAGAGACGGTGCTCATAGTGCTGATTTTAAATTTTTTGATCGTAACATCAAAGAACAATTTACTGTGGGCGGGACTGGCATATCAGTACACAAATATCTAGGAATCTTAGACCAAGGCCCTAGCAATGATCTCAGCCAACCGCAGGCAGCACAGGATGATCCTCTAGCTATCCAGGACTTCTTGTTCTTAGAGAACAGAGATCGCAAATACGAGCAAGATGTATACAGCATGCGTGGCATATATAATGTTGCTGACACTGATTTTGATTTAAGCCAATTTGGTTTATTCTTACAAAACGACACCCTGTTTATCACATTCCATCTTGCAGACATGGATCGCATTTTAGGTCGCAGATTAATGAGCGGTGACGTTCTTGAACTGCCGCATCTTAAAGATTATAATAGTTTAGACACAAGTTTAGAAGTTGCTCTTAAACGCTACTATGTGGTGCAAGAAGGCACTAGACCTACAGAAGGGTATAGTCCCACCTGGTGGCCGCATCTATGGCGTGTTAAGTGCACACCACTGGTAGATAGCCAGGAGTACCAGGATATCCTTAATAAGATACAAATTAACGAGAACACTGGCGAAAGTACAGGCAACACACTTAAAGATCTTCTTAGCACATATTCCAAAGAGCTCGAGATTACCAACAAGATTGTCCAACAAGCAGAAGTAGAAGTTCCCAAGAGTGGTTATGATACCAGCAAGTACTATGTAGTTCCAGCAGACGAAACTGGTCAGCCCATGGATCCAACAGGATATACCGCTGATGTTTCTAGCCAATCTGCCGACTCTGCTCTTATTAGTGCTGACAGTACTCGAATTTCTCCTGAAAACTCCAATGCATACAGTGGCTATTTGGTTGGAGACGGACTTGCACCAAACGGAGAATACGTATCCATGGGTACTAGTTTCCCTGGAACGGCAGTAGAAGGCGATTATGTACTGAGATTAGACTTTTTACCAAACAGATTATTCCGCTTTAATGGCACACGCTGGACCAAGGTTGAAGACAACGTTAGAAGTAATCCAACACATGGTGAGAGCACCAGCCTCAAGTCAGGGTTTATTAACAACACTGCAACAACTACACAGGATGATAACACTGTGATATCACAGCGTCAAGCATTAAGCAAGGCGCTTGAAATTCAGGAAGATAGTTAATGGCACAAGCCTTCTTTTACGATTCTCAAGTACGCAGGTTCTTGTTACAGTTTATTCGTGCATTTTCAAACTTCCAAGTTGAGTTTGGCAAGGATAGGGACGGAAATGTTACACTACAAACTGTTCCTGTAAAATACGGCGATGCTACACGCATGGTTAGTAGTATTATCAAAGATAACAGTGAGAACAAGATTACTCCAACTCCTATGATCAGTTGTTATATCAACGCTATGGAGTATATGCCAGAACGTCGACAAGATCCTACATTTGTAGACAAGCGTCACATTCGTATGAGAAAGTTTGACGAGAACACTGGAGAGTATACCACACAACAGGGTAATGCATTTACTGTTGAAAGATTGATGCCTGTGCCATATAACTTGACATTAAATGTGGACATATGGACCAGCAACACTACACAGAAATTACAGTTGTTAGAACAAATTTTAGTTTTGTTTAACCCTACTTTTGAAATACAGAGCACCGACAATTATCTAGACTGGGGAAGCCTCAGTTATATTGAACTAACTGGAACATCTTGGAGTAGTAGATCAGTTCCAGTAGGTCCTGATGATCAGATTGATATTGCTACTTTAACATTTAATGTTCCAATTTGGATTTCACCGCCTGCTAAGGTAAAGAAACTGGGTGTTGTTAATAAAATTATTGCCAGCATTTATGATGAAAGTGGAGACCTTGATGACCGTGCAATTGACAACAATTTGTTAATGGGCACTAGACTAAAATTTACTCCTATGAACTACGGAATACTATTACTGGGCAACACATTGACAATTTTGGAACGTCAAGAATCAGTAACCAATAAAATAGACCCAACAAGTATTGAGAACGACCCACCAGTTAAAATTGGTGTTGACGATGTTACGTGGAGAGCAGTGATTAACCAATATGGAGAGTTGCAAGCTGGTATAAGTCAGGTTAGGATTGACTTTGGAACAGGCGAGATTGTAGGTACTGTGGCCCACCACCCAACAGACGATACAAGACTCCTGTTTACTGTTGATACTGATACTATACCCACAAACGATTTAGATCCTGTTTTAAAGGTTATTAACCCCCTGAAGGTAGGACCAGATGCAGGGCTTGCTACTGCCGCAGTTGGACAGAGATACTTAATTCTTAGAGGAATTGGTGCTGATGGTAACACAGATGGTCCAAATGCTTGGAAAGACACTACTGGTAATGATTTTACTGCTGGCGCAAATGACATCATTGAGTATGATGGAATAAGATGGAATGTATCATTTGATAGTAGCACAGACACAGGCATTCATTATACAACTAACACCAACACTGGAATACAATACAAGTGGACTGGGGAGGCTTGGGTTAAGAGTTACGAGGGTGAATACAAGGCCGGAGAATGGCAATTAGTAATTTAAAACAGAGTGCTGGTGCTGTTTTTTTCGCCAAGTCTACACAGAGATTTTTATTCTTATTAAGGGATGATACCAGTTTTAAAAACACCTGGGCGTTTGTTGGTGGAAAAATAGACGCTGGTGAAAGAACAATAGACGGTCTATACAGAGAGATATCTGAAGAAATTGGATCAGTACCTGATATAGAAAAACTAATACCCATTGACCAATTTACTAACACTAAAAAAGGCTTTGAATATCACACCTTTATTGCTGTTGTTGAGGATGAATTTATACCCGAATTAAATCAGGAACACAAAGGCTATGCTTGGACTAAGTTGCAAGGATGGCCTGAGCCATTGCATCCTGGTGTTTTCTCCACAGTAAAAACACAAGAAATTGCTGATAAGATCGCTACAGTAGTAGCTTTATTTCGCAGTAGCACCTAGTTGGGCCAGTGATACATATTCACCATAGCCAATCTGATTATAGTTCTTAAGCCATTTCCAATTCTCTGGGATTTCTAATCCCTTGTGTTGAACAACCCTAAAAAAGTTAACATCGTCGTACACTGTCATAATTTCAGTTAATTGATTTTCTATTTTAGAGTTCAGTGTTGTTACACTTTCTGGCAAAGGCCCGTATGCATTAGTAGATTTTGGATATATATGTGTATCGTTTACTTCATAAAAATCAAATCCCAGCATATAGACATCAGTGTGTCCATCAGCACATGCTAGGTTAAGAGCCAGTGGGCCTGCAAAGAATCCACTGGGAATTTGTGGGTAAAGATGAAACATTCCAGGATACCTGGAAATGTTTTTTGGGTTACTGTAAACGATGTTTTCTTCACAATAATCAGTTTTTTCTAAGTTACGACACAGGTCTACATGCATGCATATCAAAAAGGTAGGATCGAATTCTGTATAAAGAGAATTGCATCCATAACTTTGTCCTACACTTTCTGCTCCGTTGGCACCGCCGTGCTGCCCATGCAGCAATTTTAAATCAAACTTTTCTCTGCTTCGGCCATTACCAATAACATGCGCTACGCCAATGTCCGACTCATCTTGAACAATTGTTTTAGGTACCCAGATTTGATTATTTGATTTTTTACCCTGTTTCCAACTAATATTTTCTGAAAGCATTTCGCCTTCATAGTCTCGGGTATAAAACTTAGATATCATTACTTGGCGCCGATGACTACTTCAATTACTTCAATTCCACGACTGTCTTTGTCTTCAAGACTCTTTCCAATAATAGATCCGGCTGGCGGGCTACTTTCTTCACGCCATGCCTCAGCTACACCAGGCTCAGTACTAGTAATCATTGCATCACCTTTGCGTACAAATCCAGAAACTTTAGTAGGAACACGCCCCAATAACCCAATAGCAGGGTTCATTTCGTCAGTCTGATCTTCTTGTCTGTGTGGACTATTCATAATAAGATATGGTTCTGTAGAAACTACTCCAAGTACTCGTCTATCCATCTTCTGAGTTGATTGCGTAATTTCATTTTCGCCACCAATAATAACCACTGTTCCTGGTTCATAAACTGCATCAGCATGATATCTTTCTGCAACGTCAGCATATTTTGACGAACGGGATGTTACTTCAAATCCACCTGCGGTACTTCCATCATGAACTCTAAGTGTATCTAATGTTGTATCTACACTTACTTCTCCTACAGCGCCCGTAAATGCATTATTTTGGGTAGTTGTTCCTCTTCTAAATTGTAATGTTGTTGGCATTGTCTTTCCTTATTATGTAAATACACCTAAGTCTAGTGTTATTGTTGAGCCTAATGGTTCCATCATTGAGTATACTTCACCTAAACTTACACCAAAAGCATCACTGCCTGCTGCCTCAAAAGGTGTTTCGACACTTCCTGTTTGATCTTGTTGTTTTGCTAAGTCAAAGTCACCGTCAGCACCTGGCGTTGTTGTAAATGTGCTAGATGTAAATCCACCACTTGCTCCGCCACCTGAACTTGCGTTTGCCTCAAAGTATGCTTTAGTTACTACGTCTTGCGCTTCAGAAGGGTCTCCTACATTGGTAACTCGATTAGATCCCATTGCAATAGCACCTGACATAGTGCCGCCAGTTAGAGCAAGTTTACCATCTATCTGTGTTTGAATATTACTGGTTACACCATCTACATAGTTAAGTTCTGCAGCACTTGCTGTTACTAGTGTGCCACCTAGTGTTAGCGAGCCAATGCTTAATGCACCTGCTGTTACAGTTAAGTCTCCAGTACTATCACCAGTTGCAGTGGTTGTACCAAGTACAAATACATCAGCACTTTCATCCCAGATGATTGCGGCATTATTGCCTGTTGATCCTCTTTCAAATATGAAACCTAAATCGTTTGTGTTACTAGTAGCACCATTGTTAAGTTCTATTAGACTATCACTGATTCTACTATTTGTAGTGCTAATGGTTGTGGTTGTGCCGTTAACAGTAAGATTTCCTGTTACAGTTGTGTCACCGGCTACTGTAAGATCATATCCATACCGTAGTTCACCAGTGTCTCTATCTATTACAAAAGTATCATCATACCAAGCACCACCAGTTCTTCTAGTAATATAGAAATCACTACTGTTGTCCATACCAAAGGCTAGACGTTGATCCTCGTTCACTGCAAAAGTTACAGTGGTGTGTGTAGCAGTACTTGGGTTTAGGTATATGTCTGCTTGCGATCCGTCGATTCTTAGAGCGCCTACACCATCATTAAGACTATTAGCAGTAAGTCGTAATGGAGGCACAGTAGTCTGACTTGATGTCAAACTTAATCTGTCCATATCAATAGTACCACCAACAAACAAGTTCTCAGCAATGGCTACACCACCATCCACTATCAATGCACCTGTGGTTGTACTTGTACTTCCTGTGGTATCATTAAAGTTAACAGCACCTGATACTGTTAAAGTACCAGTGTTGTTGATATTTCCTGCTTGAAGGCCTGCATAACTTGCAATAGTTACATTGCCGCTAGTGCTGCCAGTTTCTGTGGTGTTCACTAGTGCAAACTGATCTGCACTCTCATCATAGATAATAGCAACATTGGTGTCATCACCGCGTTCGATAACAAATCCTGCATCTTTATCTGCATTTCCTGTTTCGGCACTATTAAGTCTAATCAGTGGATCTGATATATTAGTTACATCAAAATTTATTTGGCTTGCTTTAGGTCTAGTGAATGCCATAATTGATTTCCTGATTCATTTAATAATATTTATACAAAAAAATAGGGAAGCATAAAGCCCCCCTATTCCTTGTAGCATTTGTAACGATAACTTACATCATCATTACGAGTACTTCGATAACGCCGTCGCCGCCTTCGTTGGCTTCGATTGCTTTACCAATAACAGTACCAAGTGCTGGGTTTGCCTCTGCGCGAGCCATACCGTTTCCTGCAGATACCATCAAGTCGCCTGCGGCAACTGGACCAGTAACTTTTGTAGGAACACGACCTGCTAGTGCAAGTGCAACACCATCTTGTGCGCTGTTCATCAAGTAAGCTGGATCTGTTGAAACAACACCTGCAACTGAACGACAAGCGTCCATGTCACATGCGCCAACTTTACCTTCACCTACAAAGTGAACAACAGTACCAACTTCAACTTCCTCATCGGAAGCGTACATTTCCGCCAAGTCAGCGTATTGTGCTGAAGTAGCTGTACCTTGGAAAGTTTTTCCTGCGTCTAGGATGATACCTGTTGATTCGATTCTGGCAATCTGTGAACCAGCAATATCGAAACGGATAATATCTTCGTCTGAACTTTCTTCAACTTGGATCTTTGTATCACCGTCTGCGTCTGACAATCCAGTAATTGTTGAAGCTGTAGTAAACTTACGAACTTCAATCAAGTCACCTGTTGCAGGAGCAGTAGTAAATGTTAATGTTGTACCACTAACACCGTATACTTCTGTTGGCTGCTGTACAACACCGTTTAGCATGACAAGCACGCCTGCTGTTGTATAGCTATCGCTACCTGATAAAGTAGCTAATGTAAACGCAACTGTTGAATCATCACCACTAAATGTCTGTGATGTAGCAACAGTGTAATCAACACTAACAGTTGTCCAACCTGAGTTGTTGTAAAACTCGAGGTCGTTAATTGCTGTGTTGAAACGGAACATACCAGTTTCACCAGTAAGTGCGTTACGTGCGGTTGTATCACCGTGTGGTATTAACATTGCTCCAGTTGAATTAACCTGGAATGCTGAATCACCACTCGCAGCACCACCAACAGCAACAGTGTCGCTGCCAGCATCTACAACAAATAGTGCGGTGTTTGTATCACCTTCAACAACAAAGTCAACATCAGCACCTGCTTCGTTAACACGGATTGCACTTGATGCTGCACCGTCGATAGCAAGGATACCAGTTCCGTTAGTGATAGATGTGTTTGTACCATCGTGTCCGATAGTAAAGTCACCGCCAGCACCAATTTCTAGTGTTTTGTTGTCTGCTGCAATAGCAATATCTTCAACAGTAGCAACTCTACCAGCTGTACTAACTGTAAACTTTGCAGTTGCAACATCAATACCACCATCTAGTGAAGCAAGTCCACTTGAAGTAATAGCAACGTTAACAATATTACCGTCTGTATCAACAGTAAAGTCATCATTGGTGTTAATTCCACCATCTAGACTTGCAAGTCCGTCAACTGTAGCTGCACCGTCAATATTGACAACACCAGCAACAGTAGCACTGAATACAGTAGCATCAGCACCACCAACAGTAAATGTAGTACCGTCGAATGTTAAGTCTGCTGAGCCAGTAAGTTCACCACTTGTGTTGTTAACTAGTTGGTTACTTGTAAGTCCAGTAGATGTTACTGTAGCACCTTCAAGGTCACCACTTGCAACTACGTTTCTTAGACCAGATGCAACGTCTGCGTTAGCATCAAGAACCAATGCCTTGTTTGCTGCGCCAGCACCGTTTGTAATACCGTCGAGCTTTTCAAGATCTGTTTCATCCATATCAGCTGAACCGATAATAAATGACCCAGTTGCTGTAACATTACGGAAACCAGTTACGTCTTTGTTTACATCAACTACAACTGCTTTACTTGCAGCAACTGTACCAGCGGTTACACCGTCAATTGTTTCAAGTTCTGCTTCGCTAATGTCAGCACTACCAATAACAAATGATCCACCAGTGATAGCACCAGTTGCTGTAACATCACGGAAACCAGTTACGTCTTTGTTTGCATCAACAACAACTGCTTTACTAGCTGCAACTGTTCCAGCAGTTACGCCGTCAATTGTCTCTAGTTCTGCTTCGCTGATGTCAGCACTACCAATAACAAAACTACCACCAGTGATAGCACCAGTTGCTGTTAAGTTACGGAAACTACTAACGTCTTTGTTTGAGTCAACTGTAACTGCTTTACTAGCTGCAACAGTACCTGCTGTAAGACCATCAATAAGTTCTAGATCTGCTTCGCTCATAGAAGCTGAACCAATGATTAACGAACCATCTAGCGTTATACTACCAATTGTGCCAATATTTCTGCTACTGTCAAGTACAACTGCTTTACTAGCTGCCGCTGTGCCTGCTGTGATGTCTTCGATTTGCTCTAGATCAACTTCAACAATACTTGCATTGCCAACTGTAAGGCCAGTTGCTGTAATAACACCAGCATTAATTGCTGCTGCTGTACCACTGAACACTTCACTACTGTTTGTTGCATCTGCAATAAATGTAAACGCCGAAACGCTATCATCATAACCAAAGAAGCCAGTCTTTGCACCACTGTTGTTGTATTTAAATTCAATACCACGGTCTTTGTTGTCATCTGCATCTGATGAACCCAAAGTTAGGATTGGATCAGCAATTGTAGTAACAGTTGAGTTAACTGTTGTTGTAGTACCGCTAACTGTTAAGTTACCAGCAATAGTAACATCGTCTGGTAAACCAATTGTAATAACCGGAGAACCGCTTGATCCACTAACTGCAACAGTTGTTTCACCTGATGTAGCAGTAAAGGTTGTTGTATCACCACTACCGTATGCTACTGATGTTGTTCCGTCTGTAACTGCACCGTCTGCTGCAACCTGTGCATCAACATATGCTTTAGTTGCTGCGTCTTGTGCACCACTTGGATCTGCAACACCTTGTAGTCTGTTTGCACCAACATTAATTGTTTGTGAACCTGCAACAGTGAAACCACCGTCAAAGTCTGCACTTGGAGTAAATGTTGCTGTACCTGTAATTGCAATTGCATCACCAGCAGCATCACCTAATGTTACTGCACCGTTAAGTGTAGTAGCACCGATAACGTCAAGGTCGATACCAACCCAAAGGTCTTTAGCAATACCAACACCACCGTCTACAATCAATGCACCAGTTGTGGCACTTGTTGCTTCTGTGACGTTGTTTAAGTTAACAATACCACTTGTATCAAGATTAACTGCACTAGTATGACCGTCGCCATCAACAGTAAAGTCGTCATTTACGTTAATTCCGCCGTCTAGTGAAGCAAGTCCATCAACAGTCATTGCGCCAGAAGCAACAACAACACCAGCAACTGTAGCACTGAATATTGTAGAGTCACTGCCGCCAACAGTAAATGTAGTACCGTCGAATGTAAGTTCTGCTGAACCATCAAGTTCACCACTTGTGTTATTAACAATCTGGTTACTTGTAAGTCCAGTAGCTGTTAATGTAGCACCTTCGACATCACCAGCAGCAACAACGTTGCGGAAATCACCAATGTCTTTGTTTGCGTCAACTACAACTGCTTTACTTGCAGCAACTGTACCAGCAGTAAGACCATCGATTTGTTCTAGATCTGCTTCGCTGATGTCAGCACTACCAATAACAAAACTACCACCGGTGATAGCACCAGTTGCTGTTAAGTTACGGAAACTGCTAATGTCTTTGTTTGCGTCAACTACAACTGCTAGACTACCTGTAACTGTACCTGCTGTAACAGCGTCAAGTACGTTGATTTCTGCAGGTGTTGCTGTAATATCAGTACCACCAACTTGTAGTTTAGTTGCATTAACTTCACCACCTGAACCATAGATAACTGCGATACTGTTTACAATAGTACCAGCTGCCGCTGTGTCAAGTAGGTTAATCTCTGCAGGTGTTGATGTAATATCAGTACCACCAACTTGTAGTTTAGTTGCATTAACTTCACCACCTGAACCATAGATAACTGCTTTGCTGTTTACAATTGTACCAGCGGTTGAGCCATCAACTAAGTTAAGTTCTGCGGCTGTGCTTGATACTGTTGTTGTGCCATCGTTTAATGATCCATAAACAATTGCGCCAGCTTGTAAGCCAGCATAACTGTCAATACCTACGTTGCCTGATGTGTCACCAATATCTGATCCGACGTTAGCAAGAACAAACTGGTCAGCACTTTCGTCCCAGAGCAGGGCTTGGTTATCGTCATTACCGCGGTTAATTAAGATTCCAGCATCCGCTGTTGCAGATCCGGTTGCCTCTGCTGCAAGTGCAAGAATAGCATCTTCAATTCTTGTGTTTGCTGTACTAACAGTTGTAGTAGTTCCACTAACTGTTAGGTTTCCAGTTACTGCAAAATCACTTCCGTAAGTGATATTGGCTGCAAGTTTACCAGCGGTGATTGCAGCATCTGCAATCTTAGCGGTGGTAATGTTTGCATCAGTAATCTGATTCGTTTTAATTCGTGTTATTGCCATCTTTGTTCATCCTCCAGATGTTAGTTATGTAATTACTAACATATTTATGAAGATATGGGCAATTTATTATAACCCAGCAGAATACGACCCAAGAAAGTTTTTCTAAAAAACATTATTCAAAGGGGATTAAAAGGGGGGGGTTGCCAAAGATTGTTGCTACACGGTTATTTATACAAAAATAAATATTTTGTATTACCAGGTGTCACCCGACCATGCAACACGCTTCCAGATGTTACTAGAACTGTCATAGCTCGCTGTGCAATAATAAATGTATGATGAGTCAAATGCTACCATGCCTGC
>Ga0206130_10006250_pt1 | contig 13705 bp, 14 predicted proteins | sample Helgoland_Spring_9_FD_148637 | JGI IMG/M metagenome (GOLD analysis project Ga0206130, IMG submission 148637) | Pelagic subsurface seawater microbial communities from Kabeltonne, Helgoland, North Sea - Helgoland_Spring_Bloom_20160512_1 | ecosystem: Environmental > Aquatic > Marine > Epipelagic ... | reverse complement strand
AAACAAAGCAGGGGATAATCGTGACCAATAAAATTCCAAGAAATAAAGAAAATGACTATTCAGAAACTATGGCGCAGCAGCGCCGTGATTTTGCCAGTAAAATAACCTCTTCCTCGCTGGACAATATAGGTCATTATTCGATTGATCCTGCAGTCACGGCCGGAAATATAGAGAATTTTATTGGTGTTGCGCAAGTACCCCTAGGTCTTATTGGCCCATTGCTGGTCAATGGTGAACATGCGCAAGGTGACTTTTATGTGCCCATGGCAACCAGCGAGGGAACTCTGGTAGCTAGTTACAATCGAGGGGCTAGTTTATTGCGGGCAGCCGGGGGAATAACAGTCTCTGTGGTTGACGATGCAATGCAGCGCGCGCCAGTATTTATGTTTGAGAATGCCCGGCAAGCCAGAGATTTTGGTGTTTGGATTGAGGCGAATTTTGATGAGATCGCGGAGCAAGCGGAAACGACAACATCGTCTGGCAAGCTCCGCAATATTCAACAATTTGCCGCAGCGCGAATGCGCTACCTACGTTTCAATTACACAACGGGTGATGCCGCGGGACAAAATATGGTCGGCAAAGCGACCTTTGTGGCCTGTGAGTGGATTATGGCCAATTATCCGGGTATCCAGCGCTATATGTTGTCAGGTGCCATGGATACTGATAAAAAGCATTCACACCTCAATACTCTGCATACCCGGGGTAAACGGGTTATTGCCGAAGTGACCATTCCCAGCGCTTTGCTTGAAAAAGTGATGGGTGTTAGCGCTGAGGTGTTGTTTAAGGCTCGTTCTGTGAGTCAGGTTGGTGGACTGCTTGCAGGTTCCATAAATACGGGCGCTCACTCGGCTAATGGTATTACTGCTACGTTTATTGCCACCGGCCAGGATGTCGCCAATGTAGCGGAATCCTCAGCGGCTATTGTCTATGCAGACCTCGACAGCGAAGGTAATTATTACCTGTCAATCACCATCCCATCGTTGATTGTGGCCACTTATGGTGGAGGTACAGGTCTTCCTACACAGCAAGAATGTCTGAAAATGATGGGTTGCGCTGGCGCCGGTAAGGTGAGCAAGCTAGCCGAAATTATCGGTGCTACCGTTATGGCAGGGGAGATATCATTGATGAGTGCGGTTCTGGCGGGTGACTGGGTCACTAGTCATGACGCTTTGGGGCGCAATCGTTAAATTAAAGTCCCTGCGCATTATAGTAATTCTGTCTGACTTCACTATAATGCGTTGCCCTGGGCTCGTAGTTCAATGGATAGAATAGGGACCTCCTAAGTCTTAGATGCAGGTTCGATTCCTGCCGAGCCCACCAACGATTTCCAGTATTCACCTACATTGCAGGCCGCCCTAGTTGCTTCGATCGATCATTGGGGCAAGGCGGTACTTCCGTCGGCAAAAACCGTGACGACATAACTATGGAATGGCTCTGCATACGCTATGTGGTAATCCTTCCAAAATTTCGCATATCCGGCTTTAGTTTGAATCTCATTTCGGTAGTAGGCATCTGAACCCAGCCATAATTGAGAGGGTATAGAGTTATCTAAGTTCTGATAATACAAGTACTCCCAGCCGTTGAGTTCCATCAGGGTGTAATGATTACATCGCGCTAATACTGAGGAGGGCAGGGGGTCCTTGCCCACTTGGCATTGCTCAACCAGATTGCTCAGTTCCGGGTTCTGGACCATCATTGTCCCAGGTGCTTGTGCCAGCATTAGCGCATTGTAGTGCGCTTGGCTCCGCAGCAATCGATTGCTGTCCGAGACCTGAATTGCAAGATAGACGAGGGAGATAATGATCGCTATACCACCTATAAATTCCCCAATGTGCGCTAGCCCCTGAAGCGTCATTTTATTTAACATTTTTTTAAGTCTCATGTTTGTTAGATCAATTAGTCATTGATTAAGCATAAGCGAATAGCCATTTCATTAATACACGTGGGTTTCTAATATGTGTATGGAGTTGGGGCAAGGTAGGTTTTGATAAAAAGGTCTTGCAATGACTGGCGGCTGATCATTTAATGACTGCTGGTCAATTAGTTACAGTGTGGAGTATCGAAATGAATGCGCCTCAAACGATCCTTTTAGATGCATACCTCAAAAATGCAATGCTGGTATCCTTAATACGTTTAGCGATGCTGCGGGTATTTACCGTTATCCGAAGGGAATTCCGGTGGCTAAACTGGCTGGGTTTTCGCTTCCCTATGATGATGTGTCTGAGAACAACATTGAGAGAAAAGTTAAAAAATGAATACTGAATTAAGACGCGCGCGGACTCAGGATCAAAAATACTTTCGTCGTAAGGAAATATTGGAAGCGGCAGAGCGGCTTTTGGATGAAGTGGGTTATGAGGCTTTTTCGATGGCGAATTTGGCTAAATTAGCCGGCGTCGTGAAAGGAACTCTTTATCTTTATTTTAAAACCCGCGAAGAGGTACTTCTGACGCTTTATAACCAAAGCTTGGAGCGGTGGAGCCATGTGTTTCTTGACAGATTGAATGATGCGATGAGTGATCGGGACTACGTATTAGTCCTTTATCAAACTGCAGTGGCGGATCGCAGTTTTATTCCTCTACTCACTAGGTTAGAGCATGTCATTGAGCACAATGTCTCGATTGATAGTTTAATTGAGTCTAAGCGGCACTTTATCGATCGAGTGGATTGTCTTGCTAAGGCCAGCGCGCCTGTTTTGAGTCTTAATGATCCTAAGGCATCAGAAGTAGTCAATGTTATGGGTGTTCTGTTAATTGGTGCTACACGCGCAGATCAGGGGCCGTCTCTAGAGGATGAAGATATTCCCAGAGATGTGCAGGCACTTTTAAAGAGTTTCTCATCAGAAGCTATATTCATAGAAAATGCCTGTCGCATCATTGCCGGCATTCGTGCGGACATTGGTTAGACAGGTAAAAGAATGATTACCTTCTTGTGGTTGAAGTGTGGTCAGGATTAATTCGTTAGGTATTATTTAATTTCGCTGAGACTCAAAAAGGTATGCCTGTAACTTGAGCTATTCATGGGTTTGAGTGCATGATTGAAAAAAGAGGGGATAGAATGATGACAGCAGATCAGATTTTTAGCGTATGTACTGCGATTGCCATGGCCGGTTGGGTAGGGCTAGTACTTGCCCCACGATGGACCGTAACCCGCGATTGGATTGCTCCAGTTATCGCGCCTTTGCTCATTGCCGTGTTCTACGGCTGGCTAATGACAAATAACAGTCCGGCTAGTGGTGGTGGGTTTGGGTCATTACAAGAAGTCACCATATTATTCTCTAATCCGAATCTGCTATTGGCGGGATGGATACATTATTTAGCCTTTGATCTGTTTGTTGGCGCATGGGAAGTTCGAGATGCGCAACGTCAAGGTATTCATCCTTTACTGGTTATCCCCTGTTTATTAGCCACTCTTATGGCCGGGCCAGCAGGGCTTGCTTTGTATTGGTTACTTCGAGTGCTCGTGGGGTTTGTGAAGCAGAGACAGCTCAACGAGGGGCAAGATAGTTTATGAATAATCCGCAATCATCTCTCGCGTATCTCCGATGGCCAACAATAGTTGAGCTTAAATTAACTCAAATTTTTTGGTACCGCGCTGCTTTATTTAATTTTGCACTGATGGTGTTCTGTTTGGTTGTAGGGCTTTTTGATGACAGGACATTGAACGGCATATCGGTATGGAGTAAGCCAGTCAAATTTGGCCTATCCATAGGCGTGTATTTTTTAACCTTAACATGGTTTGCTACATTCTTAGATTCCAAGACATTGAGAAGTACGAGTGGTAAATGGTTGGTCAGAATACCGTTGGTTGCGGGTATAACGGAGGTAGTGTACATCGCCATAATGGCAAGCTTGGGTGAAGCCTCTCATTTCAACCTGTCCTCTAATTTCACAAGTATTATGTACATCATCATGGGTATTGGTGCGGCCTCTATGGTTTTAGTTTTACCTTGGATGGCTTATCTCATTGCAAAGCAAAACCCTATGTCAAACCCTTTAATTTTGGCCATTGTTATTGGCCTTTGCCTTACCTGCCTACTTGGTGGAGGTTTTGGAAATTATCTCAGTAGTAATGGTGGGCACTGGGTAAACGCTGCGCCAACGGATGCTAACGGTGTTTGGCTCTTTAACTGGGCCATGGATGGTGGTGACCTGCGTGTCGCGCACTTTTTTGGAATGCATGCAATGCACGCTTTTCCTATTTTTGTAGTGTTGCTGCCGCAACATTGGAGCCCAAGATTTAAGTTAAAAATACTTATTGTTTTCATTGTGGCATATGCCTTGTTTAGTGCCCATACGTTTTTTCAAGCAGTTAACGGACAACCATTTTTGATAGGGTAAATGACGTAGGTAGACGAAGATATTAGTGTTGTTTGTTTCTTATAGCTGAGACCATAAAAAAACCTTGGATGATCAATCATCCAAGGTTTTTGATTACTTAGCTGATTGCTGATTCAGCTATTGTCCCAATTGGTATAGAGGTTTTTAACCACAAAACTTCTAGGATTAACGCAACTATAAACTTCACTGGTAATGGAATCCGCTTTGTCAGCGACTTTGTAATAGTTGAAAGCCATTTCAGCTCTGGCCATAAAAGTTTGGAAATACGATAAGCTTATAAAATCATAGTCAGGATCCCTTTGCCCTAAGTATGGAATAATGTAGTTTACGCCATAGCCTTTCATCCCAGCAGAAGCAATAAGTTCGGCTGCAGCTCGCTCTGCTACTTTCGCGTCATCCAATGTTTTACCTTCATTTAAAGAACAGTCAGCATACTGAACGGGTCTTTTAACATCCGCTTCCACAGTGACATCCATTGCTGAAACAACTTTATGCTGAAAGGTAGCTAAGTTAGGTCCGCAGCTATGAGGTGCTTTTAGATTAGGATACTTCTCTTGAAAAACATTGACATAAGTCCCCCATTCTTTATACATCTCTAGACCATTAGGCCAGTGACCAACAATAACGTGAGTAAACGTGCCCATGCTATCACCAGCATGAATTGGCGTTAGCATACTCTGGTTGTACTTAAGACCGTTTTGATTCGCAAAATCACCATATTTTTGCGAAAATTTCTCAACATCTTTAAATGTTTTACCTTTATTTAGCGTACAGAAATTGTATTCGGCTCGAAGTTCATCAACACCCTCGGCTTTCATAGTAGTTACGGGCTCTTCATGATCGTCTGCGATACTTGCACCGGTAATGATTAGCAGCAGTGGTAGTAGTATTAGTTTCTTTTGCATGGTCTTACTCCTTAGTAAATTAAAACTTAAAGTTGTAATGTTTGATCCATCGGCCTACTAAAAAATAGAGGGCCTATAGATATCAATTAACGCGACTGATGACAGCTTGCTGCTCAACTAATGTTCCGTCTATGTAGAGGGTCGAGTCGACGACTGCCGAGTTACTTTCTCCCGAATCAACTGTCCACTTCATAGAGTTAACATAGCTATGGTGCTCTGGATGATAACCACCCTGGGTTACGTCTAGAGAGACAGCGACCATGTCTTTGGCCACTTTTGATGCAGTGAATACAGGCTGAGTTCCTAATGCACAATAGTGTTTGACGACTAACTCTCCATCTTTATTGTCTGAGTAAGTAGTTAGCATTTCGACACCATCTTCAATGAGAGTCTCAGTGATCAAATTACCACCTGAAACCAATTTGAAGTCTGAAGAAACATCGATGACCACTCCGGTGAACTGGGTTAGTTTTCCTTCCCATTTACCGACCATCTTTGTCATCTCGGTAAATCCAGCGCTATGCGCTGTTTCAGTGATGGCAACTTCACCTATTTTAGTGGAGTTATGTTCCTCATGATGAGCGGAAAACGCACTCAAAGACACGAGTGATGATGCCATCAGTAACATGATTAGATTAGAGTTTTTCATAATATTACCTTTCGTTAAATTAAAGATTCAAGTTAGTAAGCAAAATGCTCACGGGTGATTACACAACTACTGTCAAAAAGCCTAGTGACGAGCATAGCCCTTTAGTATTTGCAGTTGAGTAGTGTTTACAAGGGTCCGCATGCTGCCTACGGAGCTATTGAACTCGGCAAATGCAGGATGCGTAAGCAGTTTGTTGCTAATAGACGTAAGCTCTGGGATTGAGCGTGCGCCAGTCCATACCCAGTGCGAAAACTTGTCTCGACCGAAATAGATCACACCTAACCCATAAGACCGAAGATCTACATCTTTAGAGACTTTCCTCATCATTTGCATGTACGCCTTGGCATAGGTCGCTTGGTCTTGAGGCTCCACAATGATGTCAAACTTAGAGAATACGGTATCCTGTGACCAATCATTGACGTCAATAGGCGCTGCACCCATATATTGCATGACAGGCGTTGTCCCTGATGACACTAGCGCCTGCAAAAAGGTAATCGCAGAAGGGCAGGAGCGCATTATTTCAGCAGCCTTTGCTTGATCAGTCGAGTTTTGGAATGTGTTTATAATAAAGTGGGTTGAGGAATATGATCCGTTGAATAATTCCTGTGTTAAAGCCACATCAGCAGGGTATTGTTTGCCGCAATCTGACGCCCAAAACTTATCCATTGCCGCAACAACAGCGGGTGGGTTAGTGACACTAAGGTGATAGAAGGCATAGTATGGGCCTCCATCAGCCAAGTCATCAGCGATTACTTGACTTGAAAGTACTAGTGATACGAATAAGATTAAAAATTTCATTTTGGTAATCCTTTTCTGATGAAAATTAAGTTTACCTTTTATCTTAGCGGCTAACTCTTAAATTTCATAATTGCATAGATTTACCTTGAATATAGCATTTAGTGTTGTCTGGAGATCACTCGACAAACTAATTTTTAAAGAACAGCCAGCTAATTGATCAATCATGCTGTTTGTAATACATTAAGTGTACGCGGGCTATCAACAGTATTCTGGCTCAACGTATAAACTCAAAGGGAACGACGGATGAGCGAAAAGCAGATTACGCGGGATAATTGGGGCTATCCGCCTTTTAATAGAGATAGTTTTCAGGATGTCCAAAGTTTATTTCCAACGGCTCGACTAAAAAGAGGTTTTGCCGGGGCATCTAAAATTCCACTGGGTTTGAAGCCTCTTGAAGCTATTGAATTTGAAAATCTAGAAGGCAATAAGCAATCGATTGGAGAGATGTTACACGCCACATATACAGATGCGTTTTTAGTGCTAAAAGATGGCGTTTTGGTTTATGAAGAGTATCTGAACGACATGGAAGCCGATACCCTGCACTTGCTTAACTCTGTGACAAAATCTTTTGTCGGCATGCTCGCCGGAGTACTTTATGAGAAGGGCGTTATAGACCCCGACAAATATCTTTCTGACTATATACCTGAATTTAAAGATACAGTGTTTTCTGCAACAACGCTTCAGCATGCCTTAGATATGTCAGCTGCAGTAGAGTATGGAGAAGATTATGCTGATCCCAAGGCTGACTTCTGGCATGAAGCTGCTGTAGTCGGCTGGAGGCCGCACTTATTAAATACAGAATCACCTGATACATTATTTGATTATGCTTTAGCTCTCAGGGACAGAGAAAAGCAGCAGCTAGATGGTGAAAAATATCATTATCGAACAGTGCTCACCAACATCGTTGCCATGGCAATTGAACGAGCAACCGGTGAACGATGTCAGGACTTAATTGAAAAATATATCTGGAAAAAACTTCGCCCCGAGCAAGACGCAGTCATTGTTGTTGATAAAACTGGTTTTCCTTATGTCGGTGCAGGGATGAATGCCTGCGCAAGAGACTTGGCTAGGTTTGGACTAATGCTACTCAATGACGGTAACTACAACGGAGAACAAATTATTCCTGCAGCATGGGTAAGAGCTACAAGAGAGGGTGATGAGGGTTACAGAGACCGTTTTGCTAAAAGTGATTACGGGGCGATATTGCCAGGTGGGCATTATAAAAATCAAGTTTGGGTCGCTAATGATGTGTATAGGTATCCATGGTCAACTGATCTATATTAATCAAAGTAATGGATTAGTTATTGTTAAACTATCGTCTTGGCCAGAATCACATGATGATTTTCTGTTGGCCATAACTGTTATGGGCATAGATGCTATTTCAGCATCTTTTGAGTCCTAGTCGGCCAAAAATATAGTGTAGTAAGAAAGATGCCAAATATTCGGGTTAGTTTTTCATTGGGAAGATTCTGGGTCGTCACGTCCAATACTTACGCTATATATGGTATCTAAGTTGAGCTCATCGTTAGTTGGGTATTAGTGGTTAAGCAGCTATGATCGAGAGTAAAAATCATGTCCGATAGGAGCTCAAAGATAGGCTGCCTAGTCTCCTGTAGATTGAGTAATTCATACCTTCACCGAAAATCCTCACTTTAAATTAGTTCATAGGGTGGCTATAGTCTTTGATCCTTTTTTGCATTTTTTATAACTGCCTTTAATTTATTTTCAATAAGACAGAAGAAGCCTTGTCTCCAGTAAGAGTAACGATATAAAGATTTGAGTTATTTTGATCATTAATTTGCTTATATTGTTCTAGCCCTAAAACCTTATTTGCGAATACATTTGTTGTATTGCTATGGCCAACGACCAAAACAGATTTGCCTTTTGTTTCGTGTTGAAAGGATGCTGAATACATGTCGCTTGAGTCGTATAAAAGTACCTTTAAATTTTTACTATTGGCCGTCGGTGCAGCCGTCAACTGAGTTCTCTTATAATCTGTAGAATAAACAGCATCGAGCTTTACCGTGGAAAAGGTCTCTTTCCAATTATCGGCTCTTTTTATTCCGTCATAATTTAACGCTGGGTTATCATCAGTTTTATCGATCCGTACTTTTTCGGCATGACGAATAAAATAATACGTAGTTACCTCCTCAGAATAGCAAACTGAAGAGGTAAAAAGGAATGTGCAAATTAGAACTAGTATTTTCATCATTAATTGCATCATAGCTAAATAACCCATGCAGTCAAATTAGGGCTAGATTTAGATACGGAAAATTTCCCCACAGCAATAGGCGATTAATCGGCAATCGAAAGCCTTTGGGGTGGGGGGCAGGCTGCTTTAATATGACGAACTGAATATTATATTAATCAATTCTTTTCAAACACAGGAAGAAGTCTAATGTCAGACCTTGAAGAGTCTCAAAGGGTAACAATTGAAAGGCTTCAAAAAGAAATAGAAGACTGGAAAAAGAAATATTCTGATCAGATAAAAACTGATCAAGAATGGGAGCGTTATATAAAAAAGAGCAGGGAAGAAGGCGAAGAGCAGAGTAAGCAAAAAGTAATCTCTTGGACACTTGGGTTACTGTGGGCTCTGCTCGTAATTTACGAACTACGTTATTGATTAAAACTCTAATAACCCTAACACGCATGGCCTAGAGTGAAATTAGCCGGGGGTTTCGTTACAGCATTTGAGTGTATTAGCATCCAGATAATTGTCTAGTTAAATAGATTTATTAGTGTTTAAATCGATCTAGCTCCGATCTAGCTGGATGGGCTAGTGGGTTATACAACCTTATTTGTGCTATGTTCGAAAGCTCAAAGTTATTTTTAGCGCTCATTTCTTGTTAGATTGATGACTAGCATTACAAGATAATAATCCCCCCAGTAGTGTTTTACAGAAATTTAATCGGCACCTACCAAAAAGATAGCTAACAACCGCAAAAAGAGTATCCTCGGACTTTTAATAGGAGATATAGGCATTAAATTTTTTGACATACTACAACTACAAACGTCACGACAGCACACTGACTTTATAGCTTTGCCGTTCATTAAATCTATGCAAGAAGGTAACATAACCAATGCCCTGTATATTTCATTTTTAACGCAGTGGTATCATATTTTAAAGCATACTTCGCCACTTATATTGAACGTTCAGTCGCGACTGACTGAAGAAACTGAATGGTTAACAGATGTTATTGGTGAATTTACTGAACAAATGGTGAGCCATAACGAGCTGATACTTAATGATATCTCTGTATGTGGTGGCAACATGGATGAGGTGCGCCACAGTAAACCTCACATGGCGACAGAACTAATGGTCAGTCATGCTTATGACACAGTGAACCGCATAAACCCACTAGGAATAATGGGTATGCACCATGTTCTGGAAGGTGCTGTGCTCAGTCTCGCGCACAGGTCAGGAGACAATATAGGTGCTACTCCATCAGTGCCTAAAGGCGCCTTTACTTACCTTTTTTCTCACGGCTCGCTTCTCCAGGATAACGCTGATGTTTTTATAGGTGTTATGAACAGAATCGATCGATCAGAAGATAGAAACCAGATTATTCACTCAGCGCAGGTTTTCTACAAATTATATGCCGACATTTTACTTTCCCTAAATGCTGAACTAGAAAAACAATAACTACTATCTGCGATTCAAGTAGATTGAGGATTAATAGATGTCGTTAATAGCATCTCATGCTCCTCACCTCTATAGGTAATAGGAGTCCTCCATTTGATTCGTTTGGCATCAACCCTATCTAGCCATAATTTGACTGAATGGGTTATTCATCTATGCTTAGAGTAGTGCAGGCTCTGTATCGTGGACTTCAAATAAGGATAGCTTTTATGGAAACTAAATCATCAACGTATTCTATGGGTTTTATAAGTAAGCTAGTCACGTTAGCTTCAGGTTTAGCTGTCACCTTGATTGTTTTAGGTTCTTTGTTCTCCGAAGGCATAAGGGAGAACGTAATGGGCTTCACCGAAGTATTAATTGCGAATGGGACGCTTGGAAAATTCACCTTATTATGGGTTGTTATTATCGGGTTAGATTCTTTCTGGCAATTCAATTACGCCACGTATAAGGCAAAAGGTATCAATCGGCAATGGATTAATTTAATTCAAATTAAATATCCTTATCAAAAATGGCTAAGACCAATTTATGTGATAACAGGCTGGGTCATAATTTTTAATTGGATATTCTAGCCTTAGAATCAACAACAATCTGCATATCTCTCACCTCGATCTAGCCCTGATTTGACTAAATGGGCTTAAAGCGCAGGCATTAAGTTCTCCAAATGCGCCTCAATCTCCTTTGCAGTCTTTCTAGTAGCGTCACCTGCAACAACACCATTAATCAGCGTATCGCCCTGTAAACCGAATAAATGCCGTAGTGTGAGCAGTCCATCAGTTAAAGCATCAATTTCCCCATTGGGAATCAGCCACAGTGGCGATTATAGCATCCGCCGCCCGCTCACCTGCGGCCATGGCTCCTTCTACATAACCCAGGGCCACTCCCTCCGCGCAAGTGTCTCCAGCGAACAGGACTCTCCCATCGTGCGTCGGTTCCGCAAATTTAATGAAGTCACCGGGCTGAGTGTCAACGCTCGTGTAAGGATAGCAGCCCCCTGAGAAGGGGCTGACGGTCCAGTTGGATGTGGCTGTCGCGACGGGAGGCTCGTACGTATCGGGAAACATCATCTGTAGCTCAGATAGTACCTCTTGTACGGCCGCTTCAGGATTCTCCGCCACCCATGCAGCCTTGGGCGGGCCGAATACGCTGGCAAGGCAGGGAGTTGTGGGCGAACCTGGCCCAGTACCAGATGAGGTCGATACATCGAGGAAACTGCCATGGGAAGCTATAGGGTCGGGAATACTGAAGAAATGGTCTTGCTTCTGGGGGTTTCTTCGCCAGAAGGCATTTTTGAACGTCATGACCACCTTTTCGATACTTCCGAAGCCGATGCGCTCGATTACATCCTGCTTACTGGTGGGGAGCGGTGGATCAAATGTGATGGTTCCAGCCTTCAATACACCAAGGGGGACGGTAACGATGACATGGGAGCCTTCGAAGATCTTTCCGTCGGCCGTTTCGACCTTCACGGGCGGTTGGACGGAAGGGTCTTGTTGAATCGAGATTCGTGAGACGGTCTGATTCAGCATCACCTCATCAGCAAACAGAGAATCACGCAACAACTCCACCAATAAGCGGAATCCTCCAGAAATCAAGACCTGACTCTTTTCTTCAGGTTTGTTGAACTCCCAGAGATCATCACTTAAGAGATTCTGGTGTGTCTCGTAGGTGCGGCCACCATTAAGACCCTCGAGAAATATCTTGAACAGGTAGAGAAACTCACGTTTGGGCCGCTTACCAATTACGATATCGATTCGCTCGCCGAGGTTATTAAACTTAGAGGTATTCGACCGAAGTTTACCGAGCCGGCTAAAGTTCCAAGTAACCTTGAGAAACGCCCACAGTGTCGCTATCCACCCTAGCCAACGCGCCGAAAGTTGGTCATAGATTCGCAAGGTTGAGGGGCCAATATCGATTTGATGAACTTGGGCCCCGATGTCCCTCAATAAGTGGTAGGCAGGGTTAGTCAGATGGTCCTCAATCCAGAAGGGCCCCAATTCGACCCAGGAGGCCTGGTTCCCCGCAATATCGACCGTGTGTACCCGGCCACCTAGGCGATCCCTTCCTTCCAGAAGTATGATCGGCACGCCCGCTTCCTTCAGTCGTTTTGCCGCCGACAGGCCAGAGAGACCACCTCCGATAATGATTGCCGGTTTTTGTTTTTGAGTCATTTCGACAGTCTCCTGGTTGAAGCCACAATAAAATAATATTTACGCAACATTATCTTTACACATACCGTTGCGATACGCCTGAACATCATGCCAGGCAATAACATAATCATGGGATAATTTGAGTAATCGTTGTTTAGTGATTTCGCTGACATTGTATCCCTTATAGTCTCGTCAAGTTCTATAGAGTCTACGGAGATATGTTTACGGTGCCAAGCGACATAATCTTGTCTAAGTTGGGCACATAGTTAAAGTGACGAAATGGTGTCAGAAGGGGTCGATGTTTAGAGTGAAACTTCATTTAATTAAGCTAAGTTGTACTCATTACTGTACCCATAGAAATAAAAAATCAGTGGAAATAAAAAAACCCCTGTAAAAACAGAGGTTTAATTAACGTATATGGCGGTGGGATAGACCTCCAAACCTTAGTATTTTAGCGCCTTCCTAAATAACCTAAAAATCCTCTACATCCCAATGAATATAGGGTTTATCTGTAATAGAGTATTTTGCTGTCTTATCGTATACTGTAACTTATGTAGTCAAAGGTGTACCAAAAAGTGTACCAAAATAAGTCTTTATGGAATGGGGTTTAGATAAATGGTGAAGAGCATTACGGCTAAAGAGCTAGAGAAGATAATTAGAGATAATATTCCTAAACGTTATTCTCTTGGAAATAGCTTATATCTTGATATCTCTGGAGGCTCAGCGGTCTTTACCTTTCGGTATAAAGTCAAAGGTATACAGAAAAAGAAATCGTTAAAACCATATCATCGGACACACAACAACCTCGGACATGTCCGAACAAAAGTGTTAGAGCTAAAAGCAAAAGTTAAGCAAGGGATCGACCCAAGAGAAGAGGACGAGTTGGAGCGTCTGCAAAAAGAAGCAAGGTTAAAAGAACTAGGTCAAGTTGAAGAGCTGAGGCAATCAACGTTCGAGAAGTTAGCTTATGAAACTATCCAGTATCTAGAGCATGAGTGGACTAACCATAAAACCGCCAAGCAATGGGAGAGCAGTTTAAAGGCGTATGCATTCCCTGTTATTGGGCATTTGCCAGTCTCAGAGATCGAGAGAAAGCATGTTTTAAAAATACTAGAGCCAATATGGTTTGATAAAACAGAGACAGCTGATCGAGTTAGACGACGTATTGAGGCTGTTTTAAGGCGCGCAATTAGTGATGGCTTGAGGGCAGGGGACAACCCGGCCGCCTG
>Ga0206130_10006249_pt1 | contig 13707 bp, 19 predicted proteins | sample Helgoland_Spring_9_FD_148637 | JGI IMG/M metagenome (GOLD analysis project Ga0206130, IMG submission 148637) | Pelagic subsurface seawater microbial communities from Kabeltonne, Helgoland, North Sea - Helgoland_Spring_Bloom_20160512_1 | ecosystem: Environmental > Aquatic > Marine > Epipelagic ... | reverse complement strand
ACGCTGATACGTGGAAACTGCAAGTTTCCGGTAGCGTTACGGATTACGGTTGTGCCAAGCCCTTCGACTACTGTTGGAGCGCGTAGCGCCTCAATTGCAGCAGGGACAACAGTTGGGACGAATCCTGAACCGTCGCCGCTTCCTGCTTGGAAATCGTCAGCCCCTCCTGCACGCAAAGCGATAGAAGGGATTGCGATTTGACCAGCAGATTGCAAACCTTGCGAGCGCATTTCTTTCATCGCCTCATTTGCCCATTCAGCTTCTGCACCTTCCAATTGTCGACCGTTAGAAACGGCTTCAACTGCACGGGATAAAGAGAAAGAACCATTGACGCGCTCAACTTCGCGCTTTTCAGATGTGCCAGCGTTTCCGGTTTGCGCCATGCGGGCAACCATCTGCTGCTCACGCTCTTTGTGCTTAATCTTGCTGTCAAGGTCAGAAATAAGACCGTCTAACTTATCGCATCGCTCCTGCTCTGCTTCAGTTAGTGTGCGGCCCTCTGAATCGGCCTTTTGGCCAACGGCTACGAATTCCTCATAATGTGCGGAACGTGTGCCTTTTAAATCGTTTAAAGTCATTTTTGTAAAATTGTTAGGTGCTAAGTTACGCACCTCGGTTTTTATAGTTTCAGGTTCCTGCCGTACTTCTGGCGTTTCCTGTTCGGGTTTCAATTCCTCCGCTTCCTCTTTCGCCGTCGCCATGTTTCGCGCTGATACAGTTGTAGTCGCGTAGGCTGGATAGGTGACCGGGCTAACGTCTAAAAGTTTTCCCATACGCTGCACGGTTCGCGTGCTGCGGTCTTCGCTCCATTGTTCATCTGTAATTGTAAACGCAAACGAACTTTGTGAAATGTCGCCGCGCTTAATCAGTTTGTAAAGGTCGCGCCCGTCTTGCGTGTCTGCAAGTGCGGCCCTGTACTTTAGTCCGTTTTCGTCAACGCTCAATTCTAGCGTGCCGTTGGTTGTTCGTGCCATCGGTGCGCCTTCGTGGTTTAGCAGCAACCGCACGTCGTCTTCCAAAACGTCGTCGAATGCGCCGCGTGCAATTGTCTCGCGGAAATATCCAAGGTCGGTCTCTGTGTCGAAGTTTGCTGCGTAACCTTCAATAACTAGTGAGTCATCACCGGCTGCGCGTACTTCGCTCGTCCGCAACTCGACGTTGTCGCCGTATTGCTTGCGTAGTTCTTCCACGCGTTCATTTTCTTTATTGTCCATCGTTAGTTGGTTCTGCAACTTTGTCGCTATAAGCTTGTAAACTTGATAAAGCGATTTGGTTTATTTGTACGGTATGCACGTCGCCGCCATCCGTCGGGTTCATCTCTTCCTTGCTTCGCACCTCGTTGATGTTCAGCACGCCATTTTGTAGCATCTTCGTGTAGAAGTCCGCGCGGCTTTGCATGTCGCCCCTATACAAGTCATTCAAATTGAACTTCGCGTATAGCTGTGGCCGTTCACGGTCTTGAATTAGTTTACGGTCAATCTCCTGTTCAATTCGCTTTGTCCACGGGCTGACCGTATGCCGTGCAAATTGTAGATTTTGCTGCTCGACGTTGTTGTAAGTGGTTTGGCTTTCCAACTGTACCAATGTAGGGGGCACGCTAAAAATGCGGCAAATCTCCTCGGCTTGGAATTTACGCGTTTGGATAAACTGCGCTTCATCGGGGCTGATGCTGATACGCGAATACTTAAAACCGAATGGCAGCAACTTCGTGCCGGCCTGCTGTGCCGCTTTGTTCCAACTGCCTTGTATCACGTCCATCTGCTCTTTTTTCAAAGGCTGGTCGCTCGAAAGTATGCCGGTCATCTGTCCGCCGCTGCCAAAGTATTCCGCGCCAAAGTTCTCGGCGGCTTTCGCAAGTCCTAGGTTTTCCCGGTGCAATCGGATGGGTGACTTTCTTTGAAGGTTGGAAATCTCCAGCATATTTTCAGGCTGAACAATACCCACGCCGCGAACGCTATACACGAACGTGCCGTTAACCGGCTTGCGGTCTACGTCCCAAACGTCAAGACCGATTAACTGCGTGGCATAGCCTCTGCTGTCGCGCTCAATTAGTGCGTACCCTACACCGTTTAAAACCGCGTTTGAAATAATAGTTTCCCAAAATTCAAATGCTGTTTGGTAGTCGTTGGGCTTGTATTTGATGAGGTCAAATGCCGGGTGCGCGTATGCCGGGTTCACTTCACGGCCCTCACGCTCGAACACGTCAAGTCCAAGTGATGCAATCGACGACGCAATACGGTACGTGCAAGCGTAAACCGTGGCAATGGTCATCGCCGTATTTTCGTTGATGTTCGCGCCGCTGGTTGTCGTGCCGTAAATGCCCAAATCGTTGGGTAAGCTTTGGCTATCGTATTTGCCCACTCGATAACGGAGTAGGGCGCTTAATCTGTCGCGAAGTGTTGCCATATGGTGTGCAAATTACGAAAGGGAAATTATATCGAAAATTGGTTCACTTGCGCCGTTGGTTTTATGGTGCGCATATTCGTTCATGGCAATGATGGAAGCAATCACGCCGTCGACTTTCTTGGCTTCATTGCGCTCTTTGGTGACTCGCTTGTTTTCGTTTACGTCGGTGTAGATAACAGCGCACCCCATTTGCCACCGTAGCACCTCATTAGCGCCGTGTATTATATTGCCTTTCATCATCTGCATCTCAAATTCCTTGGTCGGCCCGTTCATAGTAGTAATATTTTGCGCCATTGGGTGCATTTCTATGTCATCTTGCACCAATTCGCTCACGATATAGGTGCTAAATCTTGGGTCATACCCGATACTGCGCACGTCATATTTCGCGCATTGCTCGGCTATATGGTTCTTGACAATGCGGAAATCAGTCACGTTGCCCGGTGTAATTGTCAAATGTCCGTCTTTTGCGTATCGCATGTAGTCGATTCCTGCGCTTAATTTCTTACTGTTGGCCTTTTCCTCGTTAACAAATTGGTGCAGAATTAGATAAAAGCAATCGTGTTCGTCGTCACGAAAGAGCAACGAAAAGGCGGTTAAATCCTGCGTAGATGCCAAATCTAAGCCACCAAATGCCGGTAAATTGGGCAATCGCTCCCACGGTATAGGGTCTGAACCACGCATAAAAATGTCGTCAGGAATCCAAGCGTGTTCTGCGCTCGTCCATATGTTCAGGTTGAGCCGTAAAAACGTGTTCAGATAGCTTGGAATGGTCTGCGCTTTCTTGCTTTCCTGCTCGAAATATGCTTTTGTACAAATCGTTCCGTAGCCGGGGTTCGCTTTCTTCCAAGTTTCTTCCTGCGTCCAGTCGTCTTCCTCATCGGCTGCGTACAAAACCGGCAAAAATGTTTCATCTTTTACAATTCCATTTTTGACTTTCTCGGCATATTCGTGTACTTCCCAGCATATGGAATTACGGTCATGGCCTGCTGTTGTCAGGGCCATAATTATCGGCTGCGTCCGTGCGCCTGTACTCGTTACAAGTACGTCCCAAAGGTCGCGGTTGGGTGACGTGTGCAGTTCGTCGAATATAACGGCATGGCAGTTGAACCCGTGTTTGGTGCTGGCTTCTGCGCTGATGGACTTGTAAAAACTGCTTTTGTACTCGATGGAATTACGCAAAACTTTACCTCGGTTTGCAAGGTGCTTGTTGTTGTATACCATCTCCTGCGCGATGCTGAAAACGATGTTGGCTTGGTTGCGGTCGCCCGCCGCAGAGATAACTTCTGCACCCGGTTCACCATCCGCGAAAAGCATATAAAGAGCAATCGCAGCAGATAGGTTCGATTTGCCATTTTTACGCGGGATTTCAACATAGCACGTTCTGTATTTGCGCCTACCGTCGGCTTTTTTCCAACCGAATAGCGGCCTTATAATGTCATCCTTTTGCCAATCTTCGAGTAGGAACGCTTTGCCGCCTAGTTCGCCCTTGACGTGGGTGCAGAACTTTTCGATAAAGTCAACGGCGCGTTCCGCTGCAACCTCATCGAAATGGAATTCATCCAAAATATTCGTCAACGCTTTCTTCTGTTTGTGCCGTTGTTCCCACCAATCTTTCGAGCGTGGCAATCATAGCCTGCTTTCTCATCCGTGCCTCTTTAAGTTGCTGCCATTCGGGCCGGGCGCGGCTGTATGTGTCGCCGCTTTTACCGATTACTTGGTAACAAGTGCCTTCATTATTGCAGAAATCTTGCAGCATTTCTTCCTCAATTTCCACACATGAAAGCGTCTGAATCAGCGACTTTACGCCGCTAGTGAGGTCGCCCCGCGTGCTGTATTCGGCCACGCGCTCGGTGAATCGTTCGAATTGTGGGTCGTTCATGCCCCCAATGTACGGCCCTCCCCTTTTAGTCTGAAGCTAAAAAGGTGAAATCTGCTAGCTTGCAGGGATGGTGAGGCTCTTGCACTTTATTTTCTGCAACCCCTACCCCCATCGCTCGCGCCCACTCTTCACCGCGTGGCAATGCGTGCATAGTGCCTGCCAATTAGTTGCGTCATAGAAGTCATGCGTGCCTAGTCTCACCGGCTCGACGTGGTCGACTGTGTTGGCAAAGTGTCCGCACTCGTTGCATGTTGGATGCATGCTAAGGAATGCCCTGCGTGCCTTCTTCCACTTGTGTGTCCAATATCTCTTGTCTTGTCCGGTCTTTCGTTCGTGGTCAACCTTGGGCCTTAGCCACGGTGAGCGCCTTGAACCCTTTGGTATGTATGCCATGGTCACACAGAGTAACCGTGGTGCCTGGTCAGCTTATAGAGTTCATGGCTAACAGCTTGAAACCTGCTCCATCTACTAAATTGAAGGGTCTTAGTCTTTGCTGCTAACTCATCCATGATTTGAAAACGCTCGGCCCTCAGTTTATCGTATCGCTCACGTTGCTTTGCTGTCAGCGGTGACTTCCTTTCCTTGTGCGTGCCTTTCGGACTCCTGCCGATAATGGTTGTATAAGTCTCGTAGTTCGCCAATCTTGTAGCTTCTACCTTGCTTCGCTTGTTGCATAAGTTCCGCAGCTCTGCCGGGCTTTTGCATGTCAATATTTCTGCCAAAAATCCACTGTTCTCCGTGTCTGTGAATATTGTCGACATAGCATTGTGGTGCGACATTGTCAGGCTCCCACCTAACGGCCATAAACCTTCTCGATGCGAAATGACCACAGTGCAGTTTGGTGACGTGCAGCGACTCGCCACAGGTGAAGCAATCCGCGTAACCATCTGCGTCGGCTGCTTTGTACCGGATATATTTGCTAAATACATCATCAACCTTCTTTTTCATTTGGGCGTGCGTGTACGCCGTCAGCGGTTTCTTCTTTGCCATTGCCTGCTAAGATAGCGCGCTCTATCTGTTCTGTGAGTTCCTTGCGTTCGCGCACGCTGCGTTTGTACTCAGGCATCTCCTGCACATTGGTCCAGCGCTGTTGTAAGGTGCGCATGTGGTTGGCTTTCTGTATCTCATAGCGTATTTCGCACATCTTAAAGAATTCCTCTGTGTGTTTGGTCACATATGGGTGCGCTGTAAACTGTCCGCCATGCTGTAAGAAATATTCCTTTTCTATGCTATGCGGGTGGTATCGCTGTGCGGCTTCTGCTCCATATACTTCTCGTATCGTATGCTTTCGCGTGTCGATGAGGTCGAGCCAAAATATTTCAAGGTTATTCATTTGCTTTGCTTCTGTCGTTCGTCCATCTCCTGCCGTTCGGTGTACGTTAACCGGTTTTCGCCTTTGAACCAGTCCACCGCGTCAACTCGGTCGCGTACTGTCGGTTTTTTGGCTGTTGCGTATTCGGGTTGAATGTATCGCATGGCTTCAGCCTGTGCGCGTTCCGCGTCTTTACGTTCGTTTTCTCGTATGGTGTCCACGATGGGCGCACGCTGCTGTTCGTACTTGCGAAAGCACTCAACAAATTGCGCCAACTTTAAACGCTCGTAATAAGGCCCGTACGCCTCTTTCGCCATGTTGTAGGTACATAGCCTCCAATCTTCAATTGTAAAGCAAGGAAAGCCCTTCAAAAGCTCGTTTAAGGTCATTTCGAACTCTTCTGCGCGGCTCATTGTCTTATTTGCGTCAATAAACTTGCAACAATTTACCAGCATTGCAATCATGGCCGCCCGTGTTGCTTCAGGCTGGATGCGCATGGCCGTTTGTACGTTCGTGCCTTCAAAACATCCTTGCACGGTCAACGTCGATACGTCCAGTTTCCGCAAGTTCTCTAAGCTTGTCGCGGTTTTCGCTTGTTTCAATGTTTCGCGCTCTAGGTGCGTTAGTTCTCCTATCCTTGGATGTGTCAAATACCAAGCCTTTCCAGCCGTTTGTAATTCCTTGGTGTATTCGCTCAATTGCGTCTGTTTCTTCTTCGTAAGCATTTGCTAGTGTGATAAGTGCCCGCTGTTCGCTTTGGGGCGTTTTGTAACTGAATTTATGTGCGGCCTTTTTGTAGTCAATCCATTCCTTCCAAGCGGCTGCAAATTTCTCGGTGTCGAAAGGCAAAACAAGAACGGGCGTTTTCGCCCTTTTAGTAATTGATTTAGTAGGTGTATTAGTAACTGTATTAGTATGTGGGGAATTTAGCGCGCTCGTTTGCGTGGATTTACGCGCTCGTCTGCGTGAATCTACGCGCTCGTCTGCGCTAATCTGCGCGCTCGTCTGCGCTATTCTACGCAGTCGCCGGTTGTATCTGTCGCCCTCTCTGACCAAAAAACCGGCGTTTACTAGCTTGGAAATGTAACCGCGCGCCGTGTCATTTGATACGTTTAGCAACTCAGCAAAATGGTCATTGCCTGCAAAGCATGGCCGGCCTTTGTCTTCAAAGCTGGCAACCTCAGCAAGCAACACCCTTTCGTTTGGGTGCAACTCGCTAAGATTCCACAACTCCAGCGGAACATATATGCCTTTACGCTTCAACGAAATGAAGTATTGAGCGCACAAGCTGCCGCGCTGATATTAAATAGCCCAAGCTGGTCATGTCGTCGCCGCCTTTGACTTTATCGCTCTCGTGCGCCTCCAAAACCTTTTGTAGCGTCTTACGGTCAACCACAATGCTGACCTTTTTGTCGTGCGTCATAAACGCCCAATAATCCGCCTGCGTGTGTTCTATGCCGCTTGCTTTGCTGAGGCTCATAAAACTTCGGTTTTTCTAAAGATGAGGATGTTTTGATGAATTTTCACAAGCTTTCTACTCTTCATGTTTCCGTTAGCCCTCATCGACGCGCTCGCAATTGGATTCAATAAGATAGCTTCATTGTAGAATTTCATCCCGCACCTTTCAAACGCCTTGATTGTATCGGGAACGAATCCAATGTAATTCCCTTTTTTATCCCTTACCTCTCCAACCACAAAACAAGCAAAGCCGCCGTCGGTCAAGAGATTACAAGATTTTTCAATGATAGATTCATAGAGTTCAAGAAATTCTTTATACGGCTTGTTTGAGATGTCTCCTTCAAGATCGCTATACACTTCAAGGTCAGCGTAGGGAGGACAACTAAAAACCAAATCAAATTCTTTTTTAAATCCTTCTAGAACCTCGTTTGAATCGCCAACATACCAATTTGGTTGATTGTTGGCCTCCAAGATTTCAATTCCTTGTTCTCTATTGCTTAATATTTGTTCTTCTCTTATATCGATTCCGGTGTACTTGTATCCTAGTTTATTTGCTACAATACCACGAACCGACCCACCCGCAAAGGGGTCGAGAATGCGCCCTCCCTTTGGGCAAAACCAATGATAAAGAACTTCACACAAGGCCGGATCAAAAATGGACGTATAGTTGTCTTTATTGTCGTATCCTTCCTTTTTTGATATGTCCCGGTACAAATCCGTTCCGCTATTTATGGATTTTGCAACGCGGCCAATTTCGCTTTTTATACCAAGTTTTTTCCATGTCTTTTTCCGTCTCTGCCAATTACCCGTCTTCGTGTCTAAAACGCTGAACGGCGGCTCAATGAATTGCTCTCGCAAAATTGGGTCGGTTACTATTACTTCACCAAAGAGATTGACTTGTTCACTCATCATTGGTCGCGTTTAATCCGGGGATATGTAGTGGGTCGCGCTTGCATTCCACGGTGTAAAACGGTCGGTCTTTGCGTAACAAGTTGCTGAATTCACTTTCACCGTCTTGACCTACTTTTAAATCATGCTCCCAACCGTTATGAAATTCAATCATCCGTGTTTTCTATTAGGTAGGTTCTCATGTAGTTCAAAAACTTGTTTGCGTCTTTGCTCATTGGGTGCGTCGTCGGTGTAAGCCATAATTCATATGGTTCCTTTTCAGTCCAAGCCGGGTCTATTTTATTGTAGCTCGCTTGTATTTCAGTCAACAATAATTTTACCATTTCTAAAGCCTTTGCAAACGGCTTGCCTTGCATTTGTGGGCTTCTAATTATTTCATCTCCATCATAATAAGAGTTTTTTCTCTCTGGCATTTTCTTTTTTATCTGTTCAATTAAGTCACCGTAATTGTCGGCAGCGTTTTTATCTGTTTCAAGTTTTTTAAAAATGTCAGAAAATGCATCATCTAAAACTGCGCGAAATAATGCCTTTGCAACGTAACTATCTAAACTAGAATCATTGCAATATTTAAAAACGTGTTTCATGCTTTTACTCTGTTTTCATTCATTTGCTCGATACTGATAGCAACCGCATCAAATAACGTCAGCGGCTCAACGTTGTCTTTTTGAACAACTGCCGCCGTGTGCTTCAAGATGCCTGTTGGATTCGTGTGGACGTAGTTAACGATTGTACGGTGCGAAACGCCTAAGTCAAAAGCACATTGGTCATAGTTCGCCCAGTGCGTCTGTATAAACTCTTTCAGGTTCATTGTATTGAATTTTCAGTTGGTATTTGATTCGCTTGGCTGATAGGTCGGTAGTATACCGCACCAGACTGCTGTAGTTCTCAAACCGCACGCGGCTGTGGTAGCTTGGCACGATAACCGTGTAATAAAGGCTTTCAAAATGGCATTCCATCGTCTTTTGCTGTTGGGTTGGCTGCTGCCTTTGCCATTACCTGTTCCTTTATGCTTTCGTTGATTACCTCGTACTTCCACATTGAAAGCGACATAAACACTTTAAACGGGTCGGTGTCTTCGCGTCTCCATTCGCGGCCCTTCACGTTGCATCGCATTTTCACTTTCTGACCGGGTGCAAGCTGTATCGCTTCATCCACATCGTCTTTTAGAAATTCAACTGCTAACGTTTCCGGGTACTGGTCGCCCGTTGTTTCAATGTGGATTTCACACTTGCGGAAACCGCTGGGAAATTCCTGCGGAGCGTTAACCCGCTTTATAACGCCTTCAATTATCAATTCCATTTTTCTTATATGATTTGTTAAATTCTGTCTGTGACCAGTTCGGCATGTCTATCACGCGCAATTGGTTTAATTTCAAGCGCTCAAATATTTCGCGCCATCTTTGCGGGCTGATTTCGCCCCATATTAGCTCCTCCTCTAGTCCGTCGTCATCGTCACGCATCGAGGAATTCCGCAACATTAAAAGAGCAAAGTCACGCAAATTTTCGTCGTGCGCTTCTTTGTCTTCCTGCGCTTCGTTAAAAAATTCGTCTAGGTTCATTCTGTTATTTCGTCTTCGCCGTACACCCCCACTTCGTAAAAGCCAGCAAGTTTTAAAACAGCCCGGGAAAGAGCGCGCTTTTCAGCCATTGCAATCGGGTACGCATTACGGTTGTTTGCTTTGCTTACTTCGCCAAACGTCTCAACCTGCCCAATTTCGCATTTTGCGTATGCTTTAACGCAGTATCGCCCTTCATCGGGGCTACACCATTCAAAGACGGGTTCGAAGGTCACTACGGCGCTTATTTTAGCTTGCAAGTATTCAACTCCTTGCCGGGTCATGATGACAAAGCCGCGTGGGTCTTTGTGGAAGTGGTCAGGGCGCATTTCGTATTTGGTCGAAAGCGCTTTAAGTGCGTTGGTGTTGCTCATTTTGTGCGTGCTTCTGTTATGCTTTGCTTTAGCTGTTGGATAAGTTTGTCAAACTCTAAGTTGTCGCGCAGGTTGTCAGCAAACGCGTTAAAATTGGGTGCTGGATTCGGGTTAACCGACGACTGCACGCAGATGTATCTATTTTTTCTCATTGCTCTATGTGTTTCTGTATCATGTTTTCAATCATTCCGTAGTCAACCGGGAAAAGCGTGTCATCAATTCCGTAAAGCTGAATCATGTTTTGCGTTACCCCGTCATGCCGGCACAAAAAAACGCTCATAATTGTTATGATTGGATTGCTTGGCGGTTCGTCATAACTCCAGTCAACTCCGGGGTCGTATTCAAAAGCAACATCCAGTTCCGTGTTGTTGCCGAGTTCAATTACAAATGTTTCCATGCGGCTTTTGTTAGGTTGCTTTCTGTTTGCTCGGTACGGTCTAGCACCTGCTGAAACCATTCGGGTTCGTTGTTCATGCGTTCCAATCTACTTCGTTGGTTCTAATAACTTCATCAAAGTTCTCGAACAAGAATTGTCAAGGCTGTGAGTAGCTCGCTCATGCTTGCAGAGACATTAGCATCCCGTATGCCTTATTCTCTGCAGCCGTGTGGAAGTCTAGGCGTCCTTGCGCTGAAGCTACGTCCTCTACAGTTCCTTCCTTGCGAGCCTCTAGAAGCTCCATGTATGCTTCGTTGGCTTTCTCAGTGTGCTTCTGTCGTAGATTCACTAAGAACTCCTGTGCTATTGTGTTTACTAACTGCTCTCCGTACTGTTGGTTGGTTGGTTGGTTGCTCATGATTGCTGTGTGTTTGTTCGTTTTGTTATCACAAATATACGCAACTTATTTCGTTACGCAAGTATTTTCGTAGATAAAAATAAAAGTTTTTTCTCTTTCCCTGTGTTTGCTGACGTTTTAGGTCACAAAAAAAACGGCCCCCACGTTTGGAGGCCGCTTAAACAAGAAACAAACAAGTCAAGCGGAAGGAAAACCGCCCTTCATGAAAGGTCTAAGATACTATTTTTTGGCTTCCTCTTTGGATGCCTTGCGCTTTTTTCTGCGGTCGCTCACAATGGCGTTGATTAGCACATCAATCCATCCGAAAACCTTGTTATCGATATTGGTTGGTGTGAGATTCACGATAATTTTGGCGAAAGCCATAACCCCCAACAAAATTTCAGCCCAGTACATTTGAATAAGTTCTCCCATGATTAAAGATTTGGGTGCAAGGTATTAAAGCGGCATTAAACAGTTAATAGCCGTGTGTCCGCCTATAACAACGCCGCATCCAATCGCCTGTTTTTTGTAGTGCTTACTGTATGCAGCGGCATAACTGTCGCGGTCTAAACCACAACCCACCTGCATAGCCCAAATGCGGTTCCTGTTGCCGCAAAAATGTTCAACGTATGCCTGCGTATGTATATGGCCTTGGACCGTGCTTTGCATGTCGTTCTTTGCCTTCGTGCGTGCGGTCCCGCCTTCACCATGAACGAATTGCACGCCGTCAAATTCTGCGCGCTCTGTCCAATCCCAGGACGTGCCCAGCACTTCGTTAAACGACTTAATCCACATACTAGGAATGGAAGAACTAAACGCGCGACGCATTACCACCCTATCGTGGTTGCCGATTATAACCGTTGCAACCGGGAAAGCCTCGCGCCATTTCTGTAAGTCTTCAATTGCCCTTTCCAATTCCGTTTTTGCGCTCATCCCGTCAGGGTCAGTCTCATGCCTGCTGGTTGCATGCGAGTCGACTAAATCGCCGATTAAAAGTACTTGATTGCAGTTGAAACGGTCGTAAGTCTCTAAGCAAAATTCAAAATAACCTTTCTTTTCGAAGGGACAATGCAAATCGCCTATCACTAAAATTCGACGCTCTTTACGGCGCAGGCTTTCAAGGGCCTTCAATTGTTGGGGTGTAACGCGTGGCCGGTGTTGCATCAGTTATAAAGCCATATAACATCTTCGCTGTGTTCAGCGTCGTAACTGTTGTCAGCGTGGATGAAGGTGGGTGAAACGCCTATGCGATTTATTCCGGACTCTAAAAGCGCTCCGATAATGTAGCACCTAGAACGGGAGTCGGTGCAATGGATGTCAGCCGCGCAACCCGTTAGATGGGCGCTGTTCTTTTTCCCTCCTGCGCTTTTGTTGTTTGCCTCACACCGTAGCCCGCTGTTCACTACGAATGGAATTCCTGACAGTTCCCGCGCATGGTCAAGCATCTGCAAAAAATCGTCATCCATGTGGTCTTCGCCCCGCGTTTCACCGTTGCGTTTGCACGTTCTACACTTACAATCGAATTCGCTATAATTAAAGTGCTTCATAGATTATAAAGGTAGCCATTATTCCAATGAGCAAATCCGCGACATCAACGCGGCCATAGTGATGCGCTTTGTATACGATGTTCGCGCCAACGGTTATAAGTATCAGTCCAGCCATTACTCTTTTTCCATTTTGGCAAGCATGATTTCTATCTTATGTATACTGACAAGTAACTCTTTTGCAATCTGCTTGAATTCGTCCTGTGTTATTTCCAACTGCATAACCCTGCTTTTTAAACGGGCCACCGTGCTGTTGAGGTTCACCCAAACGCCTACAATTCCCGCAATTACCGGCAAAAGTGCCGCCCATATTTCCCAGTTCATCACTTCTCTTTTTTCTGGATAATGTACCATTGTCCTCCGTGGCACAAGATAGTAATACCATCGTAAGCGCGGTCGAAATCATAAGACGCTGCGCCGTCGATTGTTACGCCGGTATCTGTTGCGAACGGCCTTAGCTCCGCGTATTTGTTCGCAGCTAATGTTGAGTCGCTGTGAAATTGCATGGTGCGGCCTTCGTTGCCTGTTACAGTAGGTAAATAAATAAGTGAAGAACCATTTGCCCCAGTCCAAGTGTTGAACATCATATAATCAATCGACCTCACATTGTAAACTGCTGCGTTTCGGTTTACAATTGACGTAACGGGCTGTTGAATCATGCGACGTAAAATGTTGGGGCTGATTCCCTGTGTTTCTTGTGCTACGATGTTTCGTAAATCAATTACAGGCCCGTTATCATCTTGCGGTTCGTTTGTGTCAATTATTTCAGGCTCAGGTGCAACTATTCCGTCATCATGTTCAACTATTTCAAAAGCTTCAAAATCACCCTCAACACTTCTGGCTATAAAACTTGTTTCAAACGGTAAATAAGTGCTACCAGCAAATGACAATGAGTTAAAAGGACTCAAAAATGTTTTGAAATAACCGCCTCTTTTTATTGGTGTGCTATCGTTTTGACCGGCCAAAACTTCCCGAACGCCCAATGAATGTATGCCGGTATCTGCTGAGGGATTGGCTAAACTTGACCAATCAAATAACGGTTCATCGCCTCCTGCACTAGATTCAAATATATTTTTATCGGTATTAAGTGCGCTAGAACCAAAAAATACATTGGGCTGTTCAAATTCACCTCTGCCGTGGTTGCCCGTGTTTGCCTGATAAACAATTTGGTCGCCGTTCGTGTCATTGCCAGTCATGGCGTAAAAACCTATGTTCAAAGCTCCTTGGTTTCCTTGGCTGATTAAGCCCGGTGACGGGCCCCCATATGAGCCGTAGGCACGAACATTTACGGAACATGTAAGGCCTGTTTCGTCAGATGGCAAAATCAATGGAATCGTTAAAGGTATATTGGGGATTGGGCTTATAGGAACGACGTTTGCATTCCATAACATATTACCATTGCTATAAATTCCAGTACTTGTATCAACGTAACTTTCACCAACGGTGACAGGTAAATAAAAGTACCCCGGCGTGCTGCTCCATTGCGCGTCTGTTATT
>Ga0206130_10006247_pt1 | contig 13712 bp, 8 predicted proteins | sample Helgoland_Spring_9_FD_148637 | JGI IMG/M metagenome (GOLD analysis project Ga0206130, IMG submission 148637) | Pelagic subsurface seawater microbial communities from Kabeltonne, Helgoland, North Sea - Helgoland_Spring_Bloom_20160512_1 | ecosystem: Environmental > Aquatic > Marine > Epipelagic ... | reverse complement strand
CCACGAGGCATCTCCATATACTTCGAACGTGTACGCTTCAGGCACACCGTGATCGACAGCCCAGTCTACACTCGTACCGTATGCACGATAGAAACTGGTCGATGCTGCCGATCCCACTGCACACTCAGGACATTTTTCAGCCCATTTTTTTATGTTCTCTGCCATCACAGTATAATGCTTTGGTCTCACTCCAACCCTTGAATCATATGGCATGTAGATAGATTTCTCACCACTGTGTACATTGACGTAGCGCTGTACGCCTTCGAGCAACAATGATGATACTAGTTTGCTTTCTTTTTCACTAAGTGGCTTCTCGCCCTCCCATTCCTCGCTATTCTTTGCATAGGCATGGGTATTGGCTCGCATTTGATAATTTCTGTTTGTATCTACTCCACGTGAGTTTTTTCGTTGGCATGGGTGTCCAGCTTCAACGTGCTTCCTACCCCAAATATTGAGCACTGGTATAATAGTCACCCTCTTGTTTGGTTTCCACTTACGTAGTTTGTGGATCACTTTGAGCGCGATCTCACCAGTAATGCGTTCACGGGCGTGTTCATTGAACACTAGCAACACATCGGATTTGTTTGCTACATTTTTGTTCCAATCGACAATCAAAATATCGTCTTTCATATGGCAGGATAATTGCGGCACAGTGGCACATTTGAGTTTGATTCTAGTGAGTAATGTATCAGTTGAATGATAGGATTTCTCAGCAAAAGTAGAGGTGTAAAAGAGAAAGAATGCAAGAACTTGTGTGATTTTTAATCTCATGTAAAAATAATATGAGTAGACTTTATAATACTATTTTCCAAATATCTCACCGATTTTATGTAGCCTATCCTCTGCTCTGTGCAGGCTTTTGTCAAAGTCAGAGATCGCGTGTATTGTTTTATTTACATTGTCTGTGGTTAGTGTTGAATCCAAAGCTTTGCCTATTTTCTCCACCGCTTCTAATGATTTTTTAATATTGTCTGGAGACATAAGATTATTCACTTGATCAATGAGCGTCGTGCCCCTGTTATAATTCTTTTTGGACTCTTGTTCATCGTTATCTAAATATGTCATGACCTTATTCGTTTTTCTAAGTATACCTGTTACATCGTGCACTGTTCCATTACCTAATGCTTTGTTTATCTTTTGAACCGCTGGTAGTGTCGCTTCGGTTAGGTTGGATATCTTTCCAATCATGCTCTTGTGTTTGATGAGTTCATCGCTGAAGTTTTTTAATTGTGGGAAGGTATGATTACTGTGGTACTCGACCAGCTGTTTTAACTGTTCGGCGGCGGAGAAGGCATTCGATAGTGTTCCTGATACTGGGTTCTGCTGTTCTTGTCTGTAGGTTGTTCCTACTGTTTGTGCCATTTGATCCCACGGCAGTTTGATCCATTCGTCTATTTTAATTTTGTTAGCTTCATAAAAGTTTATGGATGATATACCGGCAGTGAGAACGACCATGGCTTGAATAAATGTACAAAGTGCTATGATGGATAGCAATATATTTGTACAAGACATTCCACGGCTGCTTTTTTTCTGTGGAGTTTCATCTGGACATACGGACGTGCCTTGAAGTGTCACGTAATTAATTTTCCTAGGATTACGAGACATCTTTTGTTCAACATGTATTTATATATATAGATCACATGTCTAGTTTGAAGATGAAATCAGTCACAGTTGTAGTAACTGCGTGACTATATTCCGATATATATTGTTGCCATGATGAACTGCTGTTCTGATTTACTATCTCCGTGATTCTTACTGTGCTCTCTTCTTCTGTTAAGTTACACATGAGTCTCTCTTCATGAAACTTTCTGATCTGTTGAATATTGTTGTATAATTTTAATATAGGAGGCTTTGTTTTGGCTAAGTATAGAAACAATACAAACCAGAAGGAGGATTGTTGTCTAATTTTTTGAAATCCTTTTGAACAAAACTCCTGTAGTGCTCTATAGCCTTCGGAATCTCGCCCCCCCAACATTTCAACCATGTGTGGAGTTATACTCATGGTTTGTGTTTTGAATTTCGGGTCGTCTCCCAAAAGGTAGGAGAAATCTATATTTACTAGCTCACCCGTGCTTTTCACTAAGATGTTATGCTGGTTTCTGTCTCCAACACCTATCATGTATGTTAACAACGCATTGCTAGCACATGTTTGTATGAAGTCTCTTCTTATTTGTGTAATATTTAATTCACTGTTTCTTTCCAAAATATAATTTTGCAACGTAGTTTTTTGTTGTATATCATAGAGCGTTTCAACGTCTTCGATCATTTCTATCCACCCATAGCTTCCATGTATCGGAAAGACTGAGTATGGGGTTAGTTTTACATTCTTAATTGTGTTTACTAATATATATTTCACAATAACGACTAATCTATCTTTTCGTAAATCTTCTTTTTTGATGAGTAACCGTTTTGTGCCTAAATTGGTCGTTATGGGTAAAACATATGGTTTTGTGAATGTATTCAACTGTATCATTTGATCCAGGTGTATCTTTTCAATGATTAGTAGTGGGTTGTAAGGCATAGCAACTGGACAAAGGTCATCTATTTTGCTTTGCTTTTCTACATGTGGATTCTCTAGATAATATATTAGCATGTCGCATTTTGCTAATTCATCTCTTCGTTTTTGGTCCACTAGTTGTAGGACTCTTTCCATGATGGAAACGTAGTAATCAGATACTCTAGTGTCTCCCATCTTACACAGACGACACTCAAAATACATTTTAAAGGCAAAATTTTGATCTTCTAGTACTCGTGGGAGTAGATAATTGTTTACTATTCGTTGACATGCCTCTGTTGTTCCAATGGTTAAATAATATGGGATGAATAAACATAAATCATCGATATCAACGTTAGCTAAAATGGTACCAAAGAAAACTTCTGCCTCCTGATTTTCAAGTATTTGTATTCCAGGATAGCCATAGAGTATTTCTAGTACATCTGAGGTTTGCAGTGTATTATGGCATTCATCACAAAATAGATTTTGACATGTTTCTCTTTTAGTACCCATCTTATACATCCTAATGATGTTGGAGAGAGTGATATCAGACGTTATTCCTGTCATGCACCGTAGTGCTTGTATCATGTATTTGGAATGTCCCGTGAATGCTTTCCAATGGTTACGTATGATTCGCTTTTCAATTTTTGAGAATTTATCATATGTTAATTTATAAGGCAATCCTTTTAACACTGACAATATGTAGTTGGTAGCTTCTAAATATGCATGGCTGATAGTCCTAAGTTTTTTAAAATCATCTATTTGAAGAGGCAGGAAGGACAACACTTCCACCAACGTTCTACTTTTCTTTGCAGTATTAATCTCTCGTAGGCATGGTGTACAAAGTCTGACTTGACTTCCCACATCACTGTAATGTAGTGTCTTCGGTAGGTAAGATGGAATGCTACCAAAATTGTTAGCACACGTGCTGCAAAAAATATGACCACATCGACGACAATGATGCTTTCTCAATAGGTATCCAAAAGCTGTTGAACATAGCTTACATTTATCAGCACCTGAGTCTGGAATCCAGTATACCGGAAGTTTGGCTTGAACAGATGCCATTTTCTATATAGCACAGTTTGTTTATATATGATTAAAAATGAACATTAAAACAATCATATTGGGCGCCAGTGGCGTTGGTAAGACCAGCTTCTTAAATCACCTTCGCAAAACTACTGTGACTTCCTATTGTCCAACTATAGGTGTTGATTTCGTTGTGTACAGGGGTGACTACAGTGTTACTTTACAAATTTGGGACACCAGTGGCTCTAATCGTTTTAAATCAGTTGTAAATAATTTCTTAAAAGGATGTGATTTGATTGTATTTGTATATAATGATAAGCAAACATTTGAACATATGATGCAGATGATTGCCGATGTAAAAGATGAAGAATATGGAAAAAGATTTTGTATACTGTCGCTGGGTAATGTTGAACTAGGGAAGATTGTTGCTGCGAAGTATGGTTTCTTTTTCTTCCATGTAAATATTAAAAAGAGGGAAGACTGTCTATCTGTTTTAAATAAGCTTTCCCATCTTTGTTACGAAGAGCAATTACGAACTAATTTTTTAAAACTTAAAAGCAGCAGTGACTTCAGTGTTGAACGACCACGTGAAAGTGGATATTGTTGGTGGTCTTTTTGTTAACTTATACTATATATTAAGAGAGTAATGTAAATAAAATTGATGTATGTTTTTTTCATGAGTCTATTGATTTTTATATCACTGTGTGTGGGATCATTATTTACCACATACGTGTTTACTGTCTTGTCAAGACAAAGTGGACGTCATCCAGAACCATCTATAAATAATGTAGTGATGGTTCAATTTCAACTGTTAACGACTACTGTTACAGATGCTATTGGAGATATGATATCCGGAGTGACAGACACGGGTTTTGGTTTTGCTTCAAATATATTCCAAAATGCAAAGCAACTGCTGCAGTTAACCCTGGTAGCACTAATTTTGTTAGAGATTTCTGGGAATACTAACATTGTATTGCGAACAGGTGATACTTCATGGCGTTGTATCGTTCAACCGCTATTTCAAAACGTGCTTCTTAGTGTAGGGCAAATATTGAGAGTTATCTACGACTTCTTCATTCCCTTGTACAATTATAATTATGTGGTAACTTCACAAGCTACGAGAGGTAGCATCGCAATAGCAATAAAATGTGACTTCAGTAGTATGTTAGTTACTGTTAAGCTAATAGTTGAGACTTTTATTGCTAGTTTCCGTAGTCTATTCACCTGGACAGGAGTTGGAGCAATGAGTGCAGAAAATAATATTTTTATGAACGAATTGCCAATAACAGAAGTAGTGGACGATTTACAAAAAATATTTGCACACCAACAAAATATTACGGAGTGTGTGTGTGAAGGATTAAAGGATGTGTTAGATATAGGATTTACTGTGGTGCGACAAAAAGAGCTGCCATTTGCGGTAAATCATGCCGTGAACGTGCCTATTAGCATGGTTCAAACAGTATTTCAATTATTACCAATGTTCGGGCCTAAGTTCCCATCCCTGACAAAAACTCTTTACCACTGGAATGGGGCTTTCTATAACATTATGAAGTATTTCGATAGAGTGTTGGAGTCTGGTTTGAAGAAATCTATACGTTTATTCGTCGATGACTTTGAGTTCCAGGGTGTGCCAGAGGAGTTTATTTTCACTACGTTAAGCCGTGGAGTCATGGCTGGCACCCATACGTTACATACCCTGTACCGAACAGCCATGCATATAATGCTCCCAATACCGTACTATATCACTAATACTGACTATATGATGAAGGCGATGAGGTTTGATCAGGCGTGCGAACAGTTTGATTTGATGATATTGAACATAGCTAACAATGGATTTTGGCTGTTGGAGATAGCAGATTCCTTTGCAACAGCCATCGCAAAGTCGGTGGTAACTGGTAATGAAATGAAAATTGTAGGCATACCTGACCACGTTAGACTGACATGTGAACCTTCAGATAAGTGGACAGTGACTACCGCATGTGTACCGTATTTGACAACCACTATTGCTGCTAATACGTTTTACATTGCTACTAATTTAGTGGGAGAACTGTTGTGGAAGTCTATCTTCACCCAGGAGCAAAACGTGCTACGAACGCTTCAACGGTATGACGGTCCTAGTTACCCACGAGATCAATCTATATCTTGTGAATGGAGGAAAGAGAACACATGGGACATGACTACAGATGCTTCAAAATGCAAATGTGACATACCCTTAGGCTATCGGCCAGCGGAGTTTACAGAAGAGTATCCTTTTGGTGTGCCCGACTATGATCCATTTTGTGGACAGCCTAACCTCAATGCTAATATATTTGCCAATTACGATAGAATGATGAAGCTGTTGAAACGAAGTAAGATACCAGACCTACCAGTATTTGCAGGAGGCACATACATACGTTTGGTAATCGAGGGTTACCGAATTGGTATTAAAACACTGTTGAATCTACCAGATATAATACTGTTTAAATTCTTCCATCATAAAGTCAACTGTGGATATGGTGTCAGCGAAGAGGTATTGGAAAAGTGGTGGATTGATAAGGGAGAATCAATTCAGGATTGTAGTACGCCACGACCGGGGTTCATGGTCTACAAGGGTCATTGTGAACCTATACATGATAGTATACGGTACGATATGTGCTATACAACCAGTAATGCGTTTAATGCTGTTGACCTGTGTACAGAAGAGAACAAAGAAGGATGTCAGTGTAATATTGGTTTGCCATTAGAAGATACATCGCTTTGTTCTTGTATTTTTAACTTCCCGGACACGCCACAGGAAATTAGTCAAACTGCTTTTACGAATGAAGTGTTGGACAAGCATTATGCCGCTTCCCCCCACTGGTGTAACACACATCATGCAGAATGGGTATTTCATATATTATCAGAGGTGGGACTTGTAGTTGATCGAGTCTTTTCAAAGTTACATCCAGCATACGACAGTGCAGAAAATAGTTACTGTGAAGACATGAGCTATGAATTGGTCGATACAACGATACTGGCGTACAATCAAAACCGTTGGAACGAACAAAAGAAATTGTATGATGCATTAGCCATGACGTACAGCAGTAAGAGTTGTAAGATATATGGAAGTCACGATTTTATCTGTAGTACGAGCATGACTGTGCGAAGCGGATTAAATTTAATAATATATGAAGTTCGTGAATTAGTGATGACTCTGTTTGAATTACTGGGAGGTAGTGCTAACGGTATTACTGTGAATTTAGGCAACCGCTTGTGTGATCTCCAACGTACGGCAGCTGGTCTAGCTAGTACAATATCATCTATCTTCCCAGTAGGTCTGGTTAGCAATGGAGTAAGGACTGGATTTGCAAAGATAATTTTTGTACAATTAGATTTACCCATCGAAATTCTTAATATGTTAAATCATGCTGTACAATTCATCGAGAATATATTACGCGGCACGGCAGGATTCAGCAGTAGTCTTACTCAGCCGGTTTTTAACTTCATCATAGATGAAGTAAACATAGTATTCAACTGGCTGGAAATCTTGTTTGATGGTTTTGAGGATTTGTTTGAAGGCCTGGCTCGTGGTGCTGGTGCCATCTTTAGGACCTTTAAGATTATATTGAATATATTCAGACAGTTCTTCTCTGATGCTGCCATCGAAATTTTAAGTCTTGTATTCAAGGTCTTTGGAGGTATTATTGAAATGTTCACAGGTGGTGGTATATACAGTGAGTTCTTTGCGGACCTCTGGAGACTTATTACAAAACTGTTGGAGATGTTATTAAAGAATGCTGGTAAGGTATTAGATGCCATACTAAGTATGTTGGGTCCAATAGGTCAGTTTATTCGTGAACTAAGTGGTGAAATTTGTATTGGACTTCAAGATGCCATTTGTACTCTTTCATTTGGAGGTATGTGTGATTTAGGGTGTCCTGGCGCAGGACCATCATCACCACCAGCACCCGCCGCGGCAGTTGGAGAAGCAGTTGGAGGTTTCTTTGATGATATATTTGGAAGAAGATTACACTCATCATTTCACAACTTACCGAAAATTTTATACGATGAGCTTGAGTGGAACGGTGTATCTGAATGCGACATGTATGTTCATGCGTACAGAGATTACAATTTTACAGACCTACGACCTATGGAGCGAGTTCAACTGCTGCAATGTGTGGAGCAACGTGCCTTAGCTGTGAACATGGGAAAGCAAATAGAAATTGATCTGCCTCACGATTTAGTTTACAACTGGAAAAGAAAATATGTGATGATGTATGAGTTAATGACTTCTGGTCTAATATACTTACAGTACACCACAGGCGATACTAACGCAACAGAAATGTTACACGAAATGAAGCATGCAAATGTAGATACAAATTTGTACATTCCATTTTGGAACAAGGTGAGAAGTTATGTGCGCCAATTCACATTGATTTCTCATTTAGATAATTTCATTCACACTCTGTTTCACTCCTTCGATAAGGATATTAAAACCAGTGATACTGGGTGGGGTAATATCTATCGTATTTACAAACACAGTTCAACTGCTGCAAAGGCTATATACAACCACAGTCAAACCGTTGATTTACATTATGATTTTACCCAGGCTGGCAAGGCTTTGTCAACTATTAATATTACATGGAAAAACCCTCTTCCAGAACATTTTTCATTACAAGGCATGAAGCGTGTTACCTTGAGGGCGACTAAAACTTCAAATCCATATAAATTAAAGTCTAGGAACTTCGTATTACGTGCTGCTGGTCTTAATACGGATATCACACCATGCGAGGAACAGGCTGATACCAACATGTGTGTGAATTGCCTGGTGTTGGATAACTTCTTCAATACGGTGATAAACGAAGGGAAAAGAATGGGGCAATTTTATGAGTACACCTACGTACCCGTAATAATTCCTTCATTCATTGAGTACTTTAACGATGAGGAGAAAGAGGCAAGAGCTAAAGCATGGCGCGATGATATGGCAATGATGATGGAAAAAGCTGCTAATAAAGCAGCGGAAGACATAAGTGATTTCGCCTCTGAAACTACTAGAAAAGCTGTTGAAGGATTAGAACAAGAGATTGAGGCTTCACAGCGAGGATATGTAAATATACGTGGTAGACATAAACTGTTTTCAAATCACACTGAGCCTCTTACTGTGTGGAAAAGAGCGGTGAAAGATTGGGATACTTTAATTTTTAAACTGGAATGGAGAAATAATGTGACACTATTGGATGCTATAGAAAAATTTATAACAGTCACTGACGATAGTTATGTACCGTTCTTTGCAAGAAGCGCGAGCTGGTTCGTGACGTATCCCTTTGCAGGCGACTGTCCAATGGACATAATTTACGGCACATATCCTGGCCACGAAACAACAAACAAGCGGTTGGATCTTATGGAAGCTAGTTTTTACTACATGATGTACACTGCCATTGGTCTTTTTCTGTTTGATTGGTTTACAGGCCTCCCAGTCTTAGCGCTCATTTCACCATTCATTATTTACATATTTGTATTCATTTTCGTATTGGTTACCTACGGATGGATCTGGCCATGCTTCCCGAATGTTCCTAACATGTTGGTAGATGATATATTTGCGTTGTTGAATGATAGGATCTTCCCTAATTGTTTCTGTCAGTACTGGCCAGGTCTCGCTGAGTCGTGCAACTTAGATAATTGTTATCTATGCTCAATACAAACAACTTACCGCTCGTGTCCCGATAACATCCCAGAATTAAAAGAGTTGGGGATCTTCTGGGCACCTTTGACATGGTTGAAGGTTAATTTCCCTGAAGTGCTAGTGTTTATGTACGATAATCCACCATTCTTATGGATTTTCAGACGGTTAGATAACCTGGATAGTATGTTCCAGAACGCTATTTACAAAACCCCATTAACAGACATAGAAAATGATTGTTTGAGGCTTCATGTGGGAGATATGGTAGTTTTTATATTAGTGTGTTACGTTGGAAGTAAAGCATTACAATTCGGCGTCCCTCTCGCAATACGAGGTGCTCAACATGGTTTAAAGTTAGTTACTATGTTGATAGGTCTATTCTACACTATGGCAGTGAGCATCGAGCTAAGTACATTGTCGGGGGCAGGAAAGAATACATACCAACAAGATGGATTTTAAAATATATTATGTTGTTTATATTTTTATAATTTTTTGAAAATTTCCAGCTCCAGTCACACTCAATATCTTCTCTTTATCTTTCTCTTCATAGGAAGATTTTGATTTTAGTATACTATTCATCATCTGTTTATATGATAGCTTCTTTTTCTTCTTTTTTCTTTTCTTTGGTGCTGATTTGATAGGAGAAGCTTTACTACCTCCATCTGTAGTACTATCGTCTTGTTTGGCAGAGGTCTTCATTGATTCTTTTTTTATTTATTTTATATTTATATAGTCTTAATTTTTTAGCAATTCCAATGCTATTTATATAGTATGGAGTTCATTCAAGAGTATTTGCTCCAATTTTTGTTCTTGTAATGCTATTTCTATACAAAATAAAAACTACCTCGTGCGTGTTTTAAGTAAGTAAGAACATCAAAATGTAATAATTATTAAATAGTACTACATACTACATATAAATATATATATATATAATAAATAAATATATAATACCTGAAACATATATACAAACACGTTTCTAAGGAACTAGAGTTTGTAAACGAAATAAAAACATATTGTGAAACAAAGAAAGTCTATATTTGTTCAACAAAACGAACCAATCATGGATCAACAAATTTTAGAAGCATTTGTTATACAAGCCTTTGAAAGTGGCATGGCTGGAAGAAATGGTACAACCACTACCGTCGTAGACGTAACATCAGAAAATACTGGATCAGCGGAAACGCAAGTTGTACCAACCCCAAAGCCTAAGCGTTACCGCGTTCCTAAGAACGAAGACTGCATTCGTTTGGTTGAAGAGCATACGAAAAAGTTGACTGAAGATGACGATGGCAGTTGTATGCTTTGCTGTGAAAACAAAGTGGAAGTAGAATTGATACATTCAGTTTGTAAAGGCGGCGATGGAAAAGAGCACCACTGTCTTAATAACAGATTTTGCAAAAGCTGCATTACGCAAAGTATTGCAGCTCAAGAAACCAGACAAAGTGTAATCATTCCTCAATGCCCATGCTGCAGAGGACGTGTTTCAAAAATGGTACAATTGGATAACAACGTTGTGTTGGATTTACCTCCATTCAAGCCAGAAAGTTACGGAGTTATTCTCAAGAACGCACGCCTACACAGACTTGTATTCTCGTACAATGGTACTGGAATTACCGAAGGAAGTACCGGAACGATCAATGTTTCAAAGTGGGAATTATTGGCACCATCTTCTGTTGAAGCCGATAAAGCTAAAGTAGCAACGTACACTCGTACGAAAGCATCCTGGAGTGAAATATGGAATGCGACAATGTTTTCCATGATGAACATGGATGTTATTGGTTGGCCAGATCAAAAAATGTTGTTACGTGCTATCAATATTAAATTGAAAGAAATGAATCGATCTGATTTTCGTTGGCTTCCAAAAGTGTATGGTGGCACATTACATACTCCAACTGATTTGGGAATCATACGTAAAAGGCAAAGAGAAACCGCCAGTGTTAGTTCCGATGGATCTGGTGCTGGTTCTTCCTCCAGTTCTTCTTCGCGCACTCCACGTGTCGCCTGTAATTGCCCAGCTTGTACTCAAGAAAGAGAAAGAAAGCGTACATGTGATTGCGACGGTTGTGTTCACCGAAGGGCCAGAGAAGCTGCAAAAGCTAAAAAAAAACGTAAGAAAAAACGTAAGAAAACCTCTTCTACGACCGAATAAGTCGATTCAACAGAGTGTATATATGTTTTACACTTTTTTCCAGCGGGGTCTTGTCAAAATAATCGTGGCAAAATAACCATGTGGAGCTCTGAATATTGTTTGGGGTTCGCACTATAAAAAATATATGCGTAATGTAGTATACTGTTTCAATCAATTTTTCTAGCTTTCTAATATGTACACCTATTGTCGATGGTTTATCCAGTTCTAAAAATGTTTCATCTGTCTCTTCTTCATCAATATACGGTTGAATCGCCACTACTTTATTAAATTCTTTCCTAATTAAAAAAACGATTACATTACGTATGTCTTGTATGGATATTTTCTTCATATATGGTTCTACCGTCACACTATTTTCTATTAACTGAAATTCGTCCTCTACATAAGTGCTTGCGCTAATGGCATTTATCACAGCATATGGGAGTAGCCGTCGGTACTGTTGAAGCTGACTGAAAAAATGCCGTACAACATTCATATTTTTTTTGTCTAAAAGCTTTAACAGACGCTGGGTTTCATCATAATAATCCATATAGAATACTGTCAGTGGAAATATATATTTTAAAATATTATAATCCAAACATAAAATTGAGTATAAAGGTACTTTCTTTATAAAATAAAGATGAATCAAAGAACTATTAATTCAATAAAAAAAAGTGTATGTAAGGTACAAGGAGTTAATCGTGCCTATAATTTTGAGCAACCCTATCAGTTGAATGATGAATACGAATCCGGAGGCACTGCTTTCTTCATAAATCCTGAAGAGTTTGGTCCTAATTTTAAGATAAAACGAGACTGTAGATACCTATTAACCAACTTTCATGTTGTAGCATCTTATACGAGCAAATCCTGTTTGCTGGAGTGGCCAGATAGAAACAAATCTTATTTAATTGCCGATGTGTTGTACGTGGCACCTAATTTAGATGTAGCAATACTTGAATTAAATATTGGAGTGCCGCAAGCAAAATGGTGGGCTGGTGATCACATACAATGGCTTGAAGGCATAAAAAATTGCCCCTTGAATACAAAGGATATTATTAAAGGAAGCTCACAGAATGTGAAGTGTATCGGCTTCCCAAATCTACAATCCGATTATCAATTAAGTCATGGAACTTTATCTAGCCGTGGACTAGGTATGCTCTCATGTGATTTATCTATCAATGCTGGAAACTCCGGGGGGCCACTCTTCTTATCCAACAAAGTAGTTGGCATCTGTACCGCCTCTATTTGTGATTCAGAGAGACTAGCACTAGCAGTACCAATTCAAGAAATATTTCGCTTCTTCCAGCATTTCTGTGATTTTCGTTCCCAGATCCTTCGGTTACCATGCTGGGGAATGGCTCTTAAAAATTTAACACATGAGTATATGGATTTCAAAGGTATTGACCGTGCTTTTACCGGGGCTCTGATCAAATCTACCATAGATAAACAAGCATGTGACAAAGCTGGGTTGAAGAAAGGCGATATTATAGTTGGTATTGAAACAAAAGATACAAAGGGCAATATTATAAAATATAATATTGATAACTTTGCTCAAGTTCAGTTTGAGAGTACAGATATGAAAGTTCGTTTTGATAGTGTAGAGTTTGTGCTAAATTTAGACAAAGACTATGTTATTGTGCATTATTATCGGAGAAAAAAAATAAACAAAACGAAGATCTATTTGGAACCCATCGACTTTAAGGTAAGAAACCGTTATCCTTCATACGAAAGCTTATCTTATACTGTTATAGGTGGAGTATGTATTAGTGGTTTACACCTTAATATGCTAACGTGCGAGGCAGAAGATGACGAGGAAGAAGAAGAAGATAATGTTTTTGATCATTCGGTCCTTAACACTTTAAAGCTTACATCTGGCATGACAAATATGTGTGTGATAACACATGTACCACCGCAATCTTATGTGAGCTTCGCGGCGAGTGATTTAAGCGAAAACGATCAAATTACAAAGATTAACAATACAAAAATTCGTAATATTGATCACCTATCATCTGTGTTAGATAAAATAGCTTCTGATTACTATGGAAATAAGAAGAGTAATAGTAAGTTCATAGTAATCCACACTACGACTGACGAACACGTCTTAAATCTCGATATGGTATCAGAAGCAGAGCGTGAGCTCAGTGCTAATTTGCACGTAACACTGCCATTACGATTTCTACGGCAACGAACGAAAAAACGAAAGAGAAAAAATCCTTAATTTCAAGTAAGTTCTAGAGCGACAGTAGAGAAAAAAGCCTACATTTTAAGGAAGTTTATTGTTATTTTAATGAAGTTCAATAATGATAAAAAATGATGGCTCGTACCCACGGATTTTTTTTGGTGGCAAACGAACTGGATTTATCTAGCATGACCACAGCATTACACTACCTCGTTCCACTCATCCCGCCAAATATATTAACACAGGATAG